>ERZ778514.925-NODE-925-length-24042-cov-4.733856_pt1 | contig 24042 bp, 18 predicted proteins | sample MGYA00510344_ERZ778514 | MGnify/ENA primary metagenome ERZ778514 (study PRJEB29527, sample SAMN07138968) | mouse gut metagenome | material: feces | host: mouse | place: China:Nanjing | collected 2016-01-25 ...
CCTTCCAGGGTTCGTGTCGGGGCTAGCCGATCCCACATCAATCCTGGAACTGGCCGCGTACTTTTCGCCCTCCGCAAATGCACTGTAACCCCAAAAAAGCGCCATGGCAAGGCTTTTCAGGCCCTTTTAACCGAAGTGAAAAGAGGCGCACATTCCGCGAGGGGGATTTGCCGGAGAGGAATAACACAGCCTGAGATTCTCCAATTTCATACAGTGCGCGGGAGGGCGTCTATGAAATCCTGCGGTCAGCTGTCAGTCCGATTCTTTGGCGAGGGGGGACTTGATGAAGCTGCATATTCAATAGCAGGACCAGAAAACAACGCCGCCAAAGAAAAGCCGTCCAAGCAAACGCGGCCCGGCCCAAAAAGAGCCAGACCGCCGGAGCCGATTCAAAATCAGTACAGCAAAAGAGGAAAGGGAATGCCGGAATCAAGACAGAAAGGCCAGGCAAAGGCTTCCCGGAGGCATAAGGGAGCTGATCAGGACCCGCCGCCGGAGGCAAGATAATACTTCTGGCCCTCCTGGAGCAGGGCGCCGGCGTCGACAAGGTGGCGCAGGACGAGGGAGCACTGTTTCGGCTGGATATGTAGCAGGTCAACGATATCCTGACGGTAGGCAAAACCGGCCTCAGAGATATAAGCCTGAATCGCCTCCTGATGCTGTTCCGGCGGGACCACGGTGCCGGGAAGGTAGTACTTGCCGCCGATCCGTACAAGCCGTTCCTGCCCGGTCAGACGGCGGAGACGGCCATAGACCGCGCTTTTGGAAAGCCGCAGCAAATCGACGACATCGCTTCGGGAGACGGAGCCGCGGTCCCGCACAAGCTCCAGGATAGCGTTGTCTTCCGCGGTTCTCCCGTCGTCCTTCCGGAGGTCCCGCAGGGCAACGCGTTCCAGACCGCCCCGAATCAGCACAGCCCTAGTCATACGGGAGAGCCGGGGCAGGTCCAGCGGGCGCCGGGACTGTTCGGTGAGCAGGACATGGGGGTCGTCGCCGGGCTGCCGGGCTTTTTGGACGCCTTCCAGCATTCTCCGCAGGGCGCTGGTCAGGCTGGCGTCTCTGTCGGAAAGATGCACGCAGTTTGCCTCGAAATCAATCTGATCCCAGGTCAAAGCGATCATCTCCTGTCCCTGGAGCCCCAACTGCCAGGCCAGCCAGAGCGCCAATCCCGCGGGGGTATCCTGTTCAGCCTGAAGCAGCTTCCAGAGCTTGAACTCGTCCACCTGACCAGACTCCCTCTGCCGTGACCCAGCCGCGGGCGGTACAGTGGGCGCAAAATGGGCTTGCAGGGACGCAACGGCCATACCGCTGATACGGGCAGTCTCAGGCCAATCCAGACGCTCCAGCTGCCGGAGAATCCAATCATAACGGAGATCCAGCAGCCGGACGCCCTGCATACCGGCGCGGTCCAAGGCTTTCCGGGCCAGGCGGGAGATGGATTCCGGCCGCAGTGGGGTATGTTCCCGGGACGACAGGACGACATAAGGAGAATCATCCCGATGGGCCTCCCAGAGCTTCCAGAGGAACGGCTGCAAATCGGGGTCCAAGGGCACCATACGGTCGGGAAGCTCCAGGCGGGCGTCCAGGAAGGAAACATGGTCCCAGGTCAAGGCGGCGATCTCCTCTCTGGTCAGCCCCTCCAGCCAGGCCAGACGCAGCACGGCGCTTTCCGGACCCACGCGCTCCTGTTCCAGCATTCGGCCTATGGCGGCGGAATCCAGACGCTGGCTTTTTTTCATGGCTCTGCCCTCCCTTTGTTCTGCGCAAATCAAACGTCAGGCCCAAAAATTGAAGCGGCCTCAAGGACACGGCGGACTAGCAGAAGGCCCTCTTCTATGTAACCGCGTCAGGACCCGGAAGCCGCGCCGGACTGCACCCCTGGAACCTCGAAGCCTGTCAGGTCCCAGCAGCCATGTCTTGTAACCAGTCCCCCGGCCAGACGACCCTGCCGCACGGTAAAAATGGCGTCGTAAGGCTCCAGATCGGCCCGGACCCGCAGATTCCCGGAAATCAGGTACTTTCCGCTTTGCAGGACGCTGCCGGAGAAGCGGTTCCTTCGGCCCAGAAGGCAGAGCTCTCCGGAGACGGTCTGACTGTCGGCCTGGAGCAGCAGTTCCCCGCCCCGAGGCCCCAGCTGGCTTTGCAAAATAACGGTATAACAGACTTTTTTCAAAGCAATCACTCCTGTTTCGTTCAGATTATAAAACGCCCTTCTCTTTTGCCAAAGGGACAATTCCGCAAAAAACGTCGGAATTTGGACATAATTGTAACAATTGTCAAAATCAGGCAGAGAAAACGGATAAAAAAAGAGGACGGGAAAAACCCATCCTCAAAAGGAAAATCCTGTACTGAAGCGTCAGGAAGCCGTTCAGATTTTCGAGCCGTGCAGTGGGGAAAAGAAGCCGCCGGACCCTGACAGTCATTCATTTTGCCTGGACTCATTCCAAAGGGTTTCCCAGGCGTCCAGGCTGGCCTTTCGGATGACGGCATCTTCCAGTACAGGCAGCAGCTCTTCGGGCGTGAGGTCCAGATCGTCAGAAATCCAGCCCTCCAGAAGGGAGAGCAGCACTGTCTCCCAGCAGAGCACCCGCGCCCGTTCCGACGAAGGGTTCAGACCGCTGCGGGTCCGATAGTAGGCAAGGGCGGCTTCCAGGGGTTCGGAGAGAAGGAAGACCTCCCGCAGACCGGCCCGGCCCCGGTACCGAAGAACTGCCTGATAAAAAGCCCGTTCCTCCGCCGCGCGCTCCAAAACAGCCCCCATTGCCTGCCGCCATGTCAGACAATCCTCCCGCGCCCCGCGAAGATACGCCTGCTCCTGTCTTATCGCCCAGTCAAACAGGTCGTACACGTCCTTGAAATGGTAATAGAAGGATTGCCGCCGCAGACCGCAAAGCTCCGTCAGTTCCCGTACACGCATTTGCTCCAGCGGCTTGCGTTTGAGCAGCGTCTTCAGGGCTTCCGCCAGCTCGCGTCTTGTCCGGTTCCCGTTCTCTGGTGTGTTCATGACGCCTGCCTCCTCTCGTGTCGCTTGTTTTGGCCGCTTTAAGCATACCCTATCCCTTTCCTTGCCGTCAAGAAATGTTTCCGTTCCGGACCAACCCCCTTTTTTCAGGAGAGCGTCTCTTTTCTGCGCTGAAGGGAAAAAGAGAAGGAAGTTTTTCGTTCAGGAGACTTGACAGATGGCCTACATGGTGTTATCCTATATTTAGCCTACAATCTGTTATCATAGGAGGCGCGTTATATGAACATCCCGCAGGTATCGGATTCGGAGCTGGAGCTGATGAAAATTATCTGGTCAAAGGGCGGAAAGGCACTGTATGCGGAAATCATGGAGAGTTTGGCGGCGTCAGGGAAGGGCTGGCAAAAGAACACTGTAATCACGCTGCTGTCCCGGCTGGTGGAAAAGGGCCTGCTGAAAACCAGCAAGATCGGCCGCCGGAACGAATACGAGGCCCTGGCGACGGCTTCGGATTACCAGGCGGCCCAGACATTGACGCTGGTGAACAAGCTCTACGAAGGGGAGGCCTGGGGCTTGGCAGCGACGCTGATCGAACGGAAAATGCTGACGGCGGAGGACTGCGCGGAGCTGCGGCGGTACTGGGAAAGGAACGGGGAGACATGAGGGAGGTGTTGAAAACGGCGCTGTCCCTGTCGGTTTCCGGCACGCTGCTGATGGCCCTGCTGTGGCTGACAGGCCCCTTATGGAAGAAGCACGTCAGCAAACGGGGACAGTACGGTCTATGGCTGATTGTGCTTGCCCGGCTGCTGCTTCCTCTCACGCCGGCGGTCAGCCTGACAGGAATGCTGTTCCAATGGGCGGGACCGGTCCCGGAACCCCAGGCGGAGGCTTGGACAGAAACGCGGGAACCGTCAGGCAGGGCGGCGTGGACAGGGGAGGCGGAGGAGCTTCCGGAATCCCCCGTGGATTTGTGGGACGGCCTCTGTCTGGTCTGGCTGGGCGGCGCGGCGTTTCTGCTCATCCGGAAGGTCACCGTCTATCAGAGCTTTGTCCATTATATCCAGGCGGGCTGGGAAGAGGTCTCCGATGTGGAACTGCTGGATATCCTGGCGCAAATCGGAGAACAGGCGGGAGTCAGACGGCCTGTAGAGCTCTGCACCAACGGCCTGACCGCGTCGCCTCTGCTGCTGGGGGTTTTCCGGACCTGCATCGTGCTGCCCTCAAAGGACCTGTCCGCCTCCGATTTTGGCTACACGGTCTGGCATGAGCTGAGCCATTACAAACAGTGGGACCTGCTTTTCAAATGGCTGGTGCAGTTCGCGGTCTGCCTGCACTGGTTCAATCCTCTGGTCTGGCGGATGGCCCGCGAAATCAGCCGCGCCTGCGAACTGGCCTGTGACGAGCGGGTGATCCGGAATCTGGACCCAGCAGAACGGCGCGCTTACGGCGATATGCTTCTTCGGGCGGCGGAGGCAGAGGGGCGTTATCAGAGCGGACCGGCGGCAATGGCCCTGCACGAGAGCGGGGAGCAATTAAAGGAAAGACTGGAGGCAATCATGAACTACAAGAAGGGCACAAAACTGACGGCAGTCCTGTCATTCGCGCTGGCGGCGGCACTGATGGCGGGTGCGGCGGCTGCGGGAGCGTATCCCATCCATACCCAAACTCCGGGAAAGAAAACGGGGAACAGCGGCGTGGTGCTTGTCAACGCGAAAAAGACCAACGGCGCGTCAGAACAGGCGGAACAGTACTATCAAGCTGGAAGTCTGCCATTGTTTCAGATCACTTTTTCCCGATTGAGCGAGAAGGAGCAGTCGGCATGGCTGGACCGGATTTATAAGGATAACAGGATTTCGTTCTGGGGCACGGCGGTGAGTCTGTTGGAAGACGGCCCCTGCATCCAGCGTCTGGCGGAGACCGCCTACAAGGATGGAAATATCACGTACTTTTCCACCCTGGCTAGGCGCATGAATGAAGACACGCTGGAGCAATGGCTGGACAGAGCGATGAAGGACGGAAACTGGGCATTTCAATCCATGCTGTTCAACGCCCTGGACCGGGAAGACGTTTTCGACGAGCTGGAAGCGAAAAAGAACAAGGAATGGGCGGAAGCGCGGGCGGCGGAATACAAAACGGCAGGCGTGACAGTGGACGGCAAGAATTATTACTACAAAGGCCAGCTTGTGAACGTGTTTCTGGATATGCGGGCGAATAAATCCTTTTACACGCTGGATATGAACCCTATGGGAACGGTGAATGTCAAAATCCTCCGGAACGCGGACGATAAAATCACCGGCGCGGCCTATATGACGGAGGCGGAGCTTGCGGAGCTGTTCGGCGATATGGAAGACGGGGACGATGGGGAGTACATCCCGGTGAATCTGAAGAGCGTAAAAGCGGGAGAAAGGGTCTGCTTAGGAGAATACACGCTGTCTTACGGGGACGAAATCTGGTGTGACCTCAACGCGGGGGCCGGGAATGGAATGAAGGTCTATTTCGCCAAAAACCAGCAGAAACAGCCCGTTTACTGGTCCGTACACAACCTGCGGCAGGGGGATGAATCTTTACGCTGCACGCTGGAATTCACAGTGGAAGCTCCGGCGAGCCCCGGGGTCTACAAACTGTACGTTCAGGCAACGGACGGCCCGCTGGGGAATGTCAAGGGCTGGCTTTCGGTAACAGAAGGGGAATAGGGCAGGATACGCGGGCGCTGGCAGGGGAAGCCGGAGCCTGCGTTTTCTGCTTTTGGGCCTGCGATTTGAAAACTTGCGTAAGGAATTTTAGAAAATCCCCTTCCTTCCGGCGTTCAGGTAGGGTATACTGAAAGAAAGCCACCAGCCTGCGGGCGGAACGGAGGAATTATGGAACACTACGACGGCCTGTATGCCAGAATGACGGAAGCATTTCAGGAAGAGACGTTTTTACAGAAGCTGAGCTGTCCCCAGGCGGATATCACCCGGCTGTTCAGCGGCGTGGACTGGCGGATTCAGTTGGGGCCGCTGCTGCCCATCACCCGGCGGATCGCGTGCGTGGAGGCGTTGGAGGTCTTCTCGCCGCTTCTGGGACGGATGGCCCTGCCGCCAAAGGAGGGCTGGGGTCTGTATGCCTACCGGACGGCGGTCTCGCTGCTGTTCACCCAGGAGGACCCGGACCACAGCCCTGTTCAGCGGGACGCGGCGCTGTGCTTTCTGCAATTCCTCCGGACCCTCTTCGACGCGGAACGGGAGGAGCTGCCCTTTGACTTCTGGCTGGATTTCGCCTTCTGCACCCCCGACGAGCTCAAGGGCAGCGCCGTGGCTGAGGAGTACCGCCAATTCCTGCGGCGGTTCCGGGAAGAGTACATCTATGAGCTGCTCCGCCTTGGCCGGGAGGTCACCCCATTTCGTACCATGGAACATATCGCGGGCGTACACCACGTGTCCATGATGGCGGCCCGGGCCTTCAAGCGGAACGGCGGGCTGATTGATCTGGCCCTGATTTCCGGCGCGGCGGCGGGACACGATATCGGCAAATTCGGCTGTAAACCCGGCGAACGCGTGCCTTATCTCCATTATTACTATACGGACCAATGGTTTGCCTGGCGGGGACTGACCAATCTTGGCCGGATCGCCGCTAACCACTCCGTCTGGGATCTGGAGATTGAAAACCTGTCGTCCGAATCCCTGGCTCTGGTGTACGCGGACTTCCGTGTAAAGCAGGAGCGGGACGCCAACGGACAGGAGTTTGCCCGGATTTTCTCCCTTAAAGACGCCTTTCAGGTGATTTTGGACAAGCTGGACAACGTGGACGACAACAAACGCCGACGCTATCAGTACGTCTATTCCAAGCTCCGGGACTTCGAGGAATATCTGGTGAACTTCGGCGTAGACACCACCCTGACTACCCCCGGCGGTCCTCCCAGGCCCCGGAAGCCCGTCGCCCTGATGAACGAGGATGACGTGGTGCTGGGCCTCCGGCGTACCGCGGTTGACCATAATATCCGCCTGATGCACCGCCTGGGCCGGGAGCGGCTGTTTGTGGCGACCCTGGAATCGGCCCGGGGCGAGAAGGACCCTGCCCGTATCCGCGCCTATGTGTCTATTTTCAGCGAGTATTTTACTTATTGGACTGTGGAGCAGAAGGAACAGACCCTTGAATTCCTGTACGAACTGCTTCTGCTTGCGGACGGCAATGTCAGACGGCAGGCGGCGGTTCTGATGGGGAAGATTCTTGCGAAATTCCTGTCCGGCTATAAAAAAGAACTGCCCAAAAACGCGGCCCCCAGTCATCAGGAGGACCGGCCCTTTGAGCTTTGGGCGGAGTATCTGGAAAAGCTCATGCACCCGGACCATCGCCTGACTCCACGGCAGACCAGTATGATCCGCTATCAGGCCAAACACGTCGCCGATTCCCTGCTTGCAAACTGCTCCGACGCGGATATGCCACGGTTTGCCGAGATTCTCTTCCGCCATTATCAGGCCCCGAAAACCGTGGAGCCGGACAGCGCCTTTGCCCTGCTGGACACCGCCCTCTATGTGCCCATGGAGCGGATCGGGGAGCAGGACCGGGGACGGCTGGCGGCGTTCGCGTCCTGGTGGCTGGCACGGGGCGAGGCTTCCCAGCAGGCGGCGGCAATGCGTCTGATGCGGCGTCTGCTCCCCGCCCTGCCGGAGAACAGCCCGGAGGTCCGGCAGATCACCAAGGCCGTTGCCGCCGCCGACTGCGCTTCCAGTACGCCTTTGCTCTTCCTACAGGCACAACTGGGCGCCAGTCTGGGCCTGGATGTGTCCGCCTACGCTTCCCGGCTCTCGGACCGTCAGGCGGCAAGCGGCGTGTTCCTGGACAACCTGAAAACCGCCACGCCCTGGGTTCTGAAAGCCGTAGGCGTGGAATACCTTCTGGACCAGGCCGGGCAGAGGGACGGCGTGAATGCCCTCCATATTGCCACGCACTTTTCCAATCTTCTGAAAGTCAGCGAAAACGTGGTGGTCCGCCGGATGGCCGGGTCCGCCCTGCTGGAAATCGCGCCACAGCTCTCCCCGGACCGCCGGAACGAGGTGGCGGTGGAACTGTCCGAGGCGCTGGAAACCGGTCAGGCGGAAATCTCACAGTATATCCCCCTGTATCTGGGTCAGTTTATCCTCTGGCTTCCTCCCCGGGAGCTGGACGAAATGCTGGATGAGCTGCATCTGTTCCTCTCGTCCTCCAGTACCAGCGTTGCGGCGGCGTCCCTGGCGGCAATCGGGGCGGCGCTGGAGCACTATGCCGTTTACGCCGGGCGCTTCCAGGAGCCGGAGCTTGCGCGGAAGACGCGTCAGAAACGTATGGCCGGACTGCTGCTGAAGGGCCTGGCGTCCTGTCTGGAACCGGTGCGGCAGGAGGCTTTGCAGATTCTGGGCGAGGAACTGTTTGCCTCTCAGGTTTTGAGCTACGAGGACCAGACCAGCCTCTTTACGCTGATGGCCAAAAAGATTCTTTTCCTGATTTACGAACAGCCGGAACAGGAATTGACCTTCTTCTATACCGCCGCCGCGCTGTCCCATATCTACCGCTTCGCTGTCCGGCATCGTATCGAAAGCGGTCCCTTTGTCTTCGAGGAACGGGGCAAGGCGGCATTCTTCCCAGGCACCTTCGACCCCTTCTCTCTGTCGCATAAGGGCATCGTCACGGCAATCCGGGATCTGGGCATGGAAGTCTATCTGGCAATCGACGAATTCTCCTGGTCCAAGAAAACCCAACCCTCTTTGATCCGCCGTCAGATTGTCAGTATGTCGGTGGCGGACGAGTTCGACGTGTATCTCTTCCCCCATGATATCCCCGTGAATCTTGCCACGCCGGAGGATTTGATTCGCCTGCGTCAGGTCTTTGCCGGCCGGGAGCTGTATCTTGCGGTCGGGTCCGATGTGGTAGCCAACGCGTCCTCTTACCGTGTGCCGCCGCGGGAGGGCTCCGTGCATTCGCTGAATCATATCGTTTTTCGCCGGGTCAGTGACGCGGAGGGCCGGGAAATCGACGCCGATCTCTCCCGTATTTCCGGCAAAGTCATTTCGCTCCAACTGCCTACCCATCTGGAGGATATCAGCTCTACCCGGATTCGCGAGAACATCGACCTGGGCCGGGATATCTCCAATCTGGTGGACCCCACGGTGCAGGATCTGATTTACCGAAACAGCCTCTATTTGCGGGAACCCCAGTATAAGCAGCTGGTGCGGGCAAGCTATCTGGACTTTATGCAGGTGGTGCGTCCGGACCGGGCCTTATGGGAGGAATTGACGGCGACTCTGGGAGAAATCCCGAAGCCGGACCCGAGAGACAGTCTGTTTTTGCTTCGGATTGACGGGCCGCGTCCGCGTATCCTGGGCTTTTTAACAACCCGCATCATCAATTCCGGGAACCTTTATGAAACCTTTGGCAGTGAAGAACTGGCGAATTATGTCCGGACCCATACAGCAGGGCGGGTCCAGCTTCTGACGGGACTTTATACTGTCCGCGCGCCTGGGGGAAATTACAACGTCCGGCAGCTTCTTTTGACGGAAGCCTTGTCCTACGCCGCCTCGTCCGACTGCGGATATGCCGTCTGGTGGGGCAGCGACCCGGAAGCCCTGGATATCCTCCGGCGGCAGGGCTTTGTACAGGCAGAAACGGACAGTTCCAAAGATTTGCTTCTGGTGGATATGCGCTCCCCGGCAGTGCTGGTGCAGAACATTGCCACGACGCTGAAAGAACCCTTCTCGTCTGAACGGCAGGTGCTTGTCGCGATACAGGAGGCGCATTTCCGGTTTCAGCGCGCGATCTGCGGACTTTATCCCGGAAATCTGGTGCTGTCCCTGAATGCGGAGGTCATTTATCACCGCCTTGTCCGGAAGCTGACAGAGAGCAACGACGTCCCGGCAGCGGTGCAGACTCCCCGGGTGCTGGGCCCTAAAATGTGCGTGCCTTTCGGTAAAATCCTGCGGGGAAACGCCGTCCCCAATACAGTGACAAAAACGATTCATACGGACAAGGTCTTCGCGCCGGATCTGCATTCGTTTTCTATCGCGCCGTTCCCAGGTTACGCGCCGTTGGAAAGTCAAATCCGTACTGTGCATTCCTTCCGGCGGCCTGTGATGCTGGTGGACGACCTTCTGCATTCGGGAAGCCGCGTTCACGCCCTGGACCCGCTGTTCCGGCAGGAGGGGCTGGATATTGACCGTTATATCGTGGGAGTCCTGTCCGGAAGGGGCCGGGATTTGATGGCCGCTAAGGGCAGGGAAGTCGACAGCGTGTATTTCGTGCCGGATTTGAAAGCCTGGTTTGTGGAGTCCACCATGTATCCCTTTATCGGCGGCGATGCAGTGGGCGGGGCTTCGGCGACCGTTCCTGGACTGATTCCTGCCGTCAACTTGATTCTGCCTTACGCGTTCCCTAAATTCTACCGGGAGTGTGAGCGGCGGGCCGTCTTTGAATTCTCAAGAATCTGTCTGGAAAACAGCCGGAATATTCTGCTGGCCGTGGAACGCTCTTACCGGGAACGTTACGCCCGGAACCTGACTCTTTCCAGATTGAGTGAAGCCGTAATTCTCCCGCTGTCTCCGGATAAGGGCAGGGCGCTGCGCTATGAATCCAGCTTGCCCGCGTCGGTGTGTCTGGACAGCGATTTGCGGCAGTTGGAGCGAATGAAAGAGCTTTTGAAGTAAACAGAAAATGGAAAGCTGAAAAGGAAGAAAATTGAAAAGAAAGAAAATTGAAAAGCAGGAACAATGAGCAGAAACCCGTTTGCAGGCATTCATTCAGGAGCAGGGAGGCCTTCGAGGAGATGCGGGAGCGAAGCGGCTCGCATCACTGCTCCTTCGCGCGTTCCAAGGGGCTGGAGTGCGGAGCGGGCATCGTGCGCTGATTTGTCTGAAGGACTTTCTGATGCCACTATTCATTGCCTGCGCCCCGCGCCAAGGCAGCGGTATCAGAGCGCTGTCGAAAAAAAGGCCAGGGCTGACGTATCGCGGCATTATGTTTTGATTTGCTTTGAAGGAGATATGTTATTTGATGCAAAATCTGTATTCTTATTCACTTGATGGTCTTGAAGCCGTATCATTCATACCATCTCTCCCCTTCCCGGAAGGCCATGACGTGCCGCCGTCCTGTGTGCTGGCGCGTCAGGACCCATCCTGCGGACCGGCGGCGCGGCTGCTCACTGATTTCCGTACTCTTTGCGTTGATGGCGGCGTTTCCTGGCTGGACCCCAGACGTATTTCCCCCGAAATCCCGGAAACGCCTGTTAAGACCAGTTTTTCTCTTTCGTCCGGATGCCTGACCGCCGTGAATCTGTCCTATCCCCGGTGGCGGGACGCGCTTTCGTTTGTCCGGCCTGCTTCTGGTAAGAAACGGGTGCATCTTCTGGCGGTGGGGGACGTAGGCGGTACTTTGCTTACAGCTTTGAAGCTTCTGGGCGGCGATGTGATTTCTACTATCGGCATCTGCGATCTGGACGAAAAAACCGTTGCCCGCTGGTGCGCTGAAATGGGACAAATCTCCTGGCCATGGGAGTATGATTCTTTGCCGGATGTGGTTCCTGTGGATTCCTCCTGTTTGTTTGACTGCGATGTATTTATTTTCGCCGCAGCCAAAAGCATCCCGCCTGTTGGAAGCGGAGTCCGGGACGTGCGTATGGCCCAGCTGGAAGCCAACCGGCCATTGGTGGAGCGATTCGCTTTGCAGGCTCGTTCGGCTTCGTTTGGCGGTTTGTTTGTGGTCCTCAGCGACCCTGTGGATCAGCTCTGTCAGGCGGCGTGGCGGGCGTCTAATGTTGGGCCGGGCGGCGTGCTGGATTATCAGGGACTTCTGCCGGAACAGGTCCAGGGCTACGGACTGGGTGTGATGACCGCCCGCGCCGCTTATTTCGCCAAGCAGGATGCCCGTTTCGCGTCTTACCTCTCCGAGGGGCGCAGCTTCGGACCCCATGGGAAAGGTCTGGTGATTGCCAATTCTATCCGGGATTATGACGACGGGCTTTCACAGGAGCTGACCCGCCTGACCCTGGAAGCCAATCTGCGTATCCGTGACCTGGGCTTCAAGCCGTACGTGGCCCCGGCTGTGGCTTCCGGCGCAATGCAGCTGCTGCTGACTCTGCGTGGCGCGTGGCACTGTGGCTCTGTGCCTTTGGGCGGCGTCTGGTTCGGCGTGCGGAATCGTTTCACGCCCTACGGACTGGAGCTGGAAACCCTGGATTTGCCCGACGCTTTGTATGCCCGTTTGCAGGAGACAGCAGAGATTCTAAGGGGCGTTCTATGAGCTGGCGAGTGGTGTCTTATTGGATTCTGCTGGCGTTGGCTGTGGGGCTGACGCTGCTGCCTGCTGTGCCTGTGGCCGACTGGTTTACGAAAATTCCGCCGCGCCTCTATGCGTTTTTGGGGCCTGCCTGAGTGCTTGGGGATGTTTGCTGGCCTCCGGGAAAAGACGGCGGGACTTCCTTTTGACGATGGGCTTGTCTTTGCTGGCAGTCTGGTTTCTCTGTCGGGATTTGTGGCTGCTGGGAGAGTGTTTTGCGTGCTACGTCCCTGGCTGAAAGAGGAAAATGCCTGTGGATACGGACGGATTGGAGGAATCAAAGGAATTGGCGAAATTGGAAGAGCTGGAGGAAGAAGAACGAAAGCAATTGAAAAAATCAGGGAAAGAAGCTGAAAAGTTGAAAGAATCAGGGGAAGAAGCTGAAAAGTTGAAAGAATCAGGAGAAGAAGCTGAAAAGTTGGAAGAATCAGAGGAAGAAGCTGAAAAGTTGGAAGAATCAGAGAAAGAAGCTGAAAAAGTGGAAAAATCAGAGGAAACAGGAGCAGCGCCGGAACTGCTGGTACTCCACGCAGGCCAGGCCGGTTCGATCTCCGGACGCTTGGGTGAAGTCCTGTCCGCCGCCCTGGATGGAATGCGCGTCCGCTGTTTTGCCGGAAGCCCGCCTCTGCAAAACCGCCGGATTCTGTTTGCGTTCTCTCTGCCGGAAAACGGATTCAACATCAGCCTGCATGGACTCCTGGCCTGGCTGCGGGAACATCCGGGCAGTCTGCGAGGGAGCGTGGGCGGGGTGGTCATCGACGGCGCGGGGGACCTCTACACCAAGGCCGCTGCCCGTGAATTGGTCCTGGCAGCAAATCTGGCTGGGTGTGCGTTCCCCGGAAGGCCCTTGACAGAAGCCACGGGAAATCTGCGGAATTTTACCGTGCAGGCCAGGAACGCGGGCTGTTCGCTGGAGGAGGCCTACCGGATATCGGCGCGGGATCTTGCGGAACGGGTCTGCGCATTCGAGCCGCCCCGCCGGAAACGCCCGAAGCTGCTGGTCCTGCACGCGTCCAGCCATCGGACCAGCAACACCCTCGCGCTTTGGAACGCCTGCCGGGAGCATCTGGAGAGCGCCTGCGAAATCAGGGAAATCGGCCTGCGGAACGGCACGCTGGAGGATTGCGGCGGCTGTCCCTACACCATGTGCCTGCACTACGGTGAACGGGAGGACTGCTTTTATGGCGGCGTCATGGTCCAGGAGGTCTATCCGGCGATCCGTGAGGCCGACGCTGTAATGCTCCTGTGTCCTAATTACAACGACGCCCTTTCCGCCAATCTTACCGCCGCTGTCAACCGCCTGACCGCCCTTTACAGAACCACTTCCTTTGAGGATAAGGCCGTGTTTGCGATTGTCGTCTCTGGATACTCCGGCGGTGATTTGGTTGCAAGCCAGGCAGTCTCGGCTCTTTGTATGAATAAGGGCTTCTGGCTTCCCCGGTCATTCTGCCTTCTGGAGACTGCCAATAACGCCGGCGAAGCCCTGTCCCTGCCCGGCGTCCGGGAGCGTATCCGGGAGTTTTCTGAGAATATTTTGTCCCAGATTTTGCTTTGAATTTGGCATTTTGGAGATTTGAGCCGGGAGACCTGTTCTCTATGCTCGATTTTCTGGAAGTTTTCCGGGAATATTCCGCCGCAGATCATGGCATCTTGGAGGTTTGAAACGGAGAGCCTGCTTTCTGGGTCCGGTTTGATTTCTTTGGTTTTGGGAATATCTGGATGGGAGGAATTATGAAATGTCATCAGTACTGATAAAAAACGCGCAGGCGATTGTGACCGTAGACCCGCAGGACCGGGTTTTATACAACGCCAATATTCTGATAGAGGACAACGTGATCCAATACGTCGGCAATGAACAGCAGGACGCGGACCGGGTGATTGACGCGTCTCATTGCTATGTCTATCCGGGTCTGGTAAACACCCACCACCATCTGTATCAGACCTTCACCCGGAATCTGCCACAGGTACAGAAAATGGAGCTGTTCCCGTGGCTTGTGACGCTGTACGAAATCTGGCGGGGGCTGGACGAGGCGTGCGTGTACTACAGCGCCCTGACGGGTATGGGGGAACTGCTGAAATATGGCTGTACCACCTGTATGGACCATCACTATATTTTTCCGAAGACAGGTTCGGACACGTTTATCGATCAGCAGTTCCGGGCGGCGGAGGCATTGGGGATTCGGTTCCACGCCACCCGCGGCAGTATGTCCCGGGGCAAGAGCGACGGCGGACTTCCTCCCGATGATTTGGTCCAGACCGTGGACGCCATTCTCAGAGACAGCGAGCGTCTGGTGAAGAAATTCCACGATCCCGCGCCGTTTTCCATGCGGCAGGTTGCGCTGGCTCCCTGTTCGCCGTTCAGCGTCACCAGTGATCTGCTCAGGGAATCCGCTGTGCTGGCCCGGGAACTGGGCGTGCGGCTTCATACCCATCTGTGCGAGACAAAGGACGAGGAAAACTTCTGCTTGGAAGCCGTCGGACAGCGTCCCCTGGACTATATGGCCTCCTGCGGCTGGCTGGGCGGCGACGTCTGGTTTGCCCACGGTATCCACTTCAACGACGAGGAACTGAAGCTGCTTGCAGATACCGGCACCGGCGTGGCCCATTGCCCGGTGTCCAATATGAAGCTGGCCTCCGGCGTGTGCAGAGTGCCGGAAATGCTGGAACTGGGCGTGCCCGTGGGTCTGGCCGTGGATGGGTCCGCCTCCAACGACGGGTCCAACCTGATGGCGGAGATCCGGACGGCTTACCTGCTCCATCGCCTGCATTCCAGCGAAAAGGCCCCTACCGGCTACGATTTGCTGAAAATGGCCACAAAAGGCAGCGCCGCGGTGCTGGGCAGGACGGATATCGGCAGTCTGGAGGCGGGCAAGGCGGCGGATTTGTTCCTGCTGGATGTGGACCTTCTGGAGCTGGCCGGCGCGAAGAAAGACCCTGCCTGCCTGCTGGGTACGGTAGGCTATGGGCACCCGGCAAAGCTGGTGATGGTCAACGGCCGGGTCGTGGCGGAGGACGGCCGTCTGCTGGGCGTGGACGAGGAAGAAGTACGGGACAGGGCCTGGGAACTGGCGGACGCTCTGCTGGAAAAGGCCAGGTGAGTTCATAACAATACAGCCGCGTCTCTCCAATCGTGCAGAGAGACGCGGCTGTTATGATCGTTTTCAGTTTCTTTACCCGCCGCAAGCCTTGGAATGACAGGGCCTGCGGATTTTTTGCTTTTCTGGAAAGGACGTTCTTGAGAAACGGCGGGAAAGGTGCTATACTGTCCTGTGAAAATATGAAGTTTCTGGAGGATGTTATGGAAGATTTGAAACAGCGTTTGATGGAAGACGGCTATTTCCGCCAGGAGGAGCTGACATTCTGGGACTGCGACCGGGAGAAACGGGTCCGGATCGCCGCCATATTAAGCAAGCTGGGAGCCTTTGCCGGGTACGACTACGACGCCCGGGGACTGACCCATGAAGTCCTCTGGGCCAGCCGGGAGGTCTTCCTGCTGTCCCGGGCGGCTCTGCGGATTCACGACTGCCCTCGCGCCCGTGACCTGCTGGACATCACCACCTGGGAGAACGGCGCGAAAGGGGCGCATATGCAGCGAGTCTACGAAATGGCGGGACAGGACGGCAGAATTCACGTCTCCTGCAAAACGGACTGGATTCTGGTGGACCCCCTTACGCGGAAGATTCTCCGGCCATCATCTTTTACCGCGAAGCCCTTCACAGTCTGCCCGAAGGAAATCGACTGTCCGGAACCTCAGAAAATCACCCTCCCCAAAGACGGCTTGGAGAACCTGGGAAGCCGTCAGGTGCGCTGGAGCGATCTGGACGGCAACGGCCATCTCTTCAGCGGCAACTACGGCGATATTATCTGGGACGCCCTTCCCGAGGATTTGCAGGTCCGGATTCCCCATACATTTTATATCAACTACAGCCGGGAAGCGGGTCTGGGCGACGTGTTGCAGCTCTGGGGCTTCCGGGATGGAGAAGATTACCGCATGGAGGGAATTGGCCCTAACGGAACCTGCTTTGCCGCCCTCGCCTGTTTCTGAATCGGAATCAAAACATATGCCAGATTAAGACTTGCTCCGGCCCTGTGCGTTTGAGATTGCCGAGCAGAACGTTCCAGGCAGTCTGTCCGGAATCTCCGTAATCCGTTTGGTAAAAATCATTGATGAACTGCTGGAGCCCGCCAAAATCCATCGAATCTTCCAGTGACAAAAGCTGTTCTTTTTCATGGAATACCACGGCATCCCAATCGCCGGAAACAGCAGTCCATTTTTCTCGGAAAGCTTCCTTGCCGCGCTGGAGGTCGATTCCATAAGCCGTTTTAAGATAGTAGAACAGTGCTGTGAAAACCTCGCCGGAACACTGATCGTTTGCCAGCTTTTCCGCAGACGCTTCCACTTCGCTGTAAATCTCCTGCATCAATTTTTCCGTTTCCCCAGAGTCTTCGCTTTTCAGTAAATTTGCCAGCTTATTATAATGACTTTGAGAACATACGCCGAACATACCGATCATAGACATTACTGATCCCTCCTATTGTCTGACGATTTTGATTCTGCCCCGGCCGGTTCCGGCATCGTTTTACCCTCCTTGTTCCATTCGCTGACAGAACCGGCTCAGCACCCCGGCCAGCTTTTCCGGCGCGTCCCGATTGACCTCATGCCCGGCCCCTGGGATTTCCTGCATTTCCGCGTTCGGCAGTAACTCCGTCAATTTTACCGCCGCTTTCTTGTTTGCGGAATCCCGTTCACCGCAGAGCACCAGAACCGGGCATTCGACGGCAGAAAGGGCGCTGGTGAAATCCAAATCCATCATAGACCCGCAGAGCCGGATGAACGATTCTTTCTCAAACCCCGTGGACTGAAAAGCGCGTTCAGGCATAAACCGGAACAGAAGATTCTGCACTCTCAGCAGATTTTTCGGCATCCTGTACTGGGGGGCGATCAGAACCAGCGAACGGACCTTCCGGGGCTGTTCAATGGCGTACTGCAAGGCCAGCACCCCGCCGAGGGACAGGCCGCACAGGTCCAGCGTTCCGTCAGCCTGACTGCACAGCGCGGAAACGGCTTGATAAAGGCTCTGATAGTCCGGAGTCTTCCCCTGGAGCAGCTCCGCCAGATTGGGGCAAAGGCGCGGCCCGGCGGATTTCAGCTGCGTGATGGTTTCCGTCCAGCTTTCGGGCGTTTGGCCAAGGCCGTGTAAAAATACCAGCATTCTGTCCCTCCTTGAAATCTGAGTGTTTTCCCTGATTCTACCACAGCCGCTCCCCAGCGTCAACGCGTTCTATTGACGGATTTCCGGCCAGGGTCTATAATGAAGTTACCAAATGAAAGGAGCTTTCTTATTATGAAACGCTTTTGCTCACTCCTCCTGTCGGTCTTTCTGCTGACGGCTTCACTTGGCGTCCAGGTGTCCGCGGCCAGCTATGAAGACGCCGCCAAGGACCTGGCCACCATTGGGATGATGAAGGGCGACGCGTCCGGATTCGCTCTGGACCGTGCCCCCACCCGCGCGGAAGCCGCCATTATGCTGGTCCGTCTCTTCGGCGCAGAGGACGAGGCCAAGGCCGCTTACGCCGACGGTACCCTGACCCACGGCTTCACCGACGTCAGCGACACCGCCGCGCCCCACGTAGCCTGGCTGACGGTCCGGGGCATTGCGAACGGGACTTCCGCCACCACCTTCGGCGCGTCCAACCCCTGCACCAGCCAGATGTATACCACGTTCCTCCTGCGGGCGCTGGGCTATCAGGACAAGACCGATTTCGAGTATGCCGATGCCCGGGCCTTCGCCTTGACAAAGGGAATGCTGGACTTCTCCGCAATCACCGGCGAGTTCCTCCGGGACGACCTGGCCGCTATGACCTATCAGGCCCTGGGCACCGACCTCAAGGATGGCAGCACCTACCTTCTGGACAGCCTGATCAGAAGCGGAGCCGTGGACGCAGAAGCCGCAAAGCCCATGACCGATAAGATTGAAGCCTGCCGCGCCCTGCAAGCCTCCAGTATGTCCGCGTCTCAGGGGCTGGATACCGCCGTGGACGCAAAAATGGGAATCGGCGTCAGCATGAAGAGCACTGACAATTCCGTGAACATGGATGAGAAGATGGAAGCCGTTGTCAAGGGAAATGTCAAGGTGATTCTGGACAAGGATTTTCAGATGGCAATGGATATGACGGTGGACATGAAGAGCGGCGATGAAAGCGAGTCCCAGAAGGTGGAATACTGGCTCAAGGACGGCGTGATGTATGTCCGTGCCGGAGACGAAGCCTATCAGATGCCCATGGGTTCCCAGATGGACATGGAGACCCTGATGGCCCTGATTGAACAGACCTCCGGGAAGACCAGCGCCGCCATGCTGCCCTTTATTGACACCATTACCAGCAAGACCTCCGGGGACAACACTGTTTACACACTGACGCTCAATGACGCTTTTGCCGGGCTGATGAACCGTCTTCTGGGGCAAATCCTGAACCTGATTCCCGCCAGCCTGGACGTGGATGTAAAATTCTCTGTGGACAAGGGCGAGATCACCTACACCATCGGCAAGGACGGCAATCTGAAAGACGCGGCCTTGCAGGTAGAGGTCAAGGCGGACGTACAGGCGGCGGACGGCAAGGACAGCCTTACAGTCAACGTCGTTCTGGGCATGGATATGACGATGAAGGTCAACGCTCTGGGCAAGGACGTGAAGATTACCTACCCCGATTTCTCCGGCTTTGAGAAGCTCGAAAACGAAGCCCTCGCATCCATCGGCGGCGCGGACGGTCCTACCAGCATCTTTGCAGCAAAAATCGCGTAAATAAAAACATCCGGCGGGGTTGCAGTACACAGCTCCGCCGGATTTTTATGCCTTTTTGTCAGTTTATCGGGAATTTTCCGCCTCCGGATTCCAGTCAGGGATTTTCAGCCCGCGCGTCTCCGGATTCCGCCGCCAGCTCGTCCCGGGCCTCCTGTAGGATTTTCTTTTCAGCCTTTGTGGTCAGCTGGCTTTCGTCAAATTTCGCGAACAGGTCCGGACGGCGGCGCATGGTCCGTTTATAGCTTTCCTTCTTCCGCCACGCCGCCACTTTCCCGTGATCCCCGGACAGCAGAATTTCCGGCACGGCTCTCTCATGCCATACAGCGGGCCGGGAATACTGGGGATACTCCAGCAGGCCGTTCCAATGGGATTCCTCCTGAAAGCATTCTTCATCCGGCAGAACTCCCGGGACCATACGGCAGACCGCGTCGGCAACGGCCATGGCTGGGATTTCGCCGCCGGTCAGGACAAAGTCCCCCATGCTGATTTCCTCGTCCGCGCATTCGTCCAGAAATCGCTGGTCCACGCCCTCGTAATGCCCGCAGACCAAAATCAGATGTTCATAGCGTTCCTTCAATTCGCGGGCGGTCTCCTGGGTAAAGGTCCGGCCGCAGGGGGACAGAAAGATGGTGTGTCCCGGACCGTAGGTCTCCGTCACATGGGTCCAGCAGCGATAAAGAGGGTCCGCCTGCATCACCGCGCCACGACCGCCGCCATATGGGTAATCATCCACCTGCATCTGTTTATTCGTAGTATAAGCCCGGATCTGATGGGTGCGGATTGCGATGCAACCCCGTTCCTGGGCGCGGCCTAAAATACTCACGTTCAGCATAGCGTCCACGGATTCCGGGAACAGGGTCAGGATGTCGATATTCATTCCGTCATGCCCTCCCAGACCCGAATGTCCATCCGGTTATTCTCCAGGTCCACGCCCAGAATAAAAGCGTCCTTCACGGCGGGGACCATAAACTCCTTTATCCCCCGGACCGTATAGACCTTGCTGGCCGGGTAATGCTCCACGGCGGTCAGTTCCCCGATGCACTCCCCCGTCTCGCCGTTGTACACATCCAGGCCCAGAAGTTCCTGGTCGAAATATTCGCCCTCCGGCAGCTCCGCGTCCGCCCGCCGGATGTACAGCAGCTTCCCGCGCAAAGCTTCCGCGGCCGTCCGGTCCTCCACGCCGGGGAGCTTCAAAAGCAGCTGATTCTTGTGGACCCGGCAGGCCGCGGCCTTTACCGGCTTTCCCTCCAGCAGGAAGGTCCCGAAGCCTGCCAGGAATTCCGCGTCTTCCTCCAGCGGCTGGACCTTCAGCTCGCCACGGATGCCATGCACGCCCACAATCTTCCCGGCCTGGATGCTCTCCTGTCTCATTTGCGCTTTCTCCTTTTCGATTCTTGATTTTCCTTGAAAGTATACCATGTTCCCTCCGACAAAACAAGCTCGAATTCGAAGGGAAGAACCGGTCTTACAAAAGAACTGTTTTTCTCGGAGGGCTTCCGCAAATCCCCCGGCAGACTGAATAGATTTCCCATTTCCTCAAAAACGCGGAAAATCAGGAAGTTTTCAATGCGCTGGTACTTTTTGATAATTTTGACCTGGAATTTTGTGTGTGTTCGGACAAGAAATGATTTGACCTGGATGCAATTGCGTGTTATCCTGATAGAGAAACAACTGGGTATGCCAGTGTATGGCAGATTTCACAGAAAGGGCAGGTATCATATGGCAGAAGTAACAAAAATCCCCTTTGGCGTCACCAGCAGCGGCAAGCCTGTGGACCAATACACGCTCCAGTCAGGGCGGCTCTCCTGCGATATTCTCACCTACGGCGGCGCGCTGCGGAGCTTCCGGGCGCCGGACCGGGATGGGAAAATCGTGGACGTGCTTCTTGGTTATGACAATATGGCGGCTTACGAGGCCCAGGACAAGTTTATGGGCGCGCTGATCGGACGCTTTGCCAACAGAATCGGCGGCGCGGCCTTCCAGCTTGACGGAAAAATGTACCAGCTTGCGAAAAACGACGGCCCGAACCATCTCCACGGCGGACCCTGCGGCTTTGATAAACAGGTCTGGACCGTGGAAGACGCCTCCGCGGACAGCCTGACCCTCTCCCTTGTCAGCCCCGACGGACAGGAGAACTATCCCGGCACCCTGACCGTCCGGGTGGTCTACACGCTGAGCGAAACCGGCCTCTCCATCGACTATCAGGCCCAGTCCGACAAGGACACCCTCTGCAATCTCACCAATCACGCCTATTTCAATCTCTCCGGTCATGACAGCGGTCCGGTGCTGGATCAGACCATTCAGATTTTTGCCGGCGCCTACACGCCTACAGATTCCGGGTCCATCCCTACCGGCGAGCTGGCTCCCGTGGACGGCACCCCAATGGACCTCCGGCAGCCCAAGGCCATCGGCGCGGACATCGACGCACCCTTTGAGCAGCTCACCATGGCGGGAGGCTATGACCATAACTGGGTTCTCACAGGCGCGGACGGCTCCCTTCGTACTGCCGCGAAAGCCTACAGCCCCGAAAGCGGCATTGAATTGGAGGTCCTGACGACCCTGCCCGCCGTCCAGTTCTACGCCGGCAACTACCTCCCCGGAAGCCCTGCCGGAAAGAACGGCGCGCCCTACGACAAACGCTGGGGCTTCTGCCTCGAAAGCCAGATCTTCCCCGACGCGCCTCATCATGACCGCTTCCCCTCCGCCGTCCTGCGGGCTGGGGATACCTATCATCATTGCACTGTTTTCCGCTTCTCCGTCCGGTAACTGCCTGCCTTCACTGCGGCTCTTCTTCTCCTTTCTTAAAAAACGAACAGAAAAGGAAATAACTTTTATCAGCTTCGCGGCATTTTTTAGAAAAGTGCAGAAACTGATTGACGCGGACAGAAGGGTATGTTAAAATAGAGACAATGTGTCAATGGCAGGCACCAGGACACCAACGTCTGATATCAATTTGGGAAAGGGAAAGAAGGAAGTTTATGTATCGCATCGTTAGAAAGGAAGCCCTCCGACCCACCGTCACGCTGTATGAGATCGAGGCCCCGCTGATTGCTAAGAAGGCTCAGCCTGGTCAGTTTATCATCCTCCGCGTGGATGAGAAGGGCGAGCGTATCCCCATCACCATCAACGCCTACGACCCCGAGAAGGGTACCGTTACCATCATTGTCCAGACCATCGGCGCGACAACCGAAAAGCTTACCCACCTGAATGAGGGCGACTGCCTCCAGGACTTCGTGGGCCCCCTTGGCAAGGCTACCGAGACCGAGGGCAAGAAGAAAGTCTGCGTGGTAGGCGGCGGCGTGGGCTGTGCGATCGCGTACCCTGTGCTGAAGAAGTTCCATGACGACGGCGCGGAAGTCCATGCCGTGGTAGGCTTCAAGAATCAGGATCTGGTCATTCTTGAGGAGGATTTCAAAAAGTCCAGCGATAAACTGATCGTCTGCACCGACGACGGTTCCTATGGCCGGAAGGGCTTGGTGACGGACGCCCTGAAAGACCTGATTGAAGAGGGAAACCAGTATGACGAGGTTTTCGCTATCGGACCCATGGTCATGATGAAGTTCGTCTCCCTGACCACCAAGCCCTACGGCATCCCCACCACCGTGTCCATGAGCCCCATCATGATCGACGGTACCGGGATGTGCGGCGGCTGCCGTCTGAGCGTGGGCGGCCAGATGAAGTTCGCCTGCGTGGACGGCCCGGATTTCGACGGTCATCAGGTAGACTGGGACCTGGCCGTGAAGCGGAATCAGATGTATATGGACTTCGAGAAGCATAAATACGAAGAAGCCTGCAACCTGTTCAAGAAGGAGGCCCAGTGATATGGCCAAGGCAAATATGTCGTTAACAAAGAACCCCATGCCCTCTCAGGACCCCAATGTGCGGAATAAGAATTTCCAGGAGGTCGCCTTGGGCTACACAGAGGAGCAGGCTCTGGATGAAGCCAAGCGCTGCCTGAACTGCAAGAACAAGCCTTGTATGCAGGGCTGTCCCGTGATGGTCCACATTCCCGAGTTTATCGAGAAGGTGGCCGCCGGGGAGTTCGAGGAAGCCTATCAGATTATCTCCAATACCTCCGCCCTGCCTGCCGTCTGCGGCCGGGTATGCCCCCAGGAGAGCCAGTGCGAGAAATACTGCGTCCGGGGCAAGAAGGGCGATCCTGTGGGTATTGGCCGTCTGGAGCGCTTTGTGGCTGACTGGCATAACGCCCATACTTCCGCCGCGCCTGAGAAGCCGGTCTCCAATGGGCATCGGGTGGCTGTCGTGGGTTCCGGCCCTGCTGGTCTGACCTGCGCCGGCGACCTGGCACGGAAGGGCTATGACGTGACCGTGTTCGAGGCTCTGCATCTGGCCGGCGGCGTGCTGGTCTACGGCATCCCCGAATTCCGCCTGCCCAAGGCCATCGTGCAGAAGGAAGTGGACGGCCTGAAAGCGATGGGCGTGACAATTGCGACGGATACCGTGGTTGGCCGTACCATCTCCATTGACGAGCTGATGGAGGAGCAGGGCTTTGAAGCGGTGTTCATCGGTTCCGGCGCGGGCCTGCCGATGTTTATGGATATCCCGGGCATCAACTACCGCGGCGTGTACTCTGCCAACGAGTTCCTGACCCGAATCAATCTGATGAAAGCCTACCTGCCTGATTCCGATACGCCGATTCAGCGTCCGAAGAAGGTGGCGGTAGTCGGCGGCGGCAACGTGGCCATGGACGCTGCCCGCTGCGCCAAGCGTCTGGGAGCCGAGGTGTACATCGTTTACCGCCGGGGCATGGAAGAACTGCCTGCCCGTAAGGAAGAGGTGGAGCACGCCGAGGAAGAGGGCATCATCTTCAAGACCCTCTGCAATCCCGTGGAGATTAACGCCGACGAGAACGACGACGTGAACAAGATCCGCTGCATCCGCATGGAACTGGGCGAACCTGACGCCTCCGGACGCCGCCGGCCCATCGAGGTTCCCGGCAGTGAGTTCGAGATTGACGTGGACTGCGTGATTATGTCCCTG
>ERZ778514.954-NODE-954-length-23645-cov-5.747690_pt1 | contig 23645 bp, 21 predicted proteins | sample MGYA00510344_ERZ778514 | MGnify/ENA primary metagenome ERZ778514 (study PRJEB29527, sample SAMN07138968) | mouse gut metagenome | material: feces | host: mouse | place: China:Nanjing | collected 2016-01-25 ...
TATCATCAGCATGGGGATTCTCAGTGAATATTTTCTGAACCAATACAGTGCAGATGATATTCAGATAGCGGAATACCTCTGGTATGTGGCAAGAATCCGGCTGACTCCGGTGTTTATCTTAGGGGCGCTTGGATGTACGAAACTTAAGAAAGGCGCGGCGGCGGCGTTTATCTTGTGGACAGGCTTCTCAAGCGGCCTGCTATTTTCTTCGGCAGTCATTAAGATGGGAGTGAAGGGTATCATCTTGTGCCTGATCGCGCTCGTTCCCCAGTTTTTGTTCTATATCGCGGGATATCTTGCTTTGCTTTGGTATCTTTACACCTATCCGCAGATCCGGTGGAATCTGACGAAGACAGTGATCTTTCTCCTTCTTATGGCGGTGGGGATTCTTCTTGAGTGTTATGTCAATCCGGTTATCATGCAGATGTTTATCCGGACGCTTTAATGATGAGCATTCTGGGAGCGCAGATAGTGGCTTAAGTACAGGATGCACAGTGAGAAGGCGGCGAGCTGGCTGGCCAGCAGTCCCAGCAGGTATCCTTCGATTCCGAAAGAGGGGATGCAGTAAAAGACACTGACGATCCGGATCAGAAGGCTGAAGGTATTGATGAAGAAAGAGAGCGTCGTCTTTCCGATTCCGTTGATAATGCTCATGAGTGTTGTGTTGGCGTATAAAAACGGGCACATCCATGCCAGTGTCACGATGTAATCTCCGGCAGAACGGCTCTTAAAGATAAAAAGTCCGATCCATTGTCCGCCAAGAAGCAGAAAAATGCAGCAGAGGCTTCCAAGCAGGACACAGCAGCAGACACTTTTCTGGATGATGTTTTTCATCTGCTGTCTGCGGTTCAGAGTCTGGGCTTCCGCCACTGTCGGGAGAAGCATGGTGGAAACGGAGTTTGTGATAGCGGAAGGAAACAGCACGCAGGGGAGGGCCATGCCGGTCAACACCCCGTAGGTGCTCAGTGATTGGGAAACCGTCATCCCGTGTAATTGCAGTTTTAAAGGGATGGAAACTGCTTCGATGCTCTGGAGCAGATTCAAAAGCACCCGGCTTGCAGTCAGCGGGGCGGAGAGCAGAAGGAGTTCTCCGGCATAGGATATATATTCTGGGAGTTTTGTGATTCGTTTTGTAAGACTCTGGCAATACGGAGTCTTTTTTGTGATCATTTTCAGGCAGAACATGGAAGAGGCAATCTCCCCGGCGATCAGACCGCCTACAGCGATGGAGATACCGAACTTGGTTCCGTTCTTTATCCCGGCAAGATAGAAAAGATATACGGACAGAATTCGGACGAGCTGTTCGATCAGTTGGGAGAAGGCCGGGATTTTCGTTTCCTTCAGCCCCAGATAATAGCCGACGATGCAGCTGTGGATGGAGGCAAAGGGGAAGGAATAGGAAAGTATGATCAGGAAACTGCTGCAGCGCTCCTCCTGTAAAAACTGTGCGGCGATCAGTTCTGCATAATTCTGCAGCAGCAGCATGACTATGACAGACAGGCTGACAGAAATCGCCATGCCGGTAAAAAGAAGTGTTCTGGCTTCTTTTTTTTTGCCTACGGAAACACGCTTTGCCACACATCTGGCGAGGGCGGTCTCGATTCCGGCGGAAGTAAGTGAAAAACAAAGCGCGTAGACAGGGAAAATAAGCTGATACAGTCCGACGCCTTCCTCGCCGAAGGTGTGGCTTAAGAAAATCCGGTAAAAGAATCCCATGAATCTGGTCGCAAAACCAGTGATGGTCAAAATAAGTGTTCCTTTTAAAATTGTACGTTTGACAGACATGATCAATGCTCCTTGAGCTTATTATTACAGCATATTCCAAGTGGATCCAAACTATGCGCATGCAAAATACTGTGCGGATAATGTACCTGCACCATTTTTTTAGAAAGGCTTGACAGATACACTTGATGGTGGTATTCTACTGATGTAAATAAATCCGAGTAAATTACTAGGGATTAAAAGAAGGTGATAGATTGAAGCTTTCGACAAAAGGAAGATATGGACTGAGGGCGATGATCGACCTTGCCAGATACAGTGGTCAGGAGCCGGTTACGATCAGCAGCATTGCCGCGCGCCAGAATATCTCGGAGCGTTATCTGGAACAGATCGTGGCGCTCCTTAAGAAAGGCGGGCTGGTAAAAAGTATCCGGGGCGCTTCGGGAGGTTACGTACTTGCAAAAGAGATGAAGGAAATCTCGGTGGGCGATATTCTACGTGTGCTGGAGGGGAGTCTTGAGCCGGTAAAATGTGCCGCATTTGATTCGGAGGACGGTTGTATAGCCGCTGGCGGCTGTGTGACGAAATACGTATGGCAGAAGATTAATGAGAGTATTGCCCGGACAGTCGATGAGATGAATCTGAAGGAACTGGTACAGGAGAGCCAGCGCATTAATCCGGAGGGAGACTATACGAATCATATGTGCGGCTAAAGTGATCTGATTATAAAGACAAAAAGAGCGGAGGTACGAAGATGGACAGATTGATATATCTTGATAATGCGGCGACCACGAAGACGGCGCCGGAGGTTGTGGAGGCGATGCTTCCATATTTTACAGAGAATTACGGGAATCCTTCCAGCGTGTATGGATTTGCCGCTAGGAATAAAGAGGCGGTTGCGAGGCAGAGGGAAGCGATCGCAGGGGTCCTTGGCGTGCAGGCGAAAGAGATCTACTTTACAGCAGGAGGTTCTGAGGCGGACAATTGGGCGCTTAAGGCTGCTGCAGAGTGCTATGCGTCAAAGGGAAATCATATCATCACCACGAAGATTGAGCACCATGCGATCCTGCATTCTGCACAGTATCTGGAAAAGAGAGGCTTTGAGGTGACTTATCTGGATGTGGATGAGAATGGCGTTGTAAAGCTTGATGAGCTTAAGGCGGCAATCCGCCCGACTACGATACTGATCTCCGTTATGTTTGCGAATAATGAGATTGGAACGATTCAGCCAATCAGAGAGATCGGGGAGATTGCGAAGGAACATGGGATTTTGTTTCATACGGATGCAGTGCAGGCATTCGGACAGATTCCGATTTCTGCGGATGAATGCAACATTGACATGCTAAGCGCCAGCGGCCATAAGCTGAACGGGCCTAAGGGAATCGGATTTTTATATATCCGTACGGGTGTGAAGATCCGTTCCTTTGTGCATGGCGGCGCACAGGAGAGGAAGCGCCGGGCAGGTACGGAGAATGTACCAGGGATCATAGGAATCGGAACGGCGGCGAAGCGTGCTGCTGACACGATGCATGAGCGAACCCAAAAGGAAACGAAGCTTCGGGATTACCTGATCGGGCGTGTGCTTGAGGAGATCCCGTATACGAAGCTTAACGGGCATCCGACAAAGAGACTTCCTAATAATGCTAATTTTAGTTTTCGTTTTGTGGAAGGTGAGTCGCTTCTGATCATGCTTGATATGAAGGGGATCTGCGCTTCCAGTGGTTCGGCGTGTACGTCAGGCTCGCTGGATCCGTCCCATGTGCTTTTGGCGATCGGACTGCCTCATGAGATCGCCCACGGCTCCTTAAGGCTGACGCTCAGTGAGGAGACGACGAAAGAGGAGATTGACTATACGGTAGATTGTTTGAGAGAGATTGTGAAGCATCTCAGGGAGATGTCACCGCTTTATGAAGATTTTGTGAAAAAGAATCACGGTTAGGAGGAAGATACGATGTATTCAGAAAAAGTAATGGATCATTTTCAAAATCCAAGAAATGTAGGAGAGATAGAAGACGCCAGCGGAGTAGGAACTGTGGGCAATGCAAAATGCGGAGATATTATGCGGATCTATCTTGATATTGATGAAAATAAGATTATCAGGGATGTAAAGTTCAAGACGTTTGGATGCGGAGCTGCGGTTGCTACAAGCAGCATGGCGACGGAGCTTGTGAAAGGAAAATCCATTGAGGAGGCCATGCAGGTGACGAACCGCGCGGTGATGGAGGCGCTGGACGGACTGCCGCCGGTAAAGGTACACTGTTCTCTGCTGGCGGAGGAGGCCATCCATGCGGCGCTTTGGGATTATGCCGAAAAACATGACATCCAGATCGAAGGTTTAGAGAAACCGAAGTCCGATATCCATGAGGGCGAGGAAGAGGAAGAAGAAGAGTATTAAGATGTGGGGATCAATGCTGCACGGAAACGGTATTTTTAAGGGACGGGATATATGGAAAAGAAAAAAGTGGTCGTAGGCATGTCGGGGGGAGTGGATTCTTCCGTTGCGGCATGGCTTTTAAAGGAACAAGGGTATGATGTTATCGGAGTGACGATGCAGATCTGGCAGAATGAAGATAACATTTCTATGGAGGAAAACGGGGGATGCTGCGGACTAAGCGCCGTGGAGGATGCGCGCCGGGTGGCGGCAAAGCTTGGTATTCCCTACTATGTCATGAATTTTAAGCAGGAGTTCAAAAAAAATGTCATCGACTATTTTGTGGATGAATATATTCATGGAAGAACTCCGAACCCTTGCATCGCGTGCAACCGCTATGTAAAATGGGAATCACTTCTGAAAAGGAGTCTTGAGATAGGCGCGGACTATATTGCCACAGGACATTATGCGCGGATCAAGGAGATGGAAAACGGGCGGTTAACGCTTCGTACTTCAGCGACAAGTTCAAAGGACCAGACTTATGCTCTTTATAATCTGACGCAGGAACAGCTTAGGAGGACGATGATGCCGGTGGGGAATTTCCATAAAGATGAGATCCGCGCCATGGCGGATCTTGTGGGACTTCAGATCGCAAAGAAACCCGACAGTCAGGACATCTGCTTTGTGCCGGACGGAGACTATGCGTCTTTTATTGAAAAAGCGACGGGTAAAAAATCCGTACCCGGAAATTTCGTTGCATCCGACGGAAAGGTGCTTGGACGGCATAAAGGAATCATCCACTACACGGTAGGCCAGCGGAAAGGTTTAGGTATCGCCCTTGGTTATCCGGTGTTTGTGCTGGAAATCCGTCCGGATACCAATGAAGTGGTTCTTGGCAGCAATGAAGAATCTTTGTCCTGTTATGTCCGGGCAAACAGACTTAGTTTCATGTCGGTTCCGAAGCTTGCCGGTGAGAAGCGCGTGTGGGCAAAAATACGCTACAATCACAGAGGCGCGTGGTGTACCGTGCGGATGACAGGGGAGGATGAACTTCTCTGCGAGTTTGAAGAGCCGCAGCGCGCCATTACGCCGGGGCAGGCGGTGGTACTCTATGATAACGAATATGTCCTCGGAGGGGGAATCATCATCGGTGATAAATAAAGAATAAGAAATTTGCAGGAGGCAGGAAGACAGTATGATAAAAGCAGACGTACACATGCATACGGATTTTTCCCACGATTCTGAGAGTACGCCGGAGCAGATGGCGGAAGGCGCCATAGCAAAGGGGCTTGAGGTAATCTGTTTTACCGACCATTACGATAAGGACAATATGGACTGGGGGCCGGAGGATATCTTTGAGCCGGAAGTGTATTTTGAAAAGATGACAGAAGTACGGGAAAAATATAAGGATAGGATACGCATCCGGATCGGGGTGGAGCTGGGGCTTCAGCCCCATCTTGGCGGCTACTATGAGGAATTTGTAAAAAAATATCCCTTTGATTTCGTGATCGGTTCCGTGCATTCGGCAGAGAGATCAGATATCGCCCAGAAAAGGATATTTGCAGGAAGAACGGATGAAGAGACGTACCGGATCATTTTTCGGGAAATGGTGGAGGATGTGAAGGTTTTTCATGGATTTGACGTATTTGGGCATATAGATTATGTGGCGAGATACGGAAGGAACCATGAAAAGGAATATTCGTATCAGAAATTTGCGGACGAGATCGATACGCTTCTTCGGCTTTTGATCGAAAAGGGATGCGGAATCGAACTCAATATGTCGGGACTAAAGTATGGTCTGCCGTTTGCCCATCCGCATACGGATGTCCTGAAAAGATACCGGGAACTTGGGGGCGAACTGATCACGGTAGGAGCCGACGGGCACAGGCCGGATCATATCGCCTATGATTTCCATAAGGTAAAGGAGATATTTGAAAGCTGCGGATTTAAATATTATGCAGAGTTTAAGGAGCGCAGGCCGACGTTTTTTAAGGTTTGAGTCTGTTCTCCATGCGTGATTTAGGTGATATGGAAAATATACCGGAGGAAAAGGAATGAGAAGATACGGCAGAATAAAAAGAATCTTAGCAGGATTATTGGCTGTTACCATTGTTTTGTGTACGATACCTGTACAAGATGTGGATGCCGCCAAAAGAGGGTGGAAAAAGAAGGACGGCGAAAAATATTATATTCTGTCTAGCGGGAAAAAGGCGGTTGGAAGTTGCCGGATTAAAGGAAAATATTATGTCTTTGACAGAAAAGGAAAGCTGCTTACGCCAAAGAAAAAATCTCTGGCAGATGTAGGAAAAAAGTCATATTATGTCAACTCTGCGGGAATGGCAGTCAGCGGATGGCAGATTATTAATAAAAAGCTATACAATGTGAAACAGACGGGTGAGATCAGGAAAAATGTGAAATATAAAGGTATTGTGTTCACAGATACCGGGGCGGCCAGAGAATGTCAGGATACAGTCACCATGATACAGACTGTGAAAACAGTTAACTCTGTGACAAAGCCAGAGATGACCAAAAAGCAGAAGCTTAGAGCATGTTGGAAGTATATGGTCAGCAGGAAGAGATTCCGGTATGTTTCAAAATACCCGGATTTGAACCAAAAAGGATGGCAGAGAATCACGGCAGAAGATATGCTGCGGACGAAGAAAGGAAATTGTTATAGCTTTGCATGTGCCTTTGCAGCTATGGCGAATGTGATCGGTTATGATGCATACGTAATCTGCGGACGCATAAACGGCAGGCGCGACAGGGCAAGGGACGGACTTACCCGCCATGCATGGGTGAGGATCGATGGAAAAAATTACGATCCGGAGGCTCATTTTGCAGGTTGGGGGAAAAATATTTACGGAAGGAAAAGATATCCGGTACGAAGATACACGATACAAAGAAAAGTACAATATTGGAAGTATTAGTTTTATGGAGCATCGGCACAGGCATTTTTGTCAAGAGAAAGTATGTACAGATTTTTGAAAATCCTATGTGCAAGCTGCTGAAAATACCAGTTCAGGCCTGAACTACAGTAAAAATATAGAAAAGATACTTGAATTTTTGTACCATATTTAGTACAATAGCTAATAGTTGATGATTCTTTAACAATGATTAAAGAATTCATTCAAAAAGGCTGTGTAACCAGTTAATAAAACTTTTAGGAGGAATTTAATCATGGCAGTAAAAGTAGCGATTAATGGATTCGGACGTATTGGGCGTCTTGCATTCAGACAGATGTTTGGAGCAGAAGGGTACGAGGTAGTTGCAATCAACGATTTGACATCTCCAAAGATGCTTGCACATTTACTTAAGTATGATTCATCTCAGGGCAAATACGCTTTAGCTGACAAAGTAGAGTCTACAGAAGATTCTATTATCGTTGATGGAAAAGAGATTAAGATTTATGCAATGGCTAAAGCTGAGGAGCTTCCTTGGGGAGAGATTGGCGTTGACGTAGTTCTTGAGTGTACAGGCTTCTATACATCCAAGGAGAAGGCTTCCGCTCACGTTAAAGCAGGAGCTAGAAAGGTAGTTATTTCCGCACCGGCTGGAAATGATCTTCCGACTATCGTTTACAATGTTAACCATGACACACTGAAAGCAGAAGATACAGTAATTTCTGCAGCTTCCTGTACAACAAACTGCTTGGCACCTATGGCTAAGGCTCTTAATGATCTTGCACCGATCAAATCCGGTATTATGTGCACCATTCATGCATACACAGGCGACCAGATGACACTTGACGGACCGCAGAGAAAAGGTGATTTAAGAAGATCTCGTGCAGCAGCAGTTAATATTGTTCCGAACAGCACAGGTGCAGCTAAGGCTATCGGTCTTGTTATTCCTGAACTGAATGGAAAACTTATCGGCGCTGCTCAGCGTGTTCCTACACCGACAGGATCAACAACAATTCTTACAGCAGTTGTAGACGGAACTGTAACAGTTGACGAGATCAACGCAGCTATGAAAGCAGCAGCTACAGAGTCCTTCGGATACAACACAGATGAGATCGTATCCAGCGATATCGTAGGTATGAGATATGGTTCATTATTTGATGCTACACAGACGATGGCTTGTCAGTTAGACAACGGAACAACAGAAGTTCAGGTTGTATCATGGTATGACAATGAGAATTCATACACAAGCCAGATGGTAAGAACAATCAAATACTTCTCAGAGTTGGGATAAAAAGACTCAAAAAAGGGTCCGGTCTTTTGGACCGGACTTTTTTCACATGAAAACCTATTATTTACAGGAGGCTTATATTATGCTTAATAAAAAATCGGTTGACGATATTAATGTAAAAGGCTTAAAGGTTCTTTGCAGATGTGACTTTAACGTTCCGCTTATCGACGGTAAGATTACAGATGAGAACCGTCTTGTTGCGGCTCTTCCTACTATTAAGAAGCTGATCGCTGACGGCGGAAAGGTTATTCTCTGTTCCCACCTCGGAAAGCCGAAGGGAGAGCCGAAGCCGGAACTTTCTCTTGCACCGGTGGCTTTGCGTCTGTCTGAACTTCTCGGACAGGAAGTAAAGTTTGCCGCTGATGCGACAGTTGTAGGAGAGAACGCAAAAGCTGCGGTTGAAGCTATGAATGACGGAGATGTTGTTCTTCTTGAGAATACTCGTTACAGAGCAGAAGAGACAAAGAACGGCGAGGTGTTCAGCAAAGATCTTGCTTCTCTGTGTGATGTATTTGTAAATGATGCATTCGGTACGGCTCATCGTGCTCATTGCTCTAACGTAGGCGTTACACAGTTTGTAGATACAGCAGCAGTTGGGTATCTGATGCAGAAAGAGATTGATTTCCTCGGAAATGCAGTAAACAATCCGGAAAGACCGTTCGTAGCCATTCTTGGCGGAGCAAAGGTATCCAGCAAGATTTCTGTAATCGAGAATCTGCTTGACAAAGTTGATACATTGATCATTGGCGGCGGAATGTCTTATACCTTCAGCAAGGCGCAGGGAGGCAACGTAGGAGACTCCCTTCTCGAGACGGACTACTGCGAGTATGCGCTTAATATGCTTAAGAAAGCGGAGGAGAAGGGCGTAAAACTACTTCTTCCTGTCGATACAGTGATCGCAGACGATTTCTCCAATGATGCAAACTCTAAAGTTGTAGCATCCGGCGAGATTCCGGACGGATGGCAGGGACTTGATATCGGACCGAAGACGGTTGAGATTTTCTGCGAGGCAGTAAAAGATGCTAAGACGGTTGTTTGGAACGGACCGATGGGCTGCTTCGAGATGCCGAAGTTCGCAACAGGCACAGAAGCTGTTGCAAAAGCACTTGCTGATACAGAGGCAGTAACGATCATCGGCGGCGGCGATTCTGCAGCCGCAGTAAACCAGTTAGGATATGGCGATAAGATGACACATATTTCAACAGGCGGCGGTGCTTCCCTTGAGTTCTTAGAAGGCAAGGAGCTGCCGGGCGTAGCAGCAGCTAACGATAAGTAAGCACTTAGGCTCGGTCTTTTCGAGCCTTAGTGCGAACCTACTTCACCGCACTTGGCATTGAACACTTAGCGAGGTATTATCGAGCTTAGTGTGAAAGTCGTTCGATGAGCAAAGCGAATCGAACTACCATAGGATGAGCTTAGAGAGGAAAAGCGAGCTTAGTAAGGTGAAGTTTCTAGGCGCGAAAGCAAGTGGAAAGGGAATTCGCGAACTTTGTAAAGTGAATTTACATGAAATTATATTTTGGAGGATAATAAAATGGCAAGAAGAAAAATTGTTGCAGGCAACTGGAAAATGAACAAGACTCCAAGCGAGGCAGTTGCTTTAGTAGAGGAATTGAAACCATTAGTAGCAAGCGAGGATGTGGATGTTGTATTCTGCGTTCCAGCTATTGATATCATTCCGGTTGTAGAGGCATGCAAGGGTTCGAATATTCAGGTTGGAGCTGAGAATATGTATTTTGAGGAGAGCGGAGCCTACACAGGCGAGATTTCTCCGGCAATGCTGGTGGATGCCGGTGTAAAATATGTTGTTCTTGGACATTCTGAGAGAAGAGAATATTTTGCTGAGACAAGCGAGACTGTGAACAAGAAGATGTTAAAGGCATTTGAGCATGGTATTACACCGATCATGTGCTGCGGCGAGACATTAGAGCAGAGAGAGCAGGGTGTGACCATGGACTTTATCCGTCAGCAGGTTAAGGTTGGTTTCTTAAATGTTACAGCAGATCAGGCAAAGGAAGCGGTTATCGCTTACGAGCCGATCTGGGCGATTGGAACAGGCAAGACAGCTACAACAGAGCAGGCGGAAGAAGTATGCGCAGGAATCCGTGCATGTATCGCTGAGATTTATGATGATGCTACAGCAGCGGCAATCCGTATCCAGTACGGCGGTTCTGTGAATGCAGGAAATGCAGCAGAGTTATTTGCTCAGGCTGATATTGACGGCGGTCTTGTAGGCGGTGCTTCTTTGAAAGCAGATTTTGGCAAGATTGTAAATTACAAATAATATTGCAGCTTACTTTGCATACTATGACATGTGGAAGGCCGCCCGTTTTACCGGCGGCCTTTCTTCAAGAGAAGTATGACGTTTGCTGTATTTGAGGTAATATGATATGCGTTATATGGAAATCCCGATACGGGCGGAGGGTTCCGGAGATTTAGTGAAGCTGGAAACTTATCTTTTAGATACGCCGACGGAAAAAATTATGATAAAGAAGCGGCCTATGATACTCATTTGTCCGGGCGGCGGTTATGAGAGATTAAGCTACCGGGAAGGAGAGCCGGTCGCCATTCGTTTTTTAAATCAGGGATATCATGCGTGTGTGCTGCGGTATTCGGTCGCGCCTGTAAGACATCCGGCGCAGCTCTTTGAGATTGCAGGCGCCATGAAGTTGATCCGTGACAATGCGGCGGATTGGCAGGTGGACACGGAAAAGATCATTCTTACAGGATTTTCGGCTGGAGCGCATCTGGCGGCATCGCTTGGAGTATTCTGGAATCGGGAGCGGCTTTGTGAAACACTTCATGTGACGGCACAGGAATTAAAGCCGGCGGGTATGATACTCTGCTATCCTGTTATCACTTCCAAAAAGGGGCTTTCCCATGAAGGCAGCTTTGAGAATCTTTTAGGAGAGCGGTTTTCTGAGCTTTCAGAAGAATTGTCCATAGAAAAACAAGTGACAAAAGATACGCCTCCCTGCTTTATCTGGCACACACTTGATGACGCCACGGTTCCGGTGGAGAATTCATTTCTCATGGTATCAGCGTTAAAGCGTGCAGGTGTTCCGGCAGAGCTTCATGTATTTCCTAAGGGAGAGCATGGGCTCAGTCTGGCGGGAAAAACGGTGGAGAGGGCTGACGGAAGCGGTCTGAACGGACAGTGCGAGCAGTGGATGGGACTGGCTTTGACGTGGCTTAGAATGATATTGTAAAGTTTAAAGGAGATGGTATAAAATGAGCAAGAAACCAACGGTATTAATGATATTAGATGGTTATGGCCTGAATGATAAAGAGACCGGCAATGCAGTTTTGGAAGGTAAGACGCCGGTCATGGATCAATTGATGGCAGAGTGTCCGTTTGTCAAGGGGAATGCCAGCGGTCTGGCGGTAGGTCTTCCGGACGGACAGATGGGGAATTCTGAGGTAGGACATTTGAATATGGGTGCGGGACGCATCGTATATCAGGATCTTACGAAGATTACCAAGGCGATTCAGGACGGCGACTTTTTTGAAAATAAAGCGCTTCTTTCGGCATGTGAGAATGCGAAAAAAAATGACAGTGCGCTTCATATGTACGGACTTGTGTCCGACGGCGGCGTGCACAGCCATAATACACACATTTACGGGCTTTTGGAACTGGCAAAGAGACAGGGGCTTAAGAAAGTGTATGTACACTGCTTCTTGGATGGGCGTGATACGCCTCCTGCATCCGGTAAAGAATACGTAGAAGAGTTGGTTGCCAAAATGGAAGAAATCGGCGTCGGTGAAGTGGCAACCGTCATGGGACGCTATTATGCTATGGACAGGGATAATCGCTGGGAGCGTGTAGAAAAGGCATACAGGGCTATGGTTTACGGGGAAGGCGAGCAGGCGGCAAGCGGTCCGGAAGGGATCCAAAACTCTTATGATAAGGATACGACAGACGAGTTCGTGCTTCCTACCGTTGTTATGAAGGACGGCGCTCCGGTCGCGACAATCAAGGACAATGACTCGATTATCTTCTTTAATTTCCGGCCTGACAGGGCAAGAGAGATTACAAGGACCTTCTGTGACGATGGATTTACGGGATTTGAGAGGGAAAAGAGAATCGAGACTACTTATGTGTGCTTCACAGAATATGATGTGACGATACCAAACAAGCAGGTTGCATTTGTAAAAGAAGAGATAACCAATACCTTTGGAGAGTTCCTTGCAAAAAATGGTCTCAGGCAGGCGCGTCTTGCTGAGACAGAGAAGTACGCACACGTAACATTTTTCTTTAACGGCGGTGTGGAAGAGCCGAACGAGGGAGAGGACAGAATCTTAGTCAATTCCCCGAAGGTTGCGACTTATGATTTAAAGCCTGAGATGAGTGCGTATGAAGTGTGCGATAAATTGACAGAAGCGATCAAGTCCGGAGATTACGATGTGATCATCATAAACTTTGCAAATCCAGATATGGTTGGACATACCGGCGTTGAGTCGGCTGCCATCAAGGCGATCGAGGCGGTTGACGAGTGTGTAGGAAAGGCTGTGGAAGCAGTGAAGGAAGTGGGCGGACAGATGTTTATTTGTGCGGATCACGGCAATGCAGAGCAGCTCATTGACGATGAGACAGGAGAGCCGTTTACCGCCCATACAACGAATCCGGTGCCGTTTATCCTTGTGAATGCGGATCCGTCCTATAAGCTCAGAGAAGGCGGCTGTCTGGCAGATATTGCTCCGACGCTGATTGAGATGATGGGACTTACTCAGCCGGCAGAGATGACAGGAAAATCATTGATCGTGAGATAGGCTGAAATTAAGGGAAAATATAAGAGGACTGCCCGGCGGCGGGCAGTCTTTTTAGGTTGCAGTGAACAGGAACCTTTTTGGCTGTAATGGAATGAACATGGAAAAGCTGGATAATATCTAAGGAGGAGCAGATGAATATTTTAATTGTTGAGGATGATCCGGTCATTCGGCAGGAGCTTAAAATACTCCTTGAAAATTCACTGTATCATGCGGAGGCATTAGAACAATTTGACAGAGTAGATGCTTCGATTCTGGAAAGGAATCCCGACCTTGTACTCTTAGACTTGAATCTCCCGCAGGAGTCTGGTTTTGCTATCTGTACAAAGGTACGCGCAAAATCAGATGTGCCGATTATTTTTCTGACAAGCCGTACAGACTCTGCGGATGAGTTAAACGGAATATTAAAGGGCGGCGACGACTATATCACAAAGCCGTTTTATCCGCCGGTTCTGCTTGCGCGGATCGCGGTGGTCTTAAAGCGGACGAAAAGAGGGTTGGAAAAGCAAGTATCCGTACTTCGATATCAGGATGTGGAGCTCCATCTGGCAAAGGGATGTGTGAATTTTGAAGGTAAAAGCGTTGAGCTTACCAAAAATGAGATAAAGATTCTTCACTGTCTTTTTGGCAGACGGGGAGAAATCGTATCGAGAGCCGATCTGATCGAATATTTGTGGGATAATCAGGTGTTTATTGATGACAACAGCCTAAGTGTCAATATGACGCGGCTCAGAAATAAGCTTGAGAGCATTGGCATTCACGATTTTATAGAGACGAAGCGGGGAATGGGGTATCGGATATGAGGCTTGATGAATACATAAAGGACAGGCTTTTAGTCATAATCCTGCAGATATTCTGTTCGCTTGTACTTTTTGGGTTTTTATGCGCTACGGGATATCCTGCGGATTTTTGTGTTTTGATCGGAGGGTGTTGGATTATTGTTGCAGGTGTGTACTTTGGGACTGATTTCTGGAAGAGGAGAAAATATTTTCTAGAAATGTCCCGTCTATTGGAGCAGATGGATGCGCGCTACCTTCTGGGGGAGCTGATGCCGGATTCCCCGAGACTTGAGGATAGGCTTTATCGGGATATGATCCGTTTTTCCAATAAATCAGTCATAGAGCGGATTCATGCCATTGAAAAGGAGAAGAAAGAGTATCGGGAGTTTGTTGAGAGCTGGGTGCATGAGATAAAAGCGCCCATTACGGGTGTGTCTTTGATCTGTGAGAATCATAAGAATGAGATTACAAGACAGATTTGGACACAGAACCGGAAGATAGAGAATTATGTGGATATGGCTCTTTACTATGCCAGAGCGGATCATGTATATAAAGACTATATGATTCGGAAAACGGATCTATCGGATATTGTCACATCGGTACTTTCTAGAAATAAATATTTTCTGATTCAGAATGATGTGCAGGCAGAGGTTCATTGCAATCATTCTGTCTATACGGACGAGAAATGGATCGCATTTATAGTGAACCAACTGATATTAAACAGTGTGAAGTATAAAAACGGAGAGGGCGAGAAGCTTTTCATCCGTACGGAGGAGAAGAAGGAAGGGGTTTGGCTTACCCTGCAGGATGACGGCATGGGGATAAAAAAGGAAGAGCTGCCCCGCGTCTTTGAGAAAGGTTTTACAGGCAGCAACGGACGGCAGACCGGCAGCTCTACAGGGATGGGACTGTATCTTTGCAGGGAATTGTGCGAGAAATTGGGGATAGAGATCGCTGTATTTTCGGAAGAATATAAAGGAACAGAGATGGTTTTAAAATTTCCGGTGGGAAAATATTATGCGAGAGAAGAAGGAATGTCGTGAGTGGTATAAAATCAAGATGCCGCTGACGGTTATCAAAGGGAATGCGGAATTTTTGTCAGAACGCTGGATATCCGAATACAGGGAGAGGATTCCTTCTATCATGCAGATGAGCTGCAATAACTGCAAAAGGTTAGGGGAGAACAAGGCAAATGATAACAGAGTATAAAATATCAGACGGAAAACAGAATCTTTCCATCAGAGTTATCCGGTCCAGAAGAAAAAGCGTTGGTTTGGAAGTGAAGACGGATGGAAATATATTGGCGAGAATACCAGAGTATCTTACAGACGGGGAGCTTGAAAAATTTCTGGAGGAACACAAAGGATGGATATTAAAAAAGGTAAAGCTTCTTGAGGAAAGGCAGAAGGATATGGAGCCTTCGCGGGCATGTCCTGTCCGGGAGCTTCTGCCTGAGGATATCGTGAAGATAAAGAAGAGATTTTCGGAGCGCGTGCAGTACTATAGCAGCCTGATGGGAGTTACGTACGAAAGGATCACGATCCGCAATCAGAAAACGAGATGGGGAAGCTGCAGTGCGAAAGGGAATCTCAACTTTAATTACCAGCTTTACTATCTGCCAGAGGAACTTCTTGATTATGTAGTGGTGCATGAATTGGCTCACCGGAAACATATGAATCATTCGGCGGCATTCTGGGAGGAAGTAGGGCGGTATTACCCGGATTATAAAGAGGCCAGAAAGAGACTTAAGAAAATAGAGACAGAGTGAGAATAAGAGAGAGATGAATCTGGAATCCAAAGCCTGATAAAGCGGCGATTTCCCTGATTTTTACAGGGAGTTCGCCGCTTTTACGGCTATGTGACTAAGCCTTATATGTATTGTTAACCTTGCGCTTTATGCGCCGTAGACAGCATAAGCTTAATCCGGTTGAGCTGGTTTACTTCGCTGGCTCCAGGATCGAAATCGATCGCCACGATATTTGACTGTGGGTAGTGTCTGCGAAGCTCCTTAATGACTCCTTTGCCTACCACGTGGTTCGGCAGGCAGGCAAACGGCTGGGTGCATACGATATTGGGCGCTCCGCTATGTATCAGCTCCAGCATCTCTCCGGTAAGGAACCATCCCTCACCGGTCTGATTGCCGAGAGAGACGATTTCGGAAGCCATGCGGCCAAGTTCTTCAATCTTTGCCGGAGGATCAAAGTGTCGGCTCTTTTTAAAGGCATCTGTCGCAGGCTTTCTGAGCCACTCGATCAGACGGATCCCAAGGTTTCCAATCCGTGCCTTTGATTTCGCAAAGCCAAGCTTTTCTGTCTTAAAGTTCTGGTTGTAGAAGGAGTAGAGAAGGAAGTCCAAAAGGTCCGGTACAACCGCTTCGGCGCCTTCGTTTTCCAGCAGTTCAACAAGGTAATTATTGGCGGCAGGGAGGAATTTTACAAGAATCTCCCCGACAATGCCTACCCGTGGTTTTTTTATGTCTAAAACTTCTATGTTATTGTCAAAGTCTGCAATGATATCCCGGCAGAGCTTTTTAAACCGATGTCTGGAGGGGTATCCATCGGATACGAATTTCTGGCAGACCTTTTTCCACTTCTCATGCATCGCATTGACAGAACCGGGGATTGCCTCATAAGGACGCAGCCGATAGACGCATTTCATAAAGATATCGCCGAACACGACACCATACAGTCCCCGAATAATAAGAGTCGGCGTCAGCTTAAAGCCTGGGTTTTCCTCAAGTCCGCTCAAATTGATGGAGATAACAGGAATATGGGGATAACCAGCTTTCTTGAGCGCGCGCCGGATGAATCCTATGTAATTTGACGCACGGCATCCTCCGCCGGTCTGACTTATGATGACAGCAATCCTGTCTGTATCGTACCTGCCTGACAGGATGGCATCCATAATTTGACCAACCACCATCAAAGACGGATAACATGCGTCGTTATTGACATATTTTAATCCTACATCGACTGCTCGTTTATTGTCATTGGGAAGCACCTGAAGGCAATAGCCGGAGGCATTAAACGCCGGTTCCAGAATCTCAAAATGAATCGGAGACATCTGGGGGCAGAGGATGGTATAGTTTTTACGCATTTCCTTTGTAAAGACGACTTTCTCGATGGAGGAAGGCTGTATCTGTCGGGCTTCTTTTTTTTGCTCCCGTACACGGATGGCGGCAAGGAGCGAGCGGATACGAATCCTTGCTGCTCCAAGATTATTTACCTCGTCAATTTTCAAAGAGGTATAGATCTTACCGGATTGATTCAAAATATCAGCTGTCTGGTCAGTGGTAACGGCATCCAGACCGCACCCGAAGGAATTAAGCTGGATGAAGTCAAGGTTTTCCGTAGTCTTCACGTAGTTCGCCGCGGCATAGAGACGGGAATGGTACATCCACTGATCCATTACATTGATGGGACGCTCTACCGGATTCAAGTGCGAGACAGAATCTTCTGTCAGCACAGCGATATTGTAGGAATTAATAAGCTCCGGCAAACCGTGGTTGACTTCCGGATCGATGTGATAAGGGCGTCCGGCAAGGACGATCCCCCTGTTGCCGGTATCTTCTAAGTATTTTATTGTTTCCTCGCCTTTCTTCTGCATATCTCTGCGGCAGCTTGAAAGCTCGGTCCATGCTGCGTGGGCGGCAGACTTTATCTCCTTCTCATCAATGCCAAATTTCCCGGAAAGCTCTTCTGCAAGCCGGCAGGAGATTGTCTCTTCGCTTTGCAGGGAGAGGAATGGATGGATAAAATCAACCTCGCCGTTTATAATCGCATCAATGTTATTCTTAATATTTTCAGGATAGGACGTAACGATCGGGCAATTGTAGCAGTTGTTGGTATCGGCAAATTCTTTTCTCTCATAAGGAATACTCGGATAAAAGATCCGCTTTACTCCCTGATTGATCAGCCACTGTACATGGCCGTGAGCCAGCTTTGCCGGATAGCATTCGGATTCACTCGGAATAGACTCAATGCCCAGTTCATAGATCTTCCGTGTAGAAACCGGCGAGAGAAGAACCCGAAATCCCAGCGTATTGAAAAAGGTGAACCAGAACGGATAATTCTCGTACATATTGAGGACCCTCGGGATGCCGATGATGCCTCGTTCTGCATTCTTTTCCTCAAGCGGCTGATAGCCGAAATACCGGTTCAGCTTGTATTCAAACAGGTTCGGCAGCTTGTTGGTATTCTTCTCCTTGCCAAGTCCGCGCTCGCAGCGGTTTCCGGTGATGAACTTACGTCCTCCGCTGAAATGGTTGATCGTAAGGCGGCAGGTATTGGTACAGCCCCGGCACTTTGTCATGGATGTGGAATATTTAAGCGCTTCAATATCTTTGATGGAGAGCATGGTTGTCCCCTCTCCGGCCAAGTAGCGCTCTCTTGCGATCAGGGCAGCGCCGAAAGCTCCCATGATACCGGCGATATCTGGTCGGATGGCCTCGCAGCCCGCGATTTTTTCAAAGCTGCGCAGTACGGCGTTGTTATAAAAGGTGCCGCCCTGCACAACGATATGTTCTCCGAGTTCTGACGCGTCAGAAACCTTGATAACTTTGAACAATGCGTTTTTTATGACAGAGTAAGCAAGTCCGGCAGAGATGTCGGAAACTTCTGCGCCCTCTTTTTGCGCCTGCTTTACCTTCGAGTTCATAAAAACAGTACAGCGGGTGCCAAGATCAATCGGATTATGTGCAAACAATGCCTCATGCGCAAAATCTTCTACCGAATAATTCAAGGACTTTGCAAAGGTTTCAATGAAAGAACCGCAGCCAGAAGAGCAGGCTTCATTGAGCTGAACACTGTCAACGGTATGATTTTTGATCTTAATACACTTCATGTCTTGTCCGCCGATATCAAGAATGCAGTCAACGTCCGGCTCAAAAAAGGACGCGGCGTAATAATGTGCAACCGTCTCAACCTCCCCTTCATCCAAAAGAAGGGCAGATTTAACAAGAGCTTCCCCGTATCCGGTAGAACAGGAGTGGACGATGCTGACACCCTCCGGAAGCTTGCGGTAAATGTCTTTGATAGCGCTTATGGTAGTACCGAGCGGATCCCCCTCATTGTTGTGATAGAAGGAATAAAGAAGGGTTCCGTCATCGCCCACCAAGGCGGCTTTTGTTGTAGTAGAACCGGCATCGATTCCGAGGAAAGCGTGTCCGCGGTAGCTTTCTAAGTCCTTTACCGGAACCTGATGCTTGTTATGCCGTTTGGTGAATGCGTGAAAATCCTTTTCTGTCTTAAAGAGCGGCTCCATTCGGTCAACCTCAAATTCCATCTTGATCTTGCCCTCAAGACGTTTTTGCATTTCCCGGAGGGATACATGCAGGTTTCTCTGAGAATTCAGCGCGGAACCGATAGCGGCAAACAGATGGGAATGATGGGGTGCGATCGTGTGTTCGTCATCCAGTTTGAGCGTTCTGATAAATGCTTCTTTCAGTTCCGACAGGAAATGAAGCGGTCCGCCTAAGAACGCCACGTGTCCCCGAATGGGTTTTCCGCAGGCAAGCCCGCTGATCGTCTGGTTTACCACTGCCTGAAAGATGGAGGCCGCCAAATCTTCCTTTGACGCCCCTTCGTTGATCAAAGGCTGGATATCGGATTTTGCGAATACCCCGCACCTTGCGGCGATCGAATAGAGCGCATGATAATTTTTTGCATATTCATTGAGACCGGAGGCATCTGTCTGCAGAAGAGATGCCATCTGATCAATGAAGGAGCCGGTCCCCCCGGCGCACACACCGTTCATACGCTGTTCCACATTGCCTCCCTCAAAGTAGATGATCTTTGCGTCCTCGCCGCCAAGCTCGATGGCCACATCCGTCTGAGGCGCATAATCCTGAAGCGCCGTAGAGACAGCGATAACTTCCTGTACGAAAGGTACGTCTAAATGTTTGGCCAGAGACAGTCCGCCGGAGCCGGTGATGATCGGCGAGGCATAGATGGCTCCAAGTTTATAAGTCGCCCGTCCCAGAAGGTCGGACAGTGTTTCCTGTATATTGGCGAAATGACGCTCATAGTCGGAAAAAACAACATCGTTCTGTTCATCTAAAATTGCAATCTTTACAGTAGTAGAGCCTATATCAATGCCTAGTGTATAGCTTTCTTTCTTTGCCATAAAATATAACACTCCTTTATCTATGTGTATGTGTGTTTTCCTATTAAATGTGATTTTTGACTTTACAGCCGGTAACATTATACGACAAAATTTTTGACTTTACAATTAATAAAATGTAATAAGAATATAAAAAACGTATGAAAGTTCCATGGTAGAATTGACAAATACCAGTCAAACGGGTAAGATGAATACAATGTATTTTTTTAAGAACAGTAAATTTATGGAAGTTTGAAGGAGTAGTTTTTATGGATTGGATTAGTAAACTGGAACGGAAATACGGCAGGTATGCAATACCGAACCTGATGACATATATTATTGTCCTGTATGGAGCGGGATTTGTTCTGAATTTGATAAATCCGTACTTCTACAGCAGTTTTTTAAGTCTGGACGCCGAAGCGGTCCTGCATGGGCAGATCTGGCGGATTTTTACTTTTATTATAGATCCGCCGTCAGACAGTTTGATCTGGATTCTTTTTGCGCTGTCCCTCTATTATTTTATCGGGAGACAGCTTGAGATGACGTGGGGGGCGTTCCGTTTTAACCTGTACTTTTTTTCGGGTATGCTGTTCCATGTGATAGCGGCTCTTCTGGTGTATCTGCTCACAGGTCTGTCCTTTCAGATGGGGACGCACTATCTTAATATGTCCCTGTTTTTTGTCTTTGCGGCGCTGTTCCCGGATATGCAGTTCTATCTATATATGATTATTCCGGTGAAGGTGAAGTGGCTGGCGCTGCTGGATGGGCTGTATTTTCTGTGGGCGGTGGTTCAGGCATTTCTTCCGGCATACGGAGGGAATCCGGTGTACGGTATCACGTTTAAAGCCAATGCGCTGGCGGCGGTTGTGTCTATTTTAAATTTCCTGATCTTTTTCCTTGGCTCCAGAAATATGAAGCCTTATACGCCGCAGCAGATCAGGCGCAAGCATGAGTTCAAGAAGAATGTAAGGCAGGCAAAGCGCCAGAGTAACACTTACGCGGGCGGAGCGAAGCACAGATGCGCCGTATGCGGCCGGACAGAGCTTGAGCATCCGGAACTGGAATTCAGGTATTGCTCCAAGTGCAACGGTAATTATGAGTACTGTCAGGATCACCTTTTTACACATACGCATGTAAAGTAACAGGTGGCAGCACCCACAATCTTTTTGGGAATTTTTTGTGCAGTCTGTCATGGAAAAACGATTGCAAGTCATATCGATTACAAGTAAAATATGAATCAGAAGATTGTCTGAAAAAATGACGGTCAAACGCCTGCAGGCAGTCACATATCTCATTGTCTGCAGGAATAAGCGAAGGAGTGTGGTCAGGAAAAATGAAAAAGACAAAAATTGTATGTACGATGGGACCGGGAACGAATGATCCGGGGATTGTAAGAAAGCTGATTCAGGACGGCATGGATATTGCCAGATTTAACTTTTCTCACGGAACCCATGAGGAGCAGAAGGCGCGCATGGATATGATCAAAAGACTGCGTGAGGAAGAAAAGGTGCCGGTTGCAATTCTTCTGGATACGAAAGGACCTGAGATACGTACGGGCGTTTTGAAGGAAGGAAAGAAAGTGATTCTTGAGACGGGTGGGACATTCACCCTTTCAACGAAAGAGATAGAGGGAGATCAGACGAAGGTATCCATTACCTATGCGGGACTGATCGACGATGTGCAGATTGGAAGCACGATTCTGATCGACGATGGGCTGATTGGTCTTGAGGTCAAGGAAAAGACGGAGAACGAGATCATATGCAAGATTACCAACGGCGGTGAACTGGGCGAGAGAAAGGGCGTCAACGTGCCCAACGTACCAGTAAGGCTTCCGGCGATCACGGAAAAGGACAGGGAAGATATTAAGTTCGGCGTAGAGCAGGAGATTGATTTTATCGCTGCGTCTTTTGTGCGCAATGCGGAGTGTATCTTAGAGATCAAGGCATACTTAAGAGAACTTAAGGCGCCTTATATCCCGATCATTGCCAAGATTGAGAATGCAGAAGGCATTCAGAACATTGATGAGATCATTCGCTGTGCAGACGGGATCATGGTTGCCAGAGGAGATCTTGGCGTGGAGATTCCGGCGGAGGAAGTTCCTTACCTCCAGAAAGTGCTGATCCAGAAATGCAACGATAACTTTAAACCGGTAATCACCGCGACGCAGATGCTTGATTCCATGATCCGCAATCCCCGTCCGACGAGAGCGGAAGTTACGGATGTCGCCAACGCAGTCTATGACGGAACCGATGCCGTGATGCTGTCGGGTGAGACGGCAAATGGGAAATATCCGGTAGAAGCGCTTCAGATGATGGTACATATTGTTGAGAGCACAGAGGAACATCTTGATTATGAGACGATTCTGCGCCAGTCGGAGGCACACCGCATGAAGAGTGCTTCAAGCGCCCTTGGCTTTGCTACGGTGTCTACCGCTATGAATTTAAAAGCAAAATGTATCATTGCGCCTTCCATGTCCGGGGCGACTGCGAGAGTGGTATCCAAGTTCAAGCCAAAGACGGAGATCATCGGCGTCAGTCCTGACGCGGCGTCTCTTAGAAGAATGCAGATTTACTGGGGCGTGCGCCCGATGAAGTCCATCGAAGTACACACGACGGAAGACATCTGCAGCAGCGCCATTGAGCTTGTGTGCGCAAAGCAGATCGCAGAGACCGGCGACGTCGTGATCCTGACCGCCGGAATCCCGTCTCCGGTAGTAGGCGGTCGTCAGGCCGGAGTCAGCAACATGATGCGGATCGCGATTGTGGACTAAATACTGCGGATCGCATTTTAGAGATAAATCTCTGAGATAGTTATAGAAACACCTGCATGAAAATCATAAAATATTTTCATGCAGGTGTTTTGTATATATGCAGTTAAAGCTCTTCTAACTGCATTTGCTTTAACTCGGAATTTAACGAACATTTTCTGCGCTGGCTCCAGTAGATGATCAGTAAAATTATTGTTCCGATATTACCAGTTATAACCGTGATAATAAAAGAATTTATCATCATTTCATGATCCATTTCGATCTTATTCACAGCGATATCTGGCACTGGTATTTCTTCTTGTGCAGTCTCATCGCTTTCAGCATCCTGAGAAATAACGGTATCAGTGGAAAAATCCTCAGAAATTTCAAAGCTTACTGGGGTAAAGAGAACATACCAGCAAAGTACAGTACAAAACGAAATAATGGGCAAAATCAACCCGTAAAGAGGATTTTTCTTTTTGGATAAGTATATTTGAAACTTTACGGTTGTAAATACTATGATACCAAATAAAAAAAGTAATACGATTTCTTTAAAACTCATCTAGTCATCTCCTTTAAGCTTTTTATATTCAGAAATCAAGACTTTTGCGGCATCGAATTCTATTTGTTCATCAATGACCATCCGCTTGATCAATGAAACATATGAATCTTCAGTATTTGTATCTGTTAACTTTATTTTCTCAATCAGTCGGTTTAAACGTACCCGGACAGTTGGATAGGTTACGTGATATTCTTTTGCAATTTCTTTTAATGATCCGGAGGCAAGTAAAAAACGCTTCATAAAAATCATGTCTTCTTCTGTTAAATCACGCATCCATTTTGGTAAAGAATAGATTGACATACATACATGCACTTCCTTTTTAGAAAGTATAACACATTATTATAAAGTTATCAATAATTATATTGAAAAACAAAAAAACTTTAATAAAATTAAATAAAAAACGGATACCCCTGC
>ERZ778514.956-NODE-956-length-23628-cov-4.693378_pt1 | contig 23628 bp, 11 predicted proteins | sample MGYA00510344_ERZ778514 | MGnify/ENA primary metagenome ERZ778514 (study PRJEB29527, sample SAMN07138968) | mouse gut metagenome | material: feces | host: mouse | place: China:Nanjing | collected 2016-01-25 ...
GAGAGATATTTTTGATATGCTGGCGGAGGGCAAGCTGTTCCGCAACGTGGAAGACGGGGAGCCGCTGGTCGCCGATAAGAATAACCGGCGCTTCTATCTGGCGGAGTCTGAGGACCAGATCCGGCCTCTGACAGACGAGGAGTCCGCCGATACCGCGCAGCTGGCCGTCTGGCAGAAGGAGGGCCGTTTGCGCATCGCCGACGGCAAGAGCGTTCTGTACGACGGACGGACCGGCGAACGCTTCGACAATCCCGTTACCGTGGGCTACGTCTACTTCCTTAAGCTCCATCACCTGGTGGATGATAAGATTCACGCCCGCTCCACCGGCCCCTATTCTCTGGTCACTCAGCAGCCCCTTGGCGGTAAGGCCCAGTTCGGCGGCCAGCGCTTCGGCGAGATGGAAGTCTGGGCCCTGGAGGCTTACGGCGCGGCTTATACCCTCCAGGAGATTCTGACGGTGAAATCCGACGACGTGACAGGCCGCGTCCGGACCTATGAAGCCATCGTCAAGGGCCACAACGTTCCTCAGCCCGGCGTGCCCGAGTCCTTCAAGGTCCTGGTCAAGGAATTGCAGGCCCTCTGTCTGGATATCCAGGTGCTGGACGCCGCCGGGAATCCCATCGAGCTGCGGGAGGACGAGGACGCCATGGATACCTTTAACCTTGCCCGGATGGACGCCGAGGACGAACGGCATCGTTCCAGCAGCGAGAGCGGAGACGTGGCCGCAGACTTTGCCGAGTCGGGATTCGCCGTGGAGGACGCCCCCGAGGACGCCGGCACAGAGGTCGGTATAGAGTATGACGGGGACGATGATGAAGACGAGGACGAGGATTTTGGCGACGGCTTGAACGACGACTTCGGAGACGACGGCGAATAAAGGAGGACTGCGCAACTATGAGCGATTACAAAGCGGGAAATAATATTGCCTTTGACGCCATTAAAATAGGGATGGCTTCGCCGGAGCAGATTCGCGAATGGTCCTACGGCGAGGTGAAAAAACCCGAAACCATCAACTACCGCACCCTCAAGCCGGAACGGGACGGCCTGTTCTGCGAGCGGATCTTCGGGCCTACCAAGGACTGGGAGTGTCACTGCGGAAAGTACAAGAAGATCCGCTACAAGGGGAAGATCTGCGACCGCTGCGGCGTGGAGGTCACCCGTGCCAAGGTCCGCCGGGAACGGATGGGCCATATCGAGCTGGCTACCCCCGTCAGCCATATCTGGTACTTTAAGGGCATCCCCTCCCGGATGGGCCTGCTGCTGGATATCAGCCCCAGGATTCTGGAGAACGTGCTCTATTTCGCCAGCTATATCGTCATTGACCCCGGCGAGACACCTTTGAGCCGGAATCAGATCCTCTCTGAAAAAGAATATCGGGATTACCGGGAAAAATACGAGGACGATTTCGAGGCCGGTATGGGCGCGGAGGCCGTTAAAAAACTGCTCCAGGCCGTGGATATGGAGAAGCTCTCCCAGCAGCTCCACGCCGAACTGAAGGGCGCTTCCGGCCAGAAAAAGACCCGGATCGTCAAGCGGCTGGAGGTGGTGGACGCCTTCCGGATTTCCGGGAACAAGCCGGAGTGGATGATTATCGACGTGCTGCCGGTGATCCCTCCCGAGCTGCGGCCTATGGTTCAGCTGGACGGCGGACGCTTCGCCACCTCTGACCTGAACGACCTCTATCGCCGGGTGATTAACCGCAACAACCGTTTGAAAAGACTGATTCAGCTCAATGCCCCTGATATCATTATCCGGAACGAAAAGCGGATGCTCCAGGAGGCCGTGGACGCCCTGATTGACAACGGACGCCGGGGCCGCGCCGTGACCGGTGCCAATAACCGGGCCCTGAAATCCCTCAGCGATCTGCTCAAGGGCAAGCAGGGGCGCTTCCGGCAGAACCTTCTGGGCAAGCGGGTGGACTACTCCGGACGTTCCGTTATCGTGGTTGGCCCTGAGCTGAAAATCTACCAGTGCGGCGTGCCCAAGGAAATGGCTGTGGAACTCTTCCGGCCCTTTATTATGAAGAAGCTGGTGGAGGACCAGACGGCCAATAATATCAAGTCCGCCAAGAAGATGGTGGATAAGGGAGACACCGCCGTCTGGGACGCCCTGGACGTGATTATAAAAGACCATCCCGTCATGCTGAACCGCGCGCCTACTCTGCACCGTCTGGGCATTCAGGCGTTCGAGCCGGTTCTGGTGGACGGCCGGGCTTTGAAGCTCCATCCCCTGAACTGCACCGCCTTTAACGCGGACTTCGACGGCGACCAGATGGCGATTCACGTCCCCCTGTCCGCCGAGGCTCAGGCGGAGGCCCGGATTCTCATGCTCTCCGCCAATAACCTCCTGCGGCCTCAGGACGGCGGGCCTGTCACCGTGCCTACGCAGGATATGGTGCTGGGTTCCTATTACCTGACCATGGACCGGATGGGCAGGGCGGAAAAGGGCGCGGAGGAGATCTGGTGCGAAGGCCGGGGAGATACCGGATTGGAAGCCGGGCAGGTTGTCAGCGCGGACCTGTTCCTTGCCGCCAATGAGTGTGTTGATAAGGCCAACGCGGTCGCTGAAGAGGCCAACGCGGAGATTGAGAAGGCCTTAAAGACAGTCAAAAGGGCGGAAGGGGACGGTTTCAATGAGAAGCCGCGTTCTGACGTCGATGCGCTCGTTAAAAAGGCCTGCAAGGAGATTGCCAGAGTCAACAGGATTCTTGACAAGGCGGAGAAGGCAGAGCAGGACTGCGGCGGCTCCGTTATAGAGAAGCTCCGGGCCGCCAGCGCCGCGCTTGACTGGGACGGCAAGGACGGCAAAACGGCAGAAGACGCCGCTGATGTGGAGCTTGTTCCAGTGGAGAAGTTTCCCCTGAAGCAAAAGGCCGTCTATAAACCCCTGCGGATGTACGCCAGCGAGGACGAGGCAATGATGGCCTATAACGAGGGCGTGATCGGCGCGCATTGCCCCATTCTGGTCCGCCGGACGCTGATTCATCAGACCGTGATTGAGGAAGAGGGTCAGACAGCCATTGTGGACCCCAGCTTCGAGGAGTGGATTACCCCCAACCGGCTTCAGGTGATGCGTACCCGGAGAAACGGACGGCAGAATTACCGCGTCCGGGAGGAAGCCTTTGTTCAGGTGGTGGAGATCACCCCGGGCCGGATTATCTTCAATCATAACGTGCCCCAAGACCTGGGCTTTGTGGACCGCGTCGTCTACTCCGAGGAAGAAATCCAGAACGCCAGCCCCGAAGAACAGGCCCGGATGCGAGAGGCGATGCGGCACGTCTGCGATTACGAGATTACCAGAACCTGCGGCAAGAAGCAGCTGGGCGAGATTGTTGACAAAACCATCAACAAGCACGGCTTTACCATGGCCGCGGAGGTCCTGGACGCGGTGAAGTCCACAGGCTACAAGTATTCCACTCAGGCCGCCATTACCGTTTCCATCGCCGATATGACCATCCCGCCGAAAAAGTATGAAATGGTTGCCGCAACGGAACGGACCGTTCTGGATATTGAAGCGCAGTATATGATGGGCTTCATGACGGAACAGGAACGCTATAAGCAGGTGGTGGAGAGCTGGGAGGCGACCACCGAAGACGTGTCCAAAGCCCTGCAGGCCAATCTGGACCGATACAACCCCATTTTCATGATGGCCGATTCCGGCGCCCGCGGTTCCATGAAGCAGATCCGCCAGCTTGCCGGTATGCGCGGACTGATCGCCAACACCGCCGGCAGGACCATCGAGATTCCCATCAAGGCCAACTACCGCGAGGGCCTGACGGCGCTTGAATATTTCATCTCCAGCCGCGGCGCGCGAAAGGGCCTGGCCGATACCGCCCTCCGCACCGCCGACTCCGGTTACCTGACCCGCCGGATGGTGGACGTGTCCCAGGAAGTCATTATCCGGAAAGACGACTGCGGCGCGACCCATGGCATCAAGGTTTCCGAAATCAGCGAGGGCGGGCAGGTGATTGAAGACCTGGCGACCCGTCTCCAGGGCCGGTTCCTGGTGGCCGACGTGGTGGACGCGGATACCGGCGAAGTCCTGATCTCCAACAATGTCATGATGAAGGGCAAGCCGGAGGCCAAGCTGCTGGAGAGCCGGAAATGGGTACAGGAGAACCCCGGCGATCCCTGTTCCTTCGACCCCGCGGAGGGCAAAAAGGTCGTGGTCATGATCCGTACCGTCCTGACCTGCAAGGCCCCCAGCGGCGTCTGTGCCAAGTGCTACGGCATGAACCTTGCAACACAGCAGCCCGTGGGTCCCGGCGAGGCCGTCGGCATTATCGCGGCCCAGTCCATCGGCGAACCCGGCACCCAGCTGACTATGCGTACCTTCCACACCGGCGGTCTGGCTGGCGGCGATATCACCCAGGGCCTTCCCCGTGTCGAGGAGCTGTTTGAGGCCCGGAAACCCAAGCGGATGGCTACCCTGTCTGAAATCAGCGGCACCGTCCACTTTGAGGAATCCGCCAAGGGCAGCCTGCTCAATATCGTTGTCACTGCCCCCGACGGTGATACCCGCTCTTATGCCGTGCCTCATACCGGCTTGCAGGTGAAGGAGGGCGAAGTGATTGAGGCGGGCCATCAGCTCACCTACGGCGCGCTGAATCCCCACGACGTGCTCCATATCCGGGGCGCGGACGCGGTGTATAACTATCTGATTCAGGAAGTCCTCCGGGTGTACCGTCAGCAGGGCGTGGACATCAACGATAAGCATATTGAGGTCATTGTCCGTCAGATGATGCGCAAGGTCCGGCTGGAGGACGCGGGCGACACCGATTTGCTGGACGGCTCTATGGTGGACGTTCTGGAGCTGGACAACGCCAACGACGAGATCGCCCGCCGGAATGAAAACGGAGAGCGTCAGGAGGACGGAGAGCCCCTGCGTCCCGCCGTAGGCACCCAGCTGCTCATGGGCATCACCAAGGCGTCCCTGGCGACGGATTCCTTCCTGTCCGCGGCGTCCTTCCAGGAGACCACCAAGGTCCTGACGGAAGCCGCCATCAAGGGCAAGAAAGACCATCTCTGCGGCCTGAAGGAAAATGTCATCATCGGAAAGCTGATTCCCGCCGGCACAGGACTTCAGGCGTACCACAGCTTTGCGGAACAGGCTCCCGCGGCGGAGGTGCCGGTGGAGATTCCCGGCGAGGACCCCGAGACGGAGCTGGACCCCTTTGAGATGCAGGTCCTGGAGGCGATTCCGGCAGCAGTACAGCCCATTCCGGAAATCACCGACCCCGACTGACAGCAGTCTTAATAACCAGCGCAGAATAAACGAATTCCCTCAGAAGACCTTGAAAACGGGTCTTTTGAGGGAATTTTGTTCTGTCAGCCTTTGAGAATGTCGGTGTTCCGGTACTGGATGGCCTCCGCGAGATGGGCCGCGCCGATATCAGGTTCCCCCTCCAGGTCCGCGATGGTCCGTGCAACCCGAAGGATACGGTCATGGGAACGGGCAGTAAGACCCATACGCTGGAAGGCATTTTTCATCAGCTTTTCCCCCGCGTCGTCCAGCCGGCAGAATTCCGCGAGCTGTGACGGGGCAATCTGTGCGTTGCAGGCCGCGCCGGACCCGGAGAGCCGCGCCGTCTGAACAGCCCTTGCCGCGTCCACCCGGGCCTTTACGTCCTTGGAGCTTTCCGGCTTCTCTCTGCGGCGCATGGCTTCATATTCCACTGACGGCACCGTAATATGGAGATCGATCCGGTCCAAAAGAGGCCCTGAAATCTTCTCCACATACCGCGCCCGCTCCCGCTCGGAACAGGTGCAGCGGCGGTCCGGATGCCCCCGCCAGCCGCAGCGACAGGGATTCATAGCGCACACCAGCTGGAATCTCGCCGGAAGCTTCATGGTCCCTCCGGCCCGGGCCACTGTCACCTCTCCGTCCTCTAAAGGCTGACGCAGAACTTCCAGAGCGTCCCGGCGGAATTCGGGCAGCTCGTCCAGGAACAGCACGCCGTTATGGGCCAGGGAGATTTCCCCCGGACGCATTGCCGGACCGCCTCCCGCCAGCGCCGAAGCCGAGGTGGAGTGATGGGGATTCCGGAAGGGCCTCCGGGTCAGCAGCGGGTTCCGGGGGTCCGTCAGGCCAGCCACAGACCAAACCCCTGACACGGCCAGCGCTTCCTCACGGCCCATATCCGGCAGAATGGACGGCAGCCGCTTGGCCAGCATGGATTTCCCCGCGCCGGGAGAGCCGATCAAAAGCACGTTGTGGCCTCCGGCAGCGGCAATCTCCAAGGCCCGCTTGACATTCTCCTGCCCCATCACGTCCCGGAAGTCCAGCAGGTTTTTCTCGCTGTTGTCCGGAGTCCAGCGGGGCGCGGGGTCCAGAAGCCGTTCCCCCCGGAGATGGGCCATCAGGGAGGCAACGTCCGGCACGCCATAGACCGTCAGACCGCCCGCAAGGGTTGCCTCGGCAGCGTTCTCCGCAGGCACGAACAGCCTCCGTATGCCTGCCGCCTCCGCCGCCAAAGCCATGGGAAGCACTCCCGTCACACGCCGCAAGGCTCCCGTCAAAGACAACTCCCCGATAAAAGCGGCGTCCTCCGGCGGCGCTGGCAGGTCCCCGGCGGCAGACAGAATTCCTACGAAAATCGGCAGGTCGTAGACAGTCCCCGCTTTCTTCTTTCCCGCCGGGGCCAGGTTTACCGTGATCCGGCTGACAGGAAACTTCACGTCTCCGTTCTTCACCGCCGCCCGTACCCGTTCCCGAGCCTCCCGCACCGCCGCGTCCGGAAGCCCTACAACCTCAAATGCCGGAAGCCCGCCCGACAGAAAGCATTCCGCGCTGACCTCGTATCCCTGCACGCCGCTCAGACCCAGGGACCGTACCGTTACTACCATCGCCTTTGACCTCCTGTATTTTGTCATTTTTATCCACTATACCACAAAATACCCCAAAAGAAAAGGACTGCACAGGAACTTCCGGACCGCTTCTGAAAATAACAGACAAAAAAGAAGAATTTCAAACGTTCTCAGACGCCGGACAGATCTTGAAGCGCCGCCGGCCTTTGCCATGATAAAATGAAGGACAAACCCAGAATAGAAAATGCCTCCCGCCGCCCGATTTCCGGCTCCCAGACTTTGAAGAAAAAGAACAGAAAACCAAAAGCAAAACTGCCGGAGAAAAGACGACACCACCCGGACCGTCCGGCAAAATCGTTTACCTGGCAAGAAAGGGCGGAAAAATTTGTGCAAAAAATAACAAAGCTCCAGTTTACAGAGGGGAAAAGTCGTGCTATAATAAAAAACGCATGGGAGTTCGGCAGGGGAGAGAGGCCGGGTTTCCTGTCTTTGGAGAGATTGCGAGTTAACAGGAGGTACATTTATGGCAAGAAAGTTCAAGTCCATGGACGGCAATAACGCCGCTGCATACGTCAGCTACGCGTTTACCGAGGTGGCCGGGATTTACCCCATCACCCCGTCTTCGCCCATGGCAGATCTGGTCGATCAGTGGTCCGCTGCTGGTCAGAAGAATATCTTCGGCACCACCGTCAAGGTCTGTGAGATGCAGTCCGAGGCTGGCGCGTCCGGCACCGTGCATGGCTCCTTGGCCGCGGGCGCTATGACCACCACCTACACGGCCTCTCAGGGTTTGCTGCTCATGATTCCCAATATGTATAAAATCGCCGGCGAGCTGCTGCCCTGTGTGTTCCATGTCTCCGCACGTACCGTGTCCAGTCACGCGCTGAACATCTTCGGCGACCATTCCGACGTGCTGGCCTGCCGTCAGACCGGTTTCGCTATGCTCTGCGAGGGCAACGTGCAGGAAGTCATGGACCTCAGCCCTGTGGCGCATCTGGCCGCTATCGAGGGCAAGGTTCCCTTTATCAACTTCTTCGACGGCTTCCGGACTTCTCACGAGATTCAGAAAGTCGCCGTCTGGGATTACGACGACCTGAAGGAAATGTGCGATATGGACGCCGTGGACGCGTTCCGTAAGCACGCCCTGAATCCCGAGCGTCCGGCTATGCGCGGCTCTCACGAGAACGGCGATATCTTCTTCCAGCATCGTGAAGCCTGCAACCCCTATTACGACGCTCTGCCCGATGTGGTCGAGAAGTATATGGGCAAAATCAACGAGAAGCTGGGCACCAATTATCAGCTCTTCAATTACTACGGCGCTCCCGACGCGGAACGTGTGATCATCGCTATGGGCTCCATCTGCGACGTGGCCGAGGAAGTCATCGATTACATGACCGCCAAGGGTGAAAAGGTCGGCCTGATCAAAGTCCGCCTGTATCGTCCCTTCAAGGCAGACAAGCTCATCGCCGCTATCCCCGCCGCCTGCAAGAAGATCGCCGTTCTGGACCGCACCAAGGAACCCGGTTCCCAGGGCGAGCCTCTGTATATGGACGTTGTCACCGCTCTGGCCAACGCCGGCAGAAACGACATCAAGGTCATCGGCGGCCGTTACGGTCTGGGCAGCAAGGACACCCCGCCCGCCAGCGTCTTCGCCGTGTATGACGAGCTGGCAAAGGACGAGATGAAGCGTCAGTTCACCATCGGCATCGTGGACGACGTGACCCACCTCAGCCTGGAGGAGAAGCCCGCCCCCAATACCGCCGCGGAAGGCACCATCGAGTGCAAGTTCTGGGGTCTGGGCGGCGACGGCACTGTCGGCGCAAACAAGAACTCCATCAAGATCATCGGCGACCATACCGACAAGTACGTGCAGGCTTACTTCCAGTACGACTCCAAGAAGACCGGCGGCGTCACCGTCAGCCATCTGCGCTTCGGCGATAAGGCCATCCGGTCCCCCTACTATATCAATAAGGCCGACTTCGTGGCCTGCCATGTGCCCGCCTACATCATCAAGGCGTTCCCCATGGTCCGGGACGTGAAGGACGGCGGTACCTTCCTCATCAACTGCCAGTGGAGCGATGAAGAGGTCAACAAGCATATGCCCGCCGTGGCCAAGCGCTATATTGCCGCCCATAATATCCAGGTCTATACCATCAACGCCATCGACCTGGCCCGGGACATCGGCATGGGCAAGCGTACCAACACCATCCTCCAGTCCGCGTTCTTCTCCCTGGCCAAGGTCATGCCCGAGGCGGAGGCCATCCAGTATATGAAGGACGCCGCTACCCATTCCTACCTGAAGAAGGGTCAGGACGTGGTGGATATGAACCACAAGGCCATTGACGCAGGCGCCACCGCTTACAGGAAGTTCGAGGTTCCCGCTGACTGGGCCGACGCGCAGGATACCCCCGATACCACCGTGCGCACCGGACGTCCCGAGTTGGTGGAGCAGGTCAAGAACATCCTGGACCCCGTGGGCCGTATGGATGGCGACAGCCTGCCCGTGTCCGCCTTCGTGAAGCACGTGGACGGTCAGTTTGAGCTGGGCGCGGCTGCCTACGAAAAGCGCGGCGTGGCCGTCACGGTGCCTACCTGGATTCCCGAGAACTGCATCCAGTGCAACCAGTGCGCCTATGTCTGCCCCCATGCGACCATCCGTCCCTATGCCCTGACCGCGGACGAGGCTGGCAAGGCTCCCGCTGCCGCAAAGATTGTGGACGCCACCGGCAAGAATGATTACAAGTTCACCATGGCCGTTTCTCCGCTGGACTGCATGGGCTGTGGCGTGTGCGTCAGCGTCTGCCCGGGCAAGAAGGGCGAGAAGGCTTTGAAGATGGTTCCCCAGGAGCAGGAGGCCGCTCAGCAGGATGTGTTCAATTACTGCGTGGCCGAGGTCTCCGAGAAGGCCGATATGCAGGCTCTGCCCGGCGTGAAGGGAAGCCAGTTCCGTCAGCCGCTGCTGGAATTCTCCGGCTCCTGCGCAGGCTGTGCCGAGACCAGCTACGCGCGCCTTGTTACCCAGCTCTTCGGCGACCGTATGTATATCTCCAACGCTACCGGCTGCTCCTCCATCTGGGGCGGACCCGCTGCCACCTCTCCTTACTGCACCAATAAGGATGGTCATGGCCCCGCATGGTCCAACTCCCTGTTCGAGGACAACGCTGAGCATGGTCTGGGTATGTACCTGGGTCAGAAGGCCATCCGCGACAGCCTGAAGGCCAAGACCGAGGCCCTGATTGCTGTGCCTTACACATACAAGCCCTTGAAGGACGCGGCTCAGAAGTGGCTGGACACCATGGAAGACGGCAAGGCCAATGGCGAGGCCGCTAAGGAATATGTGAAGCTCCTGGAAGAGAGCATTATGACCGTGGACGACATCGTAGCCTTTACCTCCAGCCCCGACGCCGCTAAGGTCTTTGGCGATCAGCTGCCTCAGTTCCAGGCCCATGCTAAGGAACTCAAGGCCAGCGGCGCGAAGTTCTGCGACTGCGACGCCTGCAAGCTGGTTGCCGAGATCCTGGCCCAGAAGGAATACCTGGCCAAGAAGTCCGTCTGGATCTTCGGCGGCGACGGCTGGGCTTACGACATCGGCTTCGGCGGCGTGGATCATGTGCTCGCTTCCGGCAACGACGTGAATATCTTCGTGTTCGATACCGAGGTTTACTCCAACACCGGCGGTCAGGCTTCCAAGTCCTCCAACATCGGTCAGGTGGCACAGTTCGCCGCGGCTGGCAAGGAAGTGAAGAAGAAGTCCCTGGCTGAAATCGCCATGAGCTATGGTTACGTCTACGTTGCCCAGATTGCCATGGGCGCGAATCCGGCTCAGACCCTCAAGGCCATTCAGGAAGCGGAAGCCTATCCCGGCCCGTCCCTGATTATCGGCTACTCTCCCTGTGAGATGCACAGCATCAAGGGCGGTATGGCCAACTGCCAGGCGGAAATGAAGAAGGCTGTCGAGTGCGGCTACTGGAACCTGTTCCGCTTCAATCCCGCCGCGGAGGGCGCGAAGTTCACTCTGGACTCCAAGGAACCCGCCGGCGGCTATCAGGACTTCCTGAAGAACGAAGCCCGCTACAGCCGTCTGACCCGCGAGTTCCCCGACCGTGCCGGCGAGCTGTTCCAGCGCAACGAGCAGGCCGCGATGGACCGCTATCAGCATCTGCTCAAGCTCAAGGAGATGTACGCCGACTAAGACACGGCTCTCCTGAAAACGAAAAGAATATCAAGGCGTCCGTGGGATTTTCCTGCGGGCGTCTTTTTGCCCGGGAATGCAGAAACGCGGCGGGTCCGGACAAAGCAGGACCTGCCGCGTTTTTGTTTGTATCCCTTTTTAAAATTCAAAATTTTCGCTTTCACTGCGCCAGATAACGACAGACGAGGCCCTGCCGCTTGTATGAACCTGCTTGAAATCTTCAGCTGCAACATCCGCATACATTTTTCTGGTCTGTCTGGGGCTAATGATTGCTCTTTTCGTAAAATTGTTTCCGCTCTAAACAACGACTATGTTTCTGGGTTAGCGGGAATTTATTTTTGCAGAGCGGCCAGAGCTTCCGCCATTGCTTCTCCCTGAGCGCGGGTGATGGGCTTTGCAGGGTCCGCGTCGGTGGGAAGAACGCCCAATTCCCACGCAGTCGTTACGGCGGGACTGCTGACGGAAACCAAAGCCTGGGGAATCGGCCCGGAACGGTGGTCAGGATTGGCTTCCAGGTCCAGAGCTTCTGCGGCACGGGTCAGGAACGCGGCGGCTTCTCCCCATGTGACGGGCCGCGCGGCATAGAACTTACCATCCGCACAGCCCTTGGCAACGCCCTCCTGATACGCCCAGGTCAGCGGCTGAAGATACCATTCGATGCCGAAGCAGTCAGGGAACGGCGGCGTGTCCTGGGAAACGTCCGGGGAACCAAGGGCCTGATAGAGCTGTCCGACAAACCGTCCCCGGGTCAAGGGCGCGTCGGGGTATGCCTTCTGCTCCAGCTTCTCCGGGTGAGCCAGGAGCCATTCTATTGCCGTGTCTTTGCCGTTCAGGGTGTCGTCCAGGGTCTGCGGGATTTCGATATCCGGTTCCAGGGCTTCCACGCCACGTCCCGCCCCCGCGTCCAGGAGGGTGTTGATATCAATGAACTTGCTGGAAATCTGGCCCCGCATTTTGGTATTCGGAAGCTGGAGCGATTGGACCGCGCCGAAATGACAAACGCTTCCGCCAGCCGCTTCACCTGCCAGCACGCCGCCCATTTCCTGGATTTCCACGGCGTTAATCAGCGCGGAAGAGAAGGTCCGTTCGCCAATCAGCCCCACCAGCTCCGCGCCGTTGTCCATAGCGGCCCGGGCCAAGGTCAGAACCGGCCAGATCAAGCCGTCAGATCCGCCGCCGTTGTTCCGCAGGTCCAGCACAATCCGCTGATAGGAACCGGCGTCCAGGTCCTTGGCAACCCCGGCGGCAAAGTCCTCCATAGACAGCTTTTCGTCCTCAATGCAGACGTTGTATTGAATGTAGTACGTGTTTTCATCCAGCGGCATGGAAAGGTAACTGGCATCCTGCGCGGCGGTTTTGGCGAAATTTTTGATCTGGTCCGAAAGACGGGAAAGCTCGATGTTCCCAAATTCCTCCATGGAAGCGGGTTCCAAAGAAAGCGTCTTGCCGTTTTTCAGACCGATTTCCAGCGGCGCGTCCTTTTCCACCAGCCCCATATATTCATAGATATCCGCGATATTGCAGGCCTGCCGAATCTGCCGCCGGAGATGCACCGGGTTATCGGACGAAAACAGCGGAGCAAGGGCTTCCATAGCTTCCGGCAGAGGCTTCCCGGCAAGGCTGACGATCTCCTGTCCCAAAAGCGCCTTGTCCTTCGCGGGGGCCAAGGAGAGCATCCAGGAATCCCCCTGCTGGGTAGCGTTGTAGGGATAGGCCCGCAGATCCGCGTTGCCGCCAAGGGAGACCATCGTGTGAGAATCCCCCACGAGAGCCGTCAGCCGCATCAGGTCCATCAGGAATTCCGTTTCGCTTTCGGTTTCCAGACGGCTTTCGATCTCGGTCTTCAGGGCGGTGAATTCCTCCTCCGAGCTGTTGGCGAACACGTCGGGATGATGCTTTTTCAGAACTTCCTCGTAAAGAAACTCCAGATCCTGTTTTCGGCCCTCCGCGCTGGTATCCTCCGCGTAAGCCGGTACGATCAGCAGTACCGCCAGCAGCAATGCCGAAGCCCTCCGCAATACATTCTTCATGGTCTGTCCTCCTACTTCACTAATTCAGTAATACAATCATACAACCGAAAAATTCAAAAGTCAAGCCCTCTTTGCCGCAATTTTCAAAAAATCCAGTCGGCAGGAAGAAAGCGCGGCAAAGAGGGCGTATTTTCAGGCTGTACAAGGATATTACGGTACAGGAGGCAGAAATTCTTCAAAATTCCCGGCTTTTCCTGCGCACGCGGCGTCGGACAAGAAAGACGGCCAGCAGAATCAAGAGGGAGAGGCAGGGGGCGGCTATCAGGATATAGGTAACAGAATCGAACATGAGACGGACCATGCTTTGATGGTACTTCACTTCCTCACCCGAGCAGAGGCTTTTCAGGGCCTTGGCGATATTCCTGACGGCGCTGCTGTGGAACACGTCGGTCAGGTCTGTTTCCCGCAGGGCGGCCCGGAAGGGGATATCCTGGGAGAGCTCCGTCAGGTCCATGTAGGTTTCCAGAGCGCCGTCCCAGTCGTCCAGGGAGCATAGCCAAAGGTCCAGGGCGGAGAGGGCGGAGACGGCATAGCTGATGTAATAGAAGGGCGACTGGAAGTTATGAGGCACCCGGACCCAGAACCAGGCTTCGTCCTGACCGTCGGGATAATAATAGCCATAGTCCTCGGAAACGTCTTTGAACACGGCGTTGATTTCATCCAATGAAAGGCCGGGGTCGGCGTAGACTTCCGCGAGAAATTCGTCGTACAGACAGCCCTCCTGCACGGCGTCCACCAGTTCGGAGAGGATGGCAAAGAAGAAATCGTCGCTGGCAGGGCCGAAAAGATCAGCGGAACTGGCGTAAAAGAGCTGCAAAGCCTGCGAATGGATTTCAGCGGTATCCATATTGGAGGAAAGCCAGAGGGCGGGAGTCGGGTCAGAGAAAGACTGATGGAAATGCCCGAACTCGTGGACCATATCGCTGCAATCCTGATAAGAACCGTAAGGCTTATTATAAATGTAAGCAGAGCCGTAATCACCAAGGCCAGTAGTAAAGCCGCCGTCCAGTTTTCCGGGCCGCGGGTCGGTATCGTAAAGCTGATGTTCCATCATAAACGCATAGGAGTATTCCAGATCCGGGTGCAGGCTGGCAATACCCGGCTGAATGGCTTCCATAAGCGCTTCTCCCTCCAGGGCAAGGGACTCCCAGGCGTCATTCAGGGCGTCCTCGTCATAGGAATCATAGGCGAAGGCATTCAGGGGGACGAAATACTTCTTCACCGCCTGCCGGAGCCGCTGCACATCCTTCGGCCTGTAGTCACGGTTATAGCAGGAGTAAGCGTAATCGATATAACTGTCATACCCGGCTTCCTCCGCAATCTCAGTCCGGACCTGAATCAGTTCCCGGAAGGTCTCCCCCACGGTGTCGTTCATGGCCTCGTCCAGCTTTTCGGAGACGGCCCAGAAATCCTCCACGCTCAGGTCAGCGCTGTCAAGATTCTCATCCGTCCAGAGTTTGCCGTTGATGGTAACCTCCGCGCCGCCGGCAAGGGCCTGATCGTACTGCTGAACCAGCCGGTTTTCCTCCTGGATCAAGCGCTTCATCTCGTCGCTTATGTCCTCGTATTCCATCATCGCGTTGGTAAGCTCTTCCCCCTGATCCTCGTCCAGCACTCCCCGGCAGGGACTTTCTGCCAGTTTCCGGAGGGCCGCGTAAATCCGGTCCAGCAAACGGGTCCCCTGTTCAGTGAGGGTATCCTCCGCGTCCGCCCACTCCTGCGCCGTGCCGGAGAGATAGTAATGGATAAAGGCCAGGGAATGCAAGGTATCCAACCGTTCGTATTCTGACACTATCGTATTATAAAGCGTCCTGGCACGGGACTGGCTGTCTTCTGAGCAGTCCGGGCCGCAGAGGGCCTCCAGCTCATCCAGCGCCGCCGTCAGTGGACCCTCGTCAAAGGGCGTGAAGATCATTTCGTCGAAATTCACCGGCTGATGTGACTTCTCCGCCGCGCAGACGGTCCCGGCCAGCAGAACCATTGCCATCAGAAGACTGATTCCCCGCAGCAGCCAATTTCGCATAACAATACCCCCCGTTTGAATTAGAAATCTGGCATAAAATATGAGGAATGAGGAATTTTTATACCGGTTTCCCCAGCGTCAGACGGTAATTTCGATCTGATTTCCCTCCAGGACCACAACACAGCTTTCGTAATAGCCGTCGCCGGTGGTACGGGGGCCGCTGACGACCTCGTAACCGCTGGCCTGGAGTCTGTCGGTCAGTTCGTCGACCCGTTCCCTGCTGCCCACAGAGAATGCGATATGCACATAGCCCGTACGGTTCAGGGGCTTTGTCAGATCCTCCAGCCCGGGTCATGAGTTCCAGCCTTGCGCCGTCGTCGAAGGAGATAAAACAGGAGCGGAAATCCGTGTTTTGATTGTGATAGCCGTCATTGGAATGGCCGTTCAGAAAGGCGGTGAAAAATTCCCGTGCCGCCTCCAGATTTTTTACATACATGGCGATATGTTCGATTTTCAAAAAGACCACCTCGAACTCAGAGTTCCGGGAAACCGTTTCCTTCTGCCCATTATACCGCCAAAGGCCCCCGTTGTCATCTGATTTTTAGGCTTTTTATAGTTGGGTCAATCTTCCGGCGGCAAAAAAGCCCGTCTCTGTCGAACCAGCAGGAGAGGCTTCGACGGAGACGGGTTTTCTGTTTGAGATTGGAGGCGGCAGCTATGCCGGGAAGCTCCGCAAGTTCCGACTCAGCCCCTTGCGGAGGAATGCAGGAGACGGAAGCGGCGGCGTTTGGGCTGGGAGAGCTTATGGAAGCAGTAGAGGTAAGCGGGGACCAGGAAGAGATCCGCGAGGACCCAGGCGGCGGGGGAGGCGTAGCAGGCGGCGTTGAAGCCCATCACCGGCACCAGGAGGGAGATCAGGGCCCGGCCGGTGAGTTCCAGGACTCCCGCGAGAGTCGCCAGGGGAGAGAAGCCCATGCCCTGGATCAGGAGCCGGAAGATATTCACCAGCGCCAGGAAGAAATAGAACAGGGCCATCGCCATCAGGTACTGCCGGGCCAGGGGCAGGAGGGCGGCGCTTCCGGAATCAAGGAAGAGCATATTCAGGGGCTCGGCGAAGAAGTAGAGGATTCCAAAGGCAAAGACCGCATAGCCCGCGCCCAGAAGGATGGAGGCCCGCAGACCCTGATGAAGGCGTTCCCAGCGGCCGGAACCCACATTCTGCCCGCCGTAGGTGGCCATAGTGCTGCCCAGGGCGTCGAAGGGGCAGGTGAAGAAAAGGGACACCTTGCTTGCAGCGGTAACAGCGGTGACGCAGGCCGTCCCGAGACCGTTGACCGCCGTCTGAATCATCACGCTGCCGATTGCGGTAATGGAAAATTGCAAACCCATCGGAAGACCCATCAGGCAGAGCTGAGCCATCCGGCGGCCCTCCCAATGCCAGTCCTCCGCTTCCATCCGCAGAATCGGGTATCCGCGCAGCATCCGGACAAGACAGCCCGTCCCCGCCAGAAGCTGCGAGAGGACGGTAGCCAGCGCCGCGCCGAACACGTCCAGATGGAAGGCCAGGATAAAGATCACGTCCAAAACCATATTCACAACCGCGGCCGTGCTCAGCCAGATCACCGGCGTGCGGCTGTCCCCCAGGGAACGGAGGATGGAAGCGGTAAAATTATAAAGGAAATAGGCCGGAAGTCCCGCGAAAATGGTCACAATATACCAATAAGACCGTTGAAAAATGTCGTCAGGCGTCTGCATACCCGTCAGGATATTTTTGCAGAACAGAACCGTGCTCAAAGTCAGGAGGATTCCCAGGAGCAGGGTCAGCCAAACGCCCCCGGCAACATAGCGCCGCAGTTCCTTCTCGTTCCCGGCACCGAACTGCTGCGCCGCCGGAATCGCAAACCCGCCGCAGACGCCCACGCAGAAGCCGACCACAAGAAAGTTGATGCTTCCCGTGTTGCCGACTGCCGCCAACGCGCTGCCGCCCAGGGTCTTGCCTACAATGGCCGTGTCCACCACATTATAAAGCTGCTGAAACAGATTCCCAAGCAGTACCGGGATTCCAAAGCCAAGAATCAGCTTCATCGGACTGCCTTTCGTCAAATCCCTTGTCATAGAGTAAGCTCCTTTGTGCATTCAAGTTTCGCTATCGCATCAGCCGCCGCCGGAAAGCCGGTTCGCGTCTGGAATCGTTCCGAAGAAACTCCGACCATTATAGTCGTTCCGCACAAAAAAGCAATCTATATTTTGGATAATATTACAATGGGCTCCTGCAAAAAAATTTGTGCAATGTTGATGGTTTTCGTTAGCTTTACCAAACTGAAAAGGAAAACTGCCAATAGAAGCCAGTATCATACCTCAGGCAGATTTTCAGAGGAAACAGCGTCGGATTTCCGGATTTCCAAACGAAAAACGCCGCTTTTCCCGGGAAATGTATGCAGCAGGCCGATGGAGACCCGCCGCAGGACAAAAGAAGAGCGCCGCCGTGCTGCCCTTTTCCGGGAACTGCCGTTGAGAACCGGAACCTTCCTGCTGATTGAAAAACCGTTCCTGCAAGTCTTGCTATCTGCTTTATACTATGCTATCCTGCTTTTGTAAAGTACGCATATTCTTGTGTGGTACTTGCCCAAAGGAGAGTGATTTTATGGCTTCCTGTCCGCCCTCGGCCAGCGAGATCGATGAAACCGGTTTTGGCTACACCCTTTCACTCATCAACGGGAAATACAAGATGGCGATACTGTACTGGCTTTCAGAACATGGCGTCCTGCGCTACAGCCAGCTCAAGCGGGACCTTGGGGCGATTTCCCACAAGACCCTCAGCGCCTCCCTGAAGGAGCTGGAATCCGACGGCCTGCTGACCCGGAAGGAATACCCTCAGATTCCGCCGAAGGTCGAATACAGCCTGTCAGAGATGGGAAGGTCCCTGATCCCCATCCTGGACGCTATGTGTCAGTGGGGGGAGGACCATCGAAGGGATACAGAAGCGTAAAGGAGGAGACGGCAATGGAGATAATAGCGGCGATTGCGGCAGGAGCGGTCCCGTCGGCGATTGGGATTGTGCGGGTATCCGGGGAAGGCTGCGGGGCGGTCTGCGGCAAGGTCTTCCGGGCGAGAAACGGACGGCCTGTGGAACATCAGCACCCCCGCATGATGGTTCTGGGGGATATGCTGGACGCGGAGGGCCGGACGATCGACCATGGTCTTGCGGTCTGGTTTCCGGGCCCTCACAGCTACACCGGGGAGGATTCCGCCGAGTTCCACTGCCACGGCTCGCCGGCGGTGCTGCGGGAGCTTCTCACGGCCTTGTTCTCCGCAGGGGCGCGGCAGGCCGGACCAGGTGAATTTACCAAGCGGGCCTTTCTGAATGGACGGCTGGACCTGACCCAGGCGGAAGCGGTGATCGACCTGATTGACGCGGAAACCGCCGCCGCCGCCCGGAATGCCGCCGCTCAGCTTGACGGAGGTCTCCGGAGCCGCCTGGAACCAGTGCAGAACGCCCTGCTGGAGGTAACGTCCCGTTTTTACGCCGTGGTGGACTATCCGGACGAGGACATCGAAGACGTACAGCCGGAGGAAATCGCCGAAGCCCTCCGGAGCGCGGACGAAAGCCTGACCCGTTTGCTGGAAACCTGCCGCCGGGGACAGGTGCTGAAAAAGGGCGTCCGGACAGCCATTGTCGGCCTGCCCAACGCGGGGAAATCCTCCCTTCTGAACGCCCTGGCAGGCTGCGACCGGGCCATTGTGACGGACATCCCCGGCACCACGCGGGATACTGTGGAGGAATCTGCGCTCTGCGGCGGGGTGCTTCTGCGGCTGATCGACACGGCGGGCCTGCGGGAGACGGAGGACGTGGTGGAAAGACTGGGGGTAGCCCGTTCCCGGAAGGCCATGGAGACGGCGGACCTGATTCTGCTGGTGGACGACGGCCTGACGGACCCGGAGAACCTGACGGAATTCAGACGGCTTCTGGACAGCACGGGAAGAGGGACCGCACCCTGGATTTACGTGGCTTCCAAGCGGGATTTGACCGGGAAAACCGCCGGTTCCATAGGGGCGATTGACGCTCCGGACTGGAAAGGCCCCGCCGCGTATGTCTCCATTTCCTCCGTCACCGGCGAGGGCTTAGGTGACCTGGAGGAAGCCGTGGCGAAGCTGTTTCCATCAGGGGAACCCCAGGAGGCCGGCAGTCTGCTCACGGACCAGCGGCAGGAGGAAGCGGCGTCCCGGGCAAGGAACGCGGTCCGGCGGGCGCTGGCGGCTCTGGAATCCGGCCTGACTCCCGACGCCGTGCTGACCGACGCGGAGGAGGCCCTGAACGCCATCGGGGAACTGACGGGCCGGACCGCAAAGGAGGAAATCGTCTCCCGGATTTTCTCCCGTTTCTGCGTCGGGAAGTGATCCTCATGTCTTTGGGGGAATCCCTGCTTGCAGAAATGCTGCCCGTTCCCGCAAAATCCGATTTACAAAACCGCATAATAATGTTACAATAACCACGGATAAGACAGGAACGTTTCCTGAACCGAAAGCCCCCTGGAGGGAAAGCGGGTTCAGGAAAAGAAAGGCGGTTGTATGAAGGATTTGAACGAACTGCGGGACAATCTCCAGGGACAGCGGCCGGTGCCATGGGAGCAGCTTCCGGATTTCGCTTTGTACATGGATCAGGTGTTGTCGTATATGGAACGGCAGGTGCTGCGATTCGACGGCGACGACGGACTGACAGCGGCCATGGTAAACAACTATACAAAGAGCGGCCTTGCGCCCCGGGCGGAGGGAAAGAAATACAGCCGGGAGCATCTGGCGTACTTTACTGTAATCTGCATTTTGAAGCGGGTGATGTCTACCCGGGACATGGACCTGCTGATCCGGGAAGAACTCAAGGGCGAACGGACAGTGCCGGAGAGCTACAAAGCCTTCTGCGAGAGCCTGGACAAGGCCATGAAAATCACCGCTGGAGAGCTGGATGGCCGGGAAGGGCGCACGCTGGCCGATGACGCCATTCATTTTGCCCTCCTGAGCTACGCCGCGGGAGTCGCCAGCAGTCACTGCGTGGCCATGCTGCGGAAACAGAGAGGCCAGGAGATCAGAGCCAGCCGGAAAGCCCAGGAGAGCAAGGCGGCCCGTAAGGGAAAGGAGCGGGGCTGATGTATGTTATTATGACGGATAGCTGCTGCGACCTGAAAGCGGAGACCGCGGCGGAACTGGGCCTTACGGTGCTGCCCCTGCGTCTGGAGCTGGATGGGGAGAGCTTCCGGAACCAGTTGGACGGCCGGGAGATTTCTTTTCCGGATTTTTACGCCAGGGTCCGGGCGGGGAGCTGTCCTGTGACCTCTGCCGTCAACGTGGGCGAGTTCGAAGAAGCCATGGAGCCTGTTCTTGCCGCCGGAAATGACGTGCTCTGCCTCTGCTTTTCCTCCGCGCTGTCCACTACTTATCAGTCCGCCGTGATTGCCGCCGGGGAGCTTTCCGAGAAATTCCCGGAACGGAAGATTTTCGTTGTGGACACCCTCTGCGCGTCTTTGGGACAGGGCCTGTTGGTATGGCTCTGCGCCCAGGAACAGAAAAAAGGCCGGTCCATTGAGGAAGTGCGGGACTTCGCGGAGGAGACAAAGGGGAACATCTGTCATTGGTTTACGGTAGACGACCTGAACCATCTCAAACGGGGCGGACGGGTCAGCGCGGCGGCAGCGTTCTTCGGTACCATGCTGGCCGTCAAGCCCGTGCTGCGCGTGGATGGGCAGGGCCGGCTGATACCTACGGAGAAGCGCCGCGGCCGGAGAGCGTCCCTGACGGCGTTGATGGATCATATGGCAGAGACGGTCACGGACCCGGGCACGGTCTTTATCAGCCATGGAGACTGCCTTGCGGACGCGGAGCTGGTTGCCGGAGAAATCCGCCGCCGGTTTCAGACGCCGGAAGTTTACATCAACTACATCGGCCCCGTGATTGGAAGCCATGCCGGGCCGGGCACGGTGGCGCTGTTTTTTATCGGGAAGCAGCGGTGAGACGGGGAGGACGTTTCCAAAAAGGAGGAATCGGGAATGCGCTGGCTGGAAGTGCATATTGACACAAACCATCATGGTCTTGAGACGGTGGAAGCGATGCTCTCGGGACTGGAGATTGACGGGATATCGGTAGAAGACGAGGAAGAATTTCAGGATTTTCTGGAGAATAATCATGAATACTGGGATTATGTGGATGAAGACCTGAGCCGTCGGATGGCGGGCCGTTCCCGTGTGACGTTCTATCTGGAGGCCAAGGAAGCGGGCTTCGCAAAGCTGGGCGAGGTCCGGATTGCGCTGGAGGCCCTGAAACAGAGCCGGTCGGACTGCGGGACCCTGCTGATGACCCTGGACGACATGGAGGACGCGGACTGGGAGAACAACTGGAAGCAGTATTATAAGCCTATGGAAATCGGAAAGCGTCTTCTTGTGATCCCCAAATGGGAGACGGCGGACCCCGGCCAGCGCGTGCCTCTGTATCTGGACCCTGGACTGACCTTCGGCACGGGAGCCCACGCCACAACGCGGCTTTGTCTGACGGCGCTGGAGGACCTGATCAAAGGCGGCGAGCGGGTTCTGGACGTAGGCTGCGGCAGTGGGATTCTGTCGGTGGCGGCCCTGCGTCTGGGAGCGTCGTCGGCTGTGGCAGTGGACATCGACGACAAGTGCCGGGACGCCGCCGGAGAGAACGCCGCCCTGAACGATATCCCGCCGGAGGCCATGCGGATTTATATCGGGAATCTTCTGGCGGACGAAACCCTGTCGGAAAAAGTCGGCGGCGGCTATGATGTTGTGTTGGCGAATATCGTGGCGGACGTTATCATAGCCCTTGCGCCGAAGGTACAGGGCCTGCTGAACGGGAACGGCGTGTTTCTCTGTTCCGGCATCATTGACAGCCGCGCCGAAGAGACTGCCGCCGTCCTGAACGCCAACGGTCTTGAGATTCTCCAGCGGCGGGAGGACAACGGCTGGTATGCGTTTACCTGCCGGGTCCGGGAATAATGTGGAAATAAGAAAACATCAGGGACGGCCTGCAAAACTGCCATTCCTGATGTTTTTGATTCTACGGAGTATGATAGACCGCGACGGAGGCATGATCTCCCAGTCCGGGAACGATCCGAATCCACCGGACGCCCTGATAGAGCTGGCTGAGATGCACGCCGGCCGCGAAAGTCTCATTGGAAACACTGAAAAGCTGTTTGCCGTCGGCGGAGAGAAGGAAGTGATTCAAAGGCGTGCTGTCCGGCGGCCTGCTCATCCCGGAGCACCAGAAGAGGGACACGCCTTCCACAGTTATGGTCCCACCCTCCAGCAGCACGTAATTGTCCTCCCCCAGAATATCCGCCGCGATACCGGATTCCTCGGCAATATAACGGCAGAGCTCCGGGCCGAATTTCGTCTCATAGAGCACCTGTGCATAATCCGCGTCGAAATCCCCCTCTGTGGACCGGAATTGGTAGAAATGCAGGTCCCCGTATGCTAAAAAAACTTCGAAATCCGGCGTTCGGGGCCAGTACCATTGTTTTCCCTTCATGGCCTCCAGCAGTTCACCCAGTTCCTGGATGGCGTCAGATTTCCCCGTCAGCGGCATTTGCAGATAGTAGGCCCCCGGCGTCTCTCCAAGCTGCCCCTGATAGCCCTGTTCCCCGGCGCTGTCCAGTTCCAAAGGCAGGCCGTACTTTTCCGCGAACAGTTCCATCTGCTCCATCACCATGCGTTCGGGGTAATTGGTCTGATAGCCGCCGTCATCGTCCTCGTAGGCAAAGAAAAGCAAATCCGGGTCATCTTCCGGCGCAAAGATAAACTCGCCGTCCTCATAGGGATGCACAAACGTCCGGTGATAATCTTCCTCCAGCCGTGCGCGCATGGTTTCCTGCCAGGGGGTACGGTGGAACGCGCCCTCCGGACCAAACAGCAGATCCATCAGAGCCAGTCCGGACATCACCAGCAGGAAAACAACGCCGAACACTGACGCAAAACGCCGTTTCATAGGCCAGCTTTTCCATTCCTTCCGGAAACGGCTGTTCTTCCAACGGAGCTTCCGGCGTTCCTTATGGCTTACATGGAGCAGTCGGGAAAGCCTGCGGCACTCCGGCGGGACGCTGTTCGCAAAGCCGTAAGCCTCGAAGACAGCCCGCCGTACCGCAAGGGGCAGGTCCGGATTCTGTTCCAGGAAGTCCTCCAGGGCAAAGATGAAATCCAGATTGGCCTTGACGTTCCAGAACACCGGGCTTTGCAGGAAGGACCGCCATTGGGGAAGCGGCGCATTGCAGGACAGCAGCAGCTCCAAAGCGTGGGTAGCCGCCATCACCGCTGCCCAGGCTTCCTCATCGTCCTCGGCCCGCCGGCGCTGTTCTTTTTCCTGGGCGGCAATCCGTGCCCGGTTCTTCTTGCGCAGTTCCTCTATCTTCCGACGCTGCGCCGCCCGTGCCTCTTCCTCGCCCTCCGCAAAAAGACGCTCATAATCCCAATCCTTTTCCGGTCTTGCTCCCTCCGGACGGGACCGCTTTTTTTCATCGCCGCGCAAAAGTTCGTCATAATCCCAGTCGCCGTCTTCTTCCTTGTCCGATTCTTCCTCCGGCTGGGACCGCTTTTTTTCATCGCCGCGCAAAAGTTCGTCATAATCCCAGTCGCCGTC
>ERZ778514.965-NODE-965-length-23531-cov-4.220864_pt1 | contig 23531 bp, 25 predicted proteins | sample MGYA00510344_ERZ778514 | MGnify/ENA primary metagenome ERZ778514 (study PRJEB29527, sample SAMN07138968) | mouse gut metagenome | material: feces | host: mouse | place: China:Nanjing | collected 2016-01-25 ...
TAAGGGATAAAATAATAAAGGGGCAAAACGCCCCTTTATTATTTTACATTTACACATATTGATTTTATGGCATCCAAAACCATGCCCGAAAATTCCATATACAGATTAGGGGAGTTATCAAAAGAATGGTTGGCGCCTTTAATAGATATAATCTGCTTGTTCGGAATATCCAGACCGCGGAATATTTGCAGATTCTGCTGATAATCAGCCATATTGTCTTCTGTGCCCAAAATGAAGTGCAGACGTATGTTCTTTACAAAGAAAGAAACGCGGCGTGCCAGGTCTTCAAACTGCGGCTTTTGCTCCCATTTATGTGGCAGCGGAATAGATAGGTTATAAAGGCATGTTGGAATAGTAAATCTACGGTTTTCTATTTCACGTATCTGCGTTGTAACCTTGTGTACCAATATATCCCATGTTTGACCGGACGGGTCACGCTTATACATCTTTTCGCGCAGCATGCAAACCTTTGGTGGTGGCAGGAAATAAGGATTATTCAATACCATTTCATTGAAATAGTGACGGATTTTAGGTGAATCAATCATCAGGTCAGACATCGCCCGACATGAAATAGAATGAATCCATGCGACTTTGTAATCACGATTTAATGGTTCTAGTTTTTCACAGAACTGCAATCCTGTGTCCAGCGCTCTTTTCTGACGTTCCAGGGTCATTGCGCTAATATTTTTCTGTGGGGTAGCCGTCGCAGATAAATCGGCCCCTTCAATGGCAATTACGTTAAATCCATGGCTTAAAGCATACTGCATCGGCAGCTTCAGGCAAGGTTCAACCGGGCTGCCGCCGTATCCGTGGATAAAATATACACTGCCAAAGACAGGCATTTCCCGGGGGGCTTTTGACCAATAAACATTGGTCAAAGGGTGACCGTTTTCGTCCCCTATCTGGTGATAATGTGCAAAAAAGTTTCTAGATATATTATAATCGCTACAATCTGTCATAACTTGAGTCTTTTATTTATCTGAACCTATATCGTACTATTTATAGGCGTTTTGTCAAATTATTTATAAGTTTTTAGACTCTTTTGGTCTTGACGGCCAATGTTTAATTTTTTTATAATTAACCAAAGGGCAAACCCACATAGGAAAGGGGGAAAAGACATGAAAAAAGTAATACTAGGCTTGTTTGTAGCGCTTGCACTGGCCGGCTGTGGCCAGGTTTACGACCGTGAACCGGTGGGTGTTGGCTACGATAATAATGAATTAAAGCTAAGTCCTTGCGCCTGCATAATGGTATACCAGGCATAACGACCCGGCCGCACAGGGGGGGCAGTGGCATTGGATTATCCAGGAAATTTTAATACACCGGCATTTCCAGCGGGAAAACGTATCGCCGTTTCCCGCGTCATGGGTATTGGTATTCTGGGGACTTTTTTTGTTATAACGTGTGTATGTGGACTGCTGCTGTGGGGTGTCAGGTCTATGCGCCTGGACCCGTTTTTGATATCAATTGATAAAATTACCGGCAGTTGGACCGTTATTGGTCGCAGTGTAACCTTGAACAGGACGGTATCAATAACCGAAACCGTTCAGCAGGCTGTCGTGGGCAACTTTTTCCAAAGCTGGTTTGCTATATCCGATGCCGCGGCGGAAAACGACATGCTCTGGCGGCAATGCCCGGCCGATGAATGCAGCGGGGCGGAAACAATGCTTTATGGTGAGCGGCGCTGTGCCATATCCTGTGCGGCATTGGATACGCTTTATAATCACTTTGTCGAAGATGTTATGCCGACATATCACCTGCGTGCCATGGCGGGTGAAACATGGGGCGTTATGACGGATACCATTCAAATTACACCTGTTGGGGGCCGTGATATGCAAAATGGTGGTATTTGGCGGGTTCAGGCATCTGTGTGGTCGAATATAAACGCGTCGTTTGATGTTGTTGCATTTGTTCGCGTTGCGCGTGCCGCTGGCAAGTATCCGATGACAATGGGCTATTACGTCACAGACTTTAACGCATACAGAATAAAATAATGAGAAAAATTGTAACGTTTTTTTTAGGACTGTTAATTCTGGCGCTGATGCTTGGGGCGATTGCTGGGGCGGCCGCGATATATGATGCGGCGCGTAATATAAAGATAGAAACATATTTCTTTCAGCCTAATAATCTGTCGGTCAGACGTGTTGGCATTCCGGCAACCGTGGCAGACTTGGGGGCGGACAAGATACGCCAAATGCTGGTTGAAAAATACCTGACGGAATATTTTTACGTTATTCCCGATGTTGCAAATATAGAGGCCCGGATGCAATCGAATTCCACGCTGGCCCGCATGTCAACGCCGGCTGTTTTCCGCCAGTGGCAAGAGCTTGAAGGCGAACTTATATTAAAGTTAGCCGAAGAGGGGGCTTTTCGTACAGTCCGCCTTGTGGATAAGATATACAAGCCTGTTGACAGTGATTATTGGACGGTTGTATATGAAATGAAAACATGGTATCATCCCAACGATATGGCCGAAGAACCGGTTATCACGCGCGATGTTCTGTATATGGGCCTGGGGGACGAGAATATGATGGATTTTCGCCAAAACTTGGATGTTGCCAAATATCTGGAGGAGGGCCAAGACCCCGCCGCCATATTCAGGTTTGGTATAACCGCCATTGGCAGACAAATGGATTAAAAACTATGAAGCGATTGTTCCTTGTCTTTTGTTGCATCGCCACGGTGTATTCCATGCCGGCGCGCGCTGATGACGGCCCGTTTTTGGATTATGCCATCGAAGATAGTGCGCCGGCGGATATTACCACGGCATCGGTATCGATGAATATGGATGCGGGTGCGGCGAATGTATCAACATTTGATATTGCCGGAATTATGCTGGGGATGCCGTTCGAAGATGTCCAGACATTGTTTTTCAAGGGCGGTGGTCTGTACGCGCCGCGTGAAAAAAATAGTATAATATATACAATCAACCCCGATTGGAAATATAATCTGGACTATGAATGCCGCCAGCAGAATATTTTTGCCCCCGATGAATTGGAAAACTGTATCCGAACATTGGCGCGTCATCGCGGCTTAATGTATGCGTCAGAACTGCACCTGCTGCGTTCTAATACGGGCGAAACAATAACGGTTTATTTTACCAGTAATGCGACCGATAACCTGGTCTGGCGTGTGGTATATAAAAATGATGTTGATGAGTTGGAAGGTTCGGCTGAAAAGTTTGAGAACCAGCGCCAGAAAAAAATTCTGGCATTTTGGCAGAATGTTCTTGATAAATACGGTGCGCCAAATTCCGGCACGGATAAATGGATAACGACATCCAATGCGTATGACCCGATGATGACGGCGTACTATGGTGCGCTGGATTTAGTAGACCAGGGGCGCAACGCATCAGACCAGGCCAAGAATATAAATGATGCCCGTGAAAACTTCAAAGCAAAACCATACGCATTTTAAGCGCAATACATACAAGACGGGCCTGCTGGCGGAATGGCGGGCACGTTGGTTTTTGCGTCTGCATGGATTTCGAATACTGGCATCTAGATATACAACCGGGCGCTATACCGGTCGGGCGGAAATAGATATAATAGCCCGTCGTGGTAATCTGATTATTTTTGTTGAGGTAAAATCACGTAAAAATTTGTCTGCGGCATGGGATGCAATAAGCCCGACCCAGATAATGCGCTTGCGTTCCGCAGCCGAAGGCTATATTGCGCGTACACATTTCCGCGGTGATGCGCGCTTTGATGTTATAATTGTTACCGGCGTGCGTCATATATGGGCCCGCGGCGCGATATAAAAAACTTGAAAACGGACTCGTTTCCTATTATAATAATCTCGCTTTTTGAAGAAAAAGGAGAAGTGAAATGAAAAAAGTAATGTTGGCACTGTTTGCCGTTATGACATTGGCTGCTTGCACTGGTTCTTACAAGTCTGGCAACTGTGAATATGATTTCTTGTTGCACAAGGATATCTCTATTTCCAAGATTATCGGCAATGCGACTGGTGGTTGCTAATTGACCGGGGCGCCTTCTGGGCGCCTTTTTATATTGATTTTTTTATGTTTTTTTGTTATAATAAAAACATGAGTTGACCGCGATTTTTCGCGGTCTTTTTTATTGCCCCGGCATCGCCGGGTATTTTTTATAACCATAGGAGTAAAACCATGTCAAAACAGGTTCAGTTTCGTCGTGGAAACAGTGCCGAACATAAAAACTTTACAGGTGCCAATGGCGAGGTAACAGTTGATACAGACCTGAAAACTTTGCGTGTCCATGACGGCGTGACCGCCGGGGGAAGCGTATTAGCACGCACCGGTGATATGCCCACGCCCGCCCAAATGTCGCATAATTCATCATTGTCTAATGATGTAATACATCTTAACCTGGCGGCAGATACGCGTTGGACGGCCCCCAATGACGGTCATATATTTATTTGTGGCACATCCACCGGTTCCAATCAGGGGTTATGGCTGGCACTGCGAACGTCGGCCGACACGGCGATTGGATATGATGATGCCTTTTCGACAGCGGCGAAACAAAAACTGACTGTGCATGTTCCCATATCCGCCAATCAAAAGTTCTTTTATTCAGTTGCCAGCGGTCTGACAGATATTTCTATTACATATGTGAAAACACGCGGCGACAACTAAACATTTGACTGAATTACGGCGCGCAGGTCGCGAACAAACTTTGGCACGTTATGAACGTCCTTGACATATTGTATCGCGGCCCGTGCCAGATTTTTACGTCGTTCATCATTTGTCATCAGTTCGCGTATTGCATTAACATACAGCCCAACCTTATCAAACCCATCACCCAAAATGTCACCCGTCCATATACCGAATTTGGATGTTAAATCATCGGGATTACGATTGGAAACCAACAGTGTTCCGTAAGATAGCGCCTCCAGAAAGGATACTGGCAATGCTTCGTGAATACTGGTATTTACCAGGATTTTTGCATCCTTAAGGTATTGAATTTTCTCGTCCCCATCTACATGTCCTGCAAAGTGCAGGTTTGGAATCTGCATATATTTTTCCATTACCGCAGAGTTTTTCTCTTTCTCGCGCGTGGTTTTTCCTAAGACATAGAATTCGTATTCCGGCATTGCGCGTGCAATCTCGCAGAACAGCCACCCACGTTTCACAGACTCAATTCGCCCCAGAAATATAATCATGTTTTTCTTTTTGTGGCTATCAACATCAAATGTTTCATCAATATCCACTGGATTCGGCATATATACAATCGGCTGATATTTCGCCAGGCCATACAAATCTTTGGCCTTTTGATTTAAAAAGTGCCCTTGAGATATAAAGGATACCTGGCCGCGCCGTGTTAGTTTATTTACTAAATCATAGGTTGGCTGATGATAGTAGCTGCGTTCCGGGAACAGCTTTACCGTGTGAATCTCGTCCCATTCGTATTGAGGGCGCGGGTCCTGAATCCATAACACCAAACGCTTCTGTGACAGGTGCGGGTCTTTTTGAATAATATCGGCGCCGCTGTTTACCAGTTCTATTGAAAAATATACGTCATAGTTTTTTCGTTTTAAAAACCGCCGTATCCCACGCCAGTTATTAGGCATATAATATACGTTTACATCATCTACACGGTGACGTTTTGCAAAGTATTTGCTTTTGCCACGTTTCAGCAGCACGTCTATTTTTATATCTGCATTTGGAATATATTTGCATATATAGCGTCGGGCCAGAAAGCCATAGCCACCAAATGGTGTTCCGGCACCACCAAAAAACTCATCTACTAATAAAGCAACGGTTATTTTTCGAGACATTTTAATACTTCGTAGTCATTATTGTTATGAAATCAAACAGGCGCCATACATGCTTTTTTCCATTGTTTTTTACTTTGCACCCCAGCACCGGAATCAACCCCAGCAGCATGTACTGGGTTTTGTTTCCATGATGACGTCGCCGCAAAATGGGTAATATTCCGAACAGCTTATAAGAATGCGGCATGCGCATGGCTTTTCCGGAATTTATGTATTGCCATATATTACCCTGAACTCGCTCCAGCTTGCTGATTTGAAACTGGCGCTCGAACCATGTCAGATAGGGTGTCATCGCGGCCACAGCCCAAAAATCCGACATGTTTTTAATTTTTGCGCCGTTGCATTCATTGCGCTCTGCGTTCCAGGGCTTTTTGCTGGATTCGAAATGCCGTATTACACCTTTTGAGTACTCGGCCTTCATCTGCTCTTGGTGTGCCAAGTCTTTGTGCCCAAGTTCCATTTCTATAAATCGTGTTGTCAAATTAAACCGCCATGGCAGTTCTAAGTAATCGTGATTATAGTGGCGGTTTAATAAGTCCTGGTCGCCCAAGACAATGTACTTAGAGTACTTGTTGGCGATTTCAGAAATCTGACCCAGGAAGCCATTATTATGCATTTCCATGGGGTTCATCAGCAAAACACCTGCATTAAAATACTGGTGCGCGTTATTCATTTCCATATTTTGGAACCATTTGGATTTATCGACACCATAATCGGCGGCAACCGCCCCCAGTTCATAGCGCCCCAAATCAATGTCATACAGTTCGCCTATATCGCCCGTTGCAATCAAGTCAACATCCAGATAAACCATTTTTTGCATTTTGGGGAACAGGTCCGGAATAAACAACCGCGAGTAAGTATCAGGCGAAATATGTCCAGATGTTGCAATTCGGCTGGCAAAATCATTGATAAGCTGGGGCTTTATCGTAATGTATTCTATTTCAAAATTTGAAAATCGCCCATGCAAGGAATCAATCAGACGCTTGTTCATGTCGCTGATGCCCGATTCCAGGCACCAAAATTTAACATATCGCGTTGTGTTAAAGCATACTGACGCAATCGTAGTTGCAATCAGCGGTGCATAGTTATTATCACTGGCGATACAAACATTTACAATATTTTGAGCGGTATTCATTTTGTTTTTATCCTTATGATAGGTATATACATTACGACCAAACGCGTTTCATTCGGCGTATGCTTAAGCCTAAACAGGTCAATTACGCCAAATAGCTTTACAGCGGTATATTTGGAATCTTTTTTGATTTTTAGTACCGGAATCGCCCCCAGCAGCCATATTACCTTTGTTTCACGCGACCCTGCTGCAGTCCCAGGACCGTCATTTGCGGCGATTTTTATACTGGATAGATATTCATACAACCCCGCCCAGTCATAAGACTGCAGATACTTTGCATATCCGGCGTTTCTGCTGTCAAAGCGGATGTGGGCATCGATAAATTCCGGGCGCTTTTTGCATGCCGCATATACATCTATCATATTGCGGGCTACCAATTCGCGACATTCGCGCTTGGTATTACGCTCAAAAAGGGTTTTTAGAAGATTAAAACGGTCATTATAGCAAATCAGATATTCGCTATCGGGCATATCTGCCTGATTATACATATCGCAAATCATTCGTACCGCTTTGGCCTTGGATTCAATTTTTTTAGGTGGCAATATCTGCTCATCCAGACTGTCTTCGCGCCGGATATAGTGATAAAAAGTATCCTGGCATATTATGACAGAATTGGCATTTTTCACGCATTCGGTCAAAAAAACGATGTCCTGGCCGCTGATAATATCTTTGGGGAAATGAATTTTGGCATCTTTTATCATTTTTGCATTGTACAGGCCGGTCCACCACTGATACAAAAAGCGCCATTTCCCATAATTACGGATTCTGGTAATGTGCATGTCGTCAAAGCGCTTTGTCTTGTTGTATTCTGTTATTTTTGCATTTGATTTAACGATATCTGCCCCCGTTGTCATAGCGCATAGGTACAGCTTTTCGTAAAAGTCCAAATCAACATAGTCATCGGAATCCACAAATCCCATGTATTTGCCCCGTGCGGCGTCGATTCCGGCATTTCGTGCGGTTGCAACCCCACTGTTTTGGCTCAGTTCGATTACCTTTACCCGCGGGTCTTTTTTCATATAATCATGCAGTATTTCCAGTGATTTGTCCGTAGAGCAGTCATCAATACATATAATTTCAATATCCTGTAATGTTTGGCCGATTAAGGAATCAAGACAGCGCGGCAGATATGGTTCAACATTATAGACAGGAACAATAACGGATACTTTGATTTCTTTCATTTTCATGCTTCTAACCTTTGCTATACCAATCTAGGGACCGTTAGATTGATACACTTTTCAGGGGTCAGTTTATGAGAATATTCCCCAGAAGTCAACCTATTTTAGGTGTTCCAATCTAACGGTCCCTAGATTGAGGCGTTTCATACTGTTTTGATGGGTGCGGCCGGGTCGCAAGATGGCTGGAATCATAAATCTGCTAGGGATTATGATTGTTTGAACACCCATCGCCAGAATAACTGTGGGGCATTGTTCAGTGCTCAGCAAAGATAGGAATAATAAACTGTGTAATTGTTTATAATATCATATTATATATATTTTGCATGGTTTGGTAGTTTAAGGATTTTGCATGGCAACCCCAAAAGTATCTGTTTTAACTCCGATTTATAATACGGATGTTTGCCACTTGCGGGAATGCATCGAGTCCGTACTAAATCAAACATTTTCTGATTTTGAGTTTATTATTTTAAATGATTCCCCAGAAAACAAGGCGTTGGATGCGCTGGTGGCGTCTTTTGATGATACGCGTATCCGCTATGTTAAAAATGATAAAAACATGGGAATTTCTGCATCCCGCAACAAACTGCTGGGGCTGGCGCGTGGGGAATACATCGCAATTTTCGACCATGACGATATCTGTGTGACCGACCGCCTGGCGGCTCAGGTTGAATTTCTGGATTCAAATCCGGCTGTCGGGGTTGTTTCTGGCCTGCTGGAGGTGTTTGGCATAAACGGTACGGAATGCATCTTGCCGGCACCTGAAAATGATACGGATATTAAGATTATGACGATGCGTGATTGCTGTGTCGCACACAGTGCTGCCATGATACGCAAATCCGTACTGGATGAAAACAACATTTGTTACGAGGCTTACTTTTCCCCGGCCGAAGACTATCGCCTGTGGGCGCGTCTGATGGCGGTTACCCGGTTTTATAATATTCAGCGTGTCCTGGTAAAATATCGCAATCATGATAATCGCACATCGATTGTTCAAAACGCCCGAATGACGGCGGCGCATCGTGCAATCGCGCTGGATTTGCGAAACAGCTTCCCTGCATATTATCGGGAAATGCGGCATTCGGATACGGCGGGCATAACGATATTCCGTCTGCGTCTTTTTGGTGTTGTGCCGTTGCTAAAGATAAAAAACAACAGGGTTTTGCTGTTTGAAGCTATACCTGTATTTCGTATTTTTTGGAGATGATTATGAATGTGGTCGCGTTAAAAAAGTTAATACAGTCTTTTGATATCATATCTTTTGATATATTTGATACATTGCTGCTGCGGCCGTATGTTAATCCCGCAGATATGTTCGTTCATATGGAGCGCGCATATAAAAAAACGGGCTTTGTCGCATGGCGCACCGGGGCCGAGACCGCGTTTTACCGCACCCATGGTACCACGCGTGAGGCTCGCCTGGTCGATATATATTCTGTGCCCGGGGATTTTGCAGATATGCAGGCCGCCGAAATGGACTGGGAATATAATATTCTGACTGCAAATCCCAAAATGAAGGAAATTTATGATTTCGCCATTGCCGCCGGCAAGCGTGTAATTATCGCAAGTGATATGTACCTGCCACAGGAGTTTATAGAGCGCACCCTTTCTAAAAACGGTTTTGTGGGTTATCATAAACTATACCTGTCAAATGAAATAAATCATCGCAAAGACCGCGGCGATATGTACGGGTATATCCTGGCTGACTTAGATGTTGCGCCGAATAAAGTTCTGCATATTGGTGATAACAAGCATTCTGATTTTGAACAGGCCCGCCGCAACGGCATAAGTGCATATCTATATACTCGCGTTGCGGATTCATATATGGCTAAAAATAGAAAAGCGGCGTCTTTCTATGCCGCCAATCCGGGCCTGGGGGCGTCTATTATAACGGCTATGTGTGCCGCACGCCCGTCGTTTGGTGATTATTGGACCGATTTCGGATACCGCTATGCTGGGCCGGTGGCATACGCTTATGCACGCTGGATTTACAACAGGGCAACGGAATGTGGATTGAAAAATATTCTGTTTATTGCCCGCGATGGCTACCTGATACAAAAGGTCTTTAATACAATCAACCGGGGCGAGATAAAAAACAGCTATGTTTATGCGCCGCGTGTATTGAATTACACCGCCAACCTGGATTATGACCCCAATCTGCCGGAGCAGCCCCGCATAATCTGCGAATACTTTAAGCAGAATACGGGTGAACTGGCGCCGGCGGCATATATTGATGCGAACCGTGCATCGTTTGAAGAAATGGCGGCCGCAGAAAAGCAGCGGACCGGTTATTGTGACTATATCCGTTCGGCGACCGCCGGCGCGGACCGTGTCGGTGTTGTTGACACAATCAGCGGCCAGATGTCGGGCCAGCGCCTGATAGAAAAAGAATCCGGTGTTCGTACGCATGGTTTTTATTGGCTGACATTGCCGGGGCGCAAATGCCTGTCGGATTTTGAACACAGCGATTTTCTGGAAAATCACATGCGCGATGCATTTTTATCCGGTAACAAGTGTGATTTAATGGAACTAATTTTTTCCGCACCCGAAAATCCGATAATTACCATGCGTGACGGCATGCCCGTCCACCAGCAGGTTCAAAACCCGGCCGAGGCCGCCCGTCATGAAATCTGCCGCCGGATAGAGGCCGGTGCACTTGCCTTTGCCGGGGAGGTGGCAAAGTTCTTTGCGGGGCGGGATTTGTTTATTGAACCGGCCCAGATTTTTAATCTTATAACAACGTATGTCTCTATGCCGGAATCTGATGATATTCGGGCAATGTTTGCGGTAAAAAAGTCGCCGTATGCCGACAACAGCTTGTACGTGCCATTGTTTTCCGGCCGCGTGGCGCCATGGCAAATTGGTCGTGTTCGCCGTCTGATATGGCATACCCCGGCCCAGCGTGCGGCATTGGTTCTGGCGCGGCCGTTGCGCGTAAAAATGCGGGGATTGCGACAAATAAAAATAATATTTTTGCCTGAAATGGCAACGCGGGTTTTCGGAATATCTTTGTTTGACAAGTACGGTATTGGAATTGGAGGATATAAAAATGGCGGATATTAAAGAACCATTGGTATCGGTTATCGTTGCATCATATAATTACGAGAAGTATATCGGCAAAACACTTGAGAGTTTGGTTGGCCAAACATATAAGAACATAGAAATTATTGTGGTTGATGACGGCTCACGCGATGGTTCGTTGGATATAATAAACAAATATGTAAAGCAGTATCCGAATGTATTTTTATATACGCATCCCGGGAATGAAAACCGTGGATTGTCGGCGACGCTGCAACTGGCGCTGGGGAAATGCCGTGGGAAATGGATTGCCTTTTGCGAAAGTGATGATTACTACCTGCCGGATAATATCGCAGAAAAGATTCAACTGGCCGACCGGGATAAGGATGCGGCCCTGATTGTGAATGAAATTCAGTGGGTTGGCGATACCGTCTGGGACAGGCGATATATGGACTTTACATATCGCATGCTGGTGAAAAACCGTAAAAATGTATTCAAGTATTTTACACCTAACCTGCTGGTGGTGACATTTTCATCGGTAATGGTAAGGGCGGATGTTTTACGTGGGCTGGACTTTAACACGCCGGTTGGGCCATGGCTGGATTTCTGGCTGTGGCGTCAGGTTGCCTTTGATAATAAAATTGCGCTGTTGCGTCGTCCGCTTAATGTGTTTGTTCGTCATCCCGAAAGCTATATCGCCCGCGAAAAGGCTGCGCGTCTAGAGCAGGGCCGTCGTGATTTCTTGAAGGCATCAGATGCGTTTTTGCGCCGTCGTCATCCGCTGACGTTTTTACGGCGCCGATATGGCCCCTATGTATTCGGAACAACCGAATATGTGGATTATAAAAAGTGGTGGTTCATGGGGATTCCGGTTGTGACGGTAAAAAATTCTTTCCTGCCGCCGGATACGGTCGAATATACAACATACATATTCGGTATAAAGGTTCGTCGTTACAAGAAAAGCGTGAAGTTCTAAAGGTTAATCATGAGCAATAAGATAAAAGTATCTGTAATAATACCTTGTTATAACGTTGAAAAATACGTGGGGCAATGCCTGGATAGTGTTCGCGGCCAGACGATGCCTGATTTGGAAATAATATGTGTAAATGATGGTTCTACTGATTCAACGCTTGATGTTTTGAATAAATATGCGAAACAAGATAGCCGCATACGTATAATATCCCAGGATAATGCCGGCCTATCCGCGGCCAGAAATGCCGGTCTGAAATACGCCAGTGGTGAATATATTGCTTTTCTTGACTCGGATGATTTTGTAGCATCAGACTACTATGGTTCAATGTATCTTCGTGCCCAGGATATGGATGCCGATTTGGTTATTGGCAACGACATTTGGTACTGGGATGATTGCCAAATGCAGATAGGCGTGACCCATTATCGAAACTTTGCAGATAAAAAGAGTGTGATTACAAAGCATCATGATAAAATCAGAATACTAAGTGCCTGTGCGGTTTGGAACAAGTTGTATAAGCGTACCCTGATTACGGACAACAATCTGGAGTTTTACGAGGGGAAGCATCTGGAGGATATGCCGTTTACATTTAGTGCGGTTGCGCTAAGCCGTAAAATTGTTTTTCAGCCGTTTTCGTTCCTTTTCTATCGCCAGCGCAACAGCAGCATAATGAATAATGAAGTAAATCGTGTTCGCAATGCGATGGATATGCTGGATAATTTTTCGCGCCTTTACGGCGAGCTATCCACGGCGCCAAATATAGTCAACCGCGATTTTTATAAGGCCGCGCTGTTGGAAATGATTATGCGTGAGTCATTGATTCATTATGGTATGCTGGCTCGTACCCGCCCGGCCCAGATGCAGTTCTGGAACGCATTGCGTGGCTTTATCGCATCGCTGCCTGGGGACGAGTGCTTTATAAACCCCTTTTACCGCCAGGTTGCAAAAACCATGCAAAACAGCACGCTTAATAAGCTGCTTGGGATAAAGTATAATAGCTATAAAATTGAATTCAAGCTACTGGGGATACTGCCTTTGATGAAAATAAGATGGTTTGAGCCCGCCCGTATAAAATGGCTGCTGTTTGGTGTGCTGCCGATACGTTCAGTTGAGGATGCCGGGTATATTAAGTGGTTGAATTACTAAGCAAGGAACAATGGCTATGAAGGCGCTAAGCAAACTGCCGTCAAAAAGATATGATCTGATTTTTTCAGCCGGTGCAGCATGCCCATGTACAGACCTGCTGCGCAGCTTAAATCTCCAGGACTGGTCTTACCCGTTTGACTGGGTGTTTGGCTCTGATTTTAGCTCTCGCTGTGAATATTTGCTAAATGATTTCCAAGGCTGGTTTGAAAAGGATGACTTTAAATTGCTGGAACCAACATCCGTATCCAAGCACAGTGTATGGGTTAATAAAAAGACCGGCATAATCTATAATCATGATTTTAAAGAATATTCGACCGATATAAACGATTCTTATGCCGCGGTACGTGCAAAATATGACCGTCGCTGTGGTCGTCTGTTATCTTCTTTAAAGTCAGCCGGGCGTATCGCAATGGTCTATATAGACAGACCCGATAAAAATAACCCCACCGCATGCGTTGATGAAATTGTAAGAATGCGCAAAGTCATGTGCACAAAGTTTCCGCGTAAACATTACTTTGACATATATTATGTTCATCATGATGCGTCTGTTGAGGTGCCTGTGATAAAGGAATTGGCACACGGGGTGTTTTATATAACTTTGAACTATCATGCCGCCGGTGCCGAAGATTGGGCCGTGGATTTATCACGTCTGCGTCCTATATTTGCAGGAATGAAGCTGCGGCATCCGCTGATGTGGCATGTTTATCGGATTATAAAGCGTATGTGTCGGCGATAAATTATAAAAGAGCAGGGATGAAAAAATTATTAGTAAATATAGTTTGTGGTTTTATTGTCAATGATGACCGGCGCCGCGCTGTTCGACGTCGTATGTTGGGTCGCGTGGCCGCGCCCCAAGCCCCGGCCGGGGCCGATAAAGATGCTGTTGAGCTATCGGCGTTGCGTGAAAATATCAAAGCATTGCAAGGGATGTGCGGTCAGACTTCGATAGATATGCGTGCTTGGATTAATAGAAATATGGAGAAGAAATTATCCACCGCATTGATGCATCAAAAAACATTTTTGCCGTTCAAGGCTATACATTCTGGACAAGATATAGTCATCGTTGCAACCGGGCCGTCACTAAACGATTTTCGACCTATGGATAATATGATTTATATTGGTGTAAATAATTCTTTTTTGAATGAAGCGCTTGCTCTTGATTATTTGTTCGCCCAGGATTATCAAGCGGTTGCGCCTTATGTCGAAAAAATGAATGCTTATCGACCACAAAAATGTATAAAATTTTATGGCCTGACCACTGAATTTGACAGTGGTTTTAACCGTGTTATTCCTGAAAGTCATGCAATCGCCGCCAAGGCACACAGATATCGTACAGATTGGGAGGATATAAGCTCCTTTTCGCCAGATTTCGCATATGATATTAGTGCGCAATCGCTTGGTTGTTTCGGTTCAGTTGTTTTTCCCGCGATTCAATTCGCGCTTTGGACAAATCCGAAACGGATATTTCTTGTAGGATGTGATTGCAGCGATAAGGGCCATTTTTGCAAAAGATCAACAACATTCGCACAATGCTTGATTCCGGCATGGCAAAAGCTGAAAGAATTTGCGGCTGTTTATTACCCGGGTACTGAAATAATCTCCGTAAATCCTGTTGGATTGCGCGGTATTTTCACAGATTTAGACCAAAAGGACGAAAAAAATGAAGCGTAATTTAAAAATTGTAATCCCATTAAAAACCAATTCGGAGCGTGTCCCGAACAAGAACTTGCGCCCCTTCGTTGACGGACAGAGCTTGTTTGACGTAAAAGCGCGTCAGTTGCTGCAAACTTTTTCACCAGACGATGTGTATTGTTCATCGGAAAATCCGGCGGCAGAGCCAATTGTAAAGCAGTACGGCTTTAACTTTCATCTGCGTGATATTGCACTGACTGGTAAAAATACACGTGAAAATCAGCTTGTTAAGACAATTGTTGATTCAATCCCCGGAAAACCTGACATTATGTGGTGCCAAGTAACCCAGCCATTGTTTGATGATTTTCAAGGCCTGATGCAGGTTTATGACAATCTTGACCCGGCATATGATTCCATCGCCGTTGTAAAGCGCCAGCGTCATCATCTGTTAGATGAGCGTGGCAATCCCGTGAACTTTAATTTCGGCTACTGGCATAAAATATCTCAGGATTTGCCTCAGTTATACGAAGTTGCCTGGGCTGCTTTTATCATGCGTCGCGAAATGTTGGAACAGGCGTGGTATCAAATTGGTCGTAATCCATATTTGTATGAAACCAAAAAACCGCTGATTGATATTGATGAGGTTCAGGATTTTGAGGTTGCATCCCTACTATATAAACACTATAAAACTCGCTAATGAAATATATCGCCCCGATTTTATTCGGGGCGTATAAGTTTTTAAGCGGCTATGCCGCGTACTTCCCATATAAATGTTTTGGCGTTTCCGGCTTTTGTAAATCCGGTTGGATTTTTTGTTTCCAGTTCACCTAATTCACTGTATGGGGCAAAACCGGAATGGTTATACAGACTGTTTATCCGCCATACATAATCGTTATTTTTCATAGGTATCGGAAACGTTACAGATGAAGAGCCGAATATATGGCCGCCTTGCTCAACCCAGCCGGATTTATATTTTCTATACCACGTCAGGCCATTTGCAGCCGTTGGCTCTTGGCTTGCTATTACGTAGTCGGCCGTGTCCATATTTGGAACATCGTCCTTTCGTGCCAGTGCTATGCCGCCCGGTGTGCTTCCGTCATGCGCCCTCAGTGTTTTGTTAGTGATATCAAATGTAACCTCGCCCTCGGCGCCGGTAAATGTTTCATGCTGGTCCGCGGTACCGCGGCGTAATTGAATTTGTCTTGCCATTTTTCCTTTTTGGCATCAGCTTGTTTGAAAAAGCCACCGCCTTTAAAATATTAGTGTTAAACAAAAAAATCCCGCACAAAAGCGCGGGTCGTAAAAGGCAAATAATCTATAAAAGAAAAATTATGCTAGGGTTGCCTCTAAGTGATTGATATTATTGCAGTTTTTTTATTAAATGTCAAGACATAATTGCATCATAGTAATAATAAGAGAGGATAAAATGGTTTACGGCTATATCAGGGTCAGCACAGACAGTCAAGATTGTGAAAATCAAAAAATAGGGATAGAGCGCAAAGCCCATGCGCTGGGGCTGGAAATTGGGCGCTATATCCAGGACCGCGGTATATCCGGCCTGCGCGAGCCTGATGCGCGTGCTCTTGGCGGATGTTTACGCCGATTGCATACGGGTGATGTTATAATTTGTTCGGAATTATCACGTTTGGGTCGGCGTATATTCATGATAATGCGTATCTTGGAACATTGCATGAACTGTGGTGCAAAATTATATACGGTCAAAGACGGGTATGTTTTGGATGATAATATACAGGCAAAAGTTATGGCTTTTGCGTTTGGCTTGGTCGCGGAGATAGAGCGTGATTTAATATCACAGCGCACCCGAGAGGCCCTGGCGGCGCGCCGTGCCAGCGGTCTGCCGGTGGGGCGCCATCTGGGGTCGGTTAATAGGGCGCACAAGCTAGACGGGCTTGCTGACTGTATCGATGCGATGCTGCGGGCGGGGTGCTCGCGCCGGAAAATAGCCGCGCATTTAAAGGTCAGTCCGCAAACAATATGTCGCTTTTTGAACTAATAATGATTTATAAAAAAAGAAAGCGCCCGTAACAGGTCGCTTTATTCTGGTGGGGACACAGGGACTCGAACCCTGGACCCAATGATTAAAAGTCATTTGCTCTACCAACTGAGCTATGTCCCCAGAACCGGACCCGGAAAGGGAAATGCAATTGCAGATATTTCCGTAGGTCGGGCGTAATTTTGACATATAAAAAATAAAAATGCAAGAAAAAATACAGATAATTTAGTCTGTTTGTGACAAATTAACATCAGTTGCCTGTTGCAGCATTTTTTGAAAATTTATTGCCGCCCCGGCGTCGGAATCCATCCAGTCCGCAATACGGCCAAAGATATCAAGGGTGTATTTTGCAACTGCCTTCTTGTTTCCATGAAATTCATATTCATTCATCAGGCGCAATAAATCCAGTGTAATCCCCGACAGATTTTGCAGGCTGCCGGAATCAAGTATGTTGTTTTTTCCATATTTATACATCATATCATCCAGGTCGGAATGATACTGACGCAGTTTTTCTTGTGTTTTTGGGCTTATTTTTATACGGCTGGCGATATTGTGGGCCGGCATGTCCCGCATTTTATTAAGACTAACCAGTGTCAGCTTGCCGCGTATGCTCGCCGCCTGGCGCAGTGTTAATACCAGCCCCAGCATCAGTGATGACACGCGTGACGACATGCTGGTTGCCAATGTCTGGTTCAGCTTTTTAGACACCCTATAGTTTGAATAGTCATACAGCAGAAAAACAATCGGAATTGATAATAGTGATGCTGAAATATTATTCATCAGGTCTGATACCGCCGGGTCGCGGACATTGTCAACGGTAATAAGAAACAAAGCAACCCCACCGGCAATCGATAGCAGATAAGGAATAGATTTTAGCAATACATCGCGCAGCTCTATATTCATGCCCATAACGGTAATCCCGTTCCATGGCTTTTGCCATAGGAATGGTCTCTTGTGTATTGGGCTATATACAGTTTGTACCATTTTGCGGGGCAATATCGGTCATGTGAATCGCGGGCGTGGCATAGCATTCATTCCGTTGGAACAATGCGGCCCAAACACCGGTCCATATCAATATTATTCCCATCATCAGAATGCCGTATCGCCAACTGCCCAGTTCCCCACCCAGTCCGATAATAAGGCAAACCATAACATAGGCTACATTTGAACCGATATTATAAAGCGACAGCAGCAAAGAGCGATATCGTGTCGGTATCGCATCCTGCATTCTAGAGTATAGCAGCATGTTTACAATACTCGCAATAAAGTAGGCCAGCGCCAACATCCATGCCGCCCACAGCGAATAGAACACGGAAAACAAGGCGAACAACAATCCCACTGTACATATTGCCGCATGAATAGTGCGATTTTTTAGGGATGAAAACTTATAAGCGATATTTTGTCCTAAAACGCTGCATCCCATTAAAATGAACGGCAGGGCCCCCACATACTCCACCGGCAGTCCAATGCTAAGCGCAATCGGACTAAGATAGTCGTCGAGATAGACAAAGTTTGCAACCATAAGGCTTAGCATCATCAGCATTTGAACGCACGGCATCATCAGCCATACCCGCATTCCTGTCCGCATAAGTACGCGAATTCCAACAGTTTTGGGCGGTTTGATAAATCGCGGCTGGACCAGATGCATTCCCGCAATAAACAGTACCGATATCCCCAGGGCCAAAACCGATGCCGCCGTAACCCACCCATAACCAAAGAACATCATCAGCGAGCCAAACGCAGACAGCGCCGCCCCCAACGCCTGGGCGGCACGTCGCCACCCCAGAACACGTGTATATGCCCGCCGCAGGTGCCGTGCCGCCAGTTCGTCATACATAAGTGCGTCAAAAGCAGGCTCTGTAAATGCGTATTGCATTCCCCACAGACACATACCGATTGCAAATCCGGTATATGTCGGCCATATAAACCACAGCGCAAAGGCAATAGATTTTAGTGTCTGGCCCAGAATGATTGCGCGTCGTCGGCCAATACGGCTGGTAAGCCATGTTATTGGCATCTGGGTTGCCAAAATTGCCAATGGATACAGCATCAGCAGCCATGACAATTCTATGTCGGATACCCCGTGCGACTGCATAAAAATTGCATAAAGTGGCGTCAGCAGCGTCATTTTATTAAAAAATGAATATCCGCATACTGCTGTAATAAAACGTCCAAGCGATTTTTTATTCTCCATCCTGCACCATTTTTTTGAGATTATACTTTATCTGATTTTTGTGGTCAAAGTCAAAAATATTGAAATTTTTCGCAAAAAGTATTATAATTAGTAGGGCATTGACAGGAGTCGTATATGGCAATGAAAATGAAAGATTTTTTATCGGAATATTATAAACGGCTGATATTCCGTGATATGCCGATAGAGCAGTTTGCGCAATACTGTGAATATGTAAAGGCCAACGACTTCAACGGTAATATGGGTGACTGGCGTAGTTTGCTGGAAAAAGACCCGGCGGACCCAACAGGGCGCACTTTTTTAATAGACCCCGCAACCAAGCTGTATGTGCGCAAGGAAATGCTGACGGATGCGGACTTGGAACCGGCCGACTGGGACAAGTTATATAAAGTCTTTCAGGAAGCATTTCGTAATATGGCCTCGTCGCGTTCCAGCCTGGATGAAAAAACGGTCAAATTTCTGGATAAATATTTCGGCAAAGATTTATCTGCCACGCCGCCTGTGGCACGCATGTTCGACCATTCTGTTGCCACGCCGCGCGTTGACGGTATTATTCAGAATGACCTAAAGAATTTCTTCGTCGCCAAAGAGTCCGAGCTAAAAATAATTCTAAAAAGCTGGGGTTATATCAACGATAGCTTTTCGTATGAAGACTTGCTGGACGGGATTCGCTCTAAAAAATATAACTCTGATGCCGGGTTCCAAAGCCGCCTTATAAATATTGTCAATGGAATAATAGGTTCTAATCAGGACGACCTAAAGAAAAACCTGAACATGCGTCGTGGTGAACGCATCCCGGATTTAACAGATATTCCCGGCGGCTTTAATACCGATTATGTAAATCCGTACCAGCTTAATAATTTCAAGCTGGAGTATGACACCATTTTGCGAGAGCTTTATTCAAATAGCAAGGTCTTTGACGATTTTAAAAATTATGATGGCGGAAAAGTATCCAAGCCGATTACCAAGGCCAAGGAGCTGCTTAACTACAACGACCTCAACAGTAATGAATATGTCAAGCCCAAGCGCGAGGATGAGCTGACGATTGGGCAGCGGCTGTCGGATTTTGCAAAGAATACATATGCGGATTACTTTGAAAAATATGTAACTTTGAACGGGGACCGGTTCTTTTTTTCCGGTGAGGCAAAGTTAATAGTCGCCGCCCTAAACAAGGCCAAGGTAAAGCCAACATCTGGATTGGCCGGGGTACTAAAAGAGGCCGGAAATATAGAAAAGAACTTGAAACTTGCAGGAAAGTTCAAGGCGGCCAAACATGCAAAGTGGTTTGTCCAAACCCTGACGGAATTTAGCAATGATAAAAATATGTCGCGTATTTTTGCGGGTGCACTTAATAACAGTACGCATATGAAGGCGCTGATACGTGAATTGATTATAAAGGCCGTCCGAGAGAATAAAATAGACGAAGCCAAAACCGCGATGGAGGTTTTGTCCGTTATAAAATATGGCTATACCACCAGCAAGATAATGGATGCAATTCGCAAAGAGCCGCTGTCAATATTTTCCGATAAGGGGCTGTCTTGGAATAAAAATGAGGGTATGCAGTTTGTAACAAATGCCCTGGACCGCAGTATAAAATATGCGTTTACTAGTCTGGGATACGGTATTACATTTGTCGGGAATGCAATTCGACTCTCGGGCTCTAAAATAAAAAAGACAACCGGTGCCTTGAATCAGGAGCGCAAGGCACGTCTGCAGGCTGATGCGGATGCAAAAAATAGTTTGGATGCCAAGATAGCAAGCGAGCAAGCGCAGATTGCCACATTAAATAGTTCTATTGCCGTCCATACCGCCGCTGGCCGCACAGAGGCATCGCTTAACGCGGACATGACGCGGGCCAATGCAGACCGTGCCGCGGCAATAGCGGCCGCGCAGAACGCACTGCAGCCTGTTGTCAGATGGCTTAACCTGACCCCGGAAACCGACCCCGACTATGATGCTGTTTATGATTATTATGAGGCGGTTGTTGACTCTTTTAGTAATGGTGGAACGACCCAAGGGGCATTGCCGCCGCTGCCAAATGGATTAACCGGTAATGGTGGTGTCCTGCACGGGGTCGAGGCGGCAATTAACACCCAGCTTCAGACGATTGGGGCGAAAACTGCTGAATATGATACCGCAAACACATACTTGAATGATTTGGTTAATGCAACTGAAACATTATCGGCGTTATCGGACCAGTTGGCCCGTCATACAGAAGAGTCACGCACATGGGATGACAAGCACCATGATAAGGTTGAAGAACTGATAAATTACTGGAATCTGCTGGAAAAGGGGCGTAATACCCATAGCGGCCCGATGTTCTCTTGGTTCGGACGTAAAAAGACCCAGGAAAAGAAGTTTAATAATATAAAAGGTGTGCTGATACAGAATGCGATGAAAAATAAGATTAAGCAAGCTGCTTAATTAAAGCCGGGTGTCGAATGATACAATTGGCACGCTGACACTTTGTAATTGATTCATTTTGCAATTTATGCTATAATAGTAATCACTTGGCACCGCATTATGCGGTGCTTTTGCTTTTCCAAATTTTAATCAAAAGGATATATGAATGGCACGAGTTTTACAAATTCGGCGCGGTACAACCGCACAAAATGATAACTTCACAGGGCTTTCGGGCGAACTGTCGTTTGATACGGAAACCAAGACGCTGCGAGTACATGATGGCACTCGTCTGGGGGGATATACGCTGGCCCGCACAGACCAGATACCAGACCCGAATGCATCTTTTGACATAGAATCTGTGGCTGACGATTTCTGGGCGGAAAAAGTCCCTCAGTTTGTGCCGGCGCCCTTCACGATAATTACCAGCCGCGCGGTGCCTATTCGTGCAACGACATGTATTGAATATATATTTGGCACTGATAAAACACCGTTTTTAGTTCGTGCATCACTGGTATGCAAGACCCCGGACGCCGGCTATGCCGTCGGTGACGAGGTTGCATCATTCGGCTTTGGGCAATATACGGCCCCGGCCCCCAACGTTGTGCGTGATGCATCCGGATTGCACGTTCGCATCATGATAGGCAGCCAACAACCCTGGGTATGCCATCGTGATACCGGGGTTGCTACCCCAATTGCCGATGGGGCGTGGAATCTTTTGCTCCGACTTTACTGTTGAAAATTTTCCCTGCATCTGTTAGCCTAATCGGGCACAGATAACGAAAGGATAAAATATGTATATACTTGCGCTGAATTGTGGTTCTTCGACATTAAAGTTTCAGGTCTTTGATACCAAAACATATCTGCCGGTATTTAAAGGAAATGCCGAAAAAATAGGGGAGCAGGGCTCTTTTGTAACGTTCAAGTCAGACACCACACGCGGCAAGAAAGAAATATCCATCGAAAATCATTCCGATGCCCTGACGGCGGTGATTGATTTGCTAAAAGACAACGGTATACCTTTGTCGGAAATAGGTGGTGTGGGTCATCGCGTTGTTCATGGCGGGGACAAGTTTGCCAGCTCGGTCGAGGCCACCGACGAAGTAATAAAAACAATCCAGGAGCTTAGCGGCCTGGCGCCCCTGCATAACCCCGCGAACCTGGTTGGTATTATCGCCGCCCGCGAAGTTCTGCCCAATGCAAAGCAGGTAGCGGTCTTTGATACCGCGTTCCACCAGACTTTGCCGGATTACAACTATCGCTATGCGGTCCCCGGGGCATGGTACCGTGAACTGGGCGTGCGTAAGTACGGGTTCCATGGAACGTCGCATCTGTATGTGTCAAAGCGTGCGGCGGCCCTGATGGGAATGCCGGCGTCCGAATGTAATGTTATTTCAATGCACATGGGGTCAGGGGCATCCGCATGCGCGATAAAGCACGGCTACAGCATTGATACATCCCTGGGGATGACACCGCTGGCCGGGTTGGTTATGGGAACACGCTGTGGCGATTTGGACCCGTCCATTCCGTTTTATGTAAAAGAACAACTGGGGCTGTCTGACAAGCTGATTATGGAGGCACTGAACAAGCAGTCTGGAATCCTGGGGGTTACGGAATGCTATGCCGACCGTCGTGATGTTTTGGAGCATTTCCGCGAAGATGACAAGTGCCGCCTGGCCATGGATATGGAAGCCGCCCGGGCTAAAAAGTTCATTGGCTCGTATCTGGCGGCCATCGAGGAACCCGTCCATGCAATCGTATTTACGGCGGGTGTTGGTGAAAATAATTCAGAAATTCGCGCAAAGATATGTGAAAATCTGGGGCATTTGGGTATAAAGCTGGACCCGGCCAAGAACGAAGCCGCCAAGGCATTCATGGGTGCGGGTGAAATGGAAATCAGTGCACCTGATTCCAAGATAAAGGTATTTATGATACCCACGAACGAGGAACTGGTCCTGGTCGAAGATACAGTTGCCATAATGAACGGCACATATAACCCGGACCATGTTAAAATGGATTATTCGTTTGCAAAATAAGAAAGGCCCCGTTTGGGGCTTTTCTTTTTGACATTGCCCATGATAATTTTGTACTCGTGATCATAA
>ERZ778514.975-NODE-975-length-23281-cov-5.341385_pt1 | contig 23281 bp, 19 predicted proteins | sample MGYA00510344_ERZ778514 | MGnify/ENA primary metagenome ERZ778514 (study PRJEB29527, sample SAMN07138968) | mouse gut metagenome | material: feces | host: mouse | place: China:Nanjing | collected 2016-01-25 ...
TACTATATGGAGGGTTATGGCGTTGTTTGTCAACTCTTTTGACCCTTACATCATTAATATAAATTATAATAGTCATATAAAATATAAACCTATCATAGTATTGCTTTGATATCCAAATCAAGATTATGAAAAAATAAGGAGGAGTACGACAAATGGCTACAAGTAAAAAAATTAAATTCTGGGAACTTGTATTAATGAATGTTTCCGCAATCTACGGCATACGCTGGATTTCAAGGTCTACTGCTGAAAGCTTCGGACTTGGTCTTGCCGGTATCCCTTCCTGGGTCATCTTCATGTTTCTGTGTTTTGTCCCGCAGGCTCTTATGTGTGCGGAGCTTGCCGCTGCATATACGTCTGACGGAAGCCTTGGTGAGTGGGTTAAGATTGCATTTGGAACGAAGTATGGTTTTCTGATCTCATGGCTGAACTGGACCGCAAAGCTCTTCTGGTTCGCTTCTTTCCTTACATTCATGTCCATCAATCTTTCCTATATGGTAGGCAACCCCTCCCTTGCAGACAGCAAGATATTCGTACTGTTCTTATCACTCGCTGTCATATGGGCACTGTCTATATTCAGCATGAAGGGAATGACCTTTGGAAAGCTGTTCACAAATGTCGGTTCTTTAGGTTCTACCATACCGACGATCTTCCTGATCGGCATGGCATTCCTTGCGATCGTCGTACTAAAAAAGGCGCCAAGCGCTTCTGTCTACACAGTAACTTCCATGACTCCCAAGCTGAATGGCAACTCGCTGGTTGCTATTTCCAGCATTATATTTGCTTACACAGGAGCTGAAATTTCTGCCACTTATGTAACTGAGATGGAGAATCCGAAGAAGAATTTTCCGAAAGCGATCATTACCGCTGCTATCTTAATCTGTATACTATATGTATGTGGTTCCGTTGCTATTACAAGTCTGCTGCCGACCTCAGAGATTCAGGCTTCTACCGGAATCTTGGATTCCCTTGCAAGAGTATGTGAACTCCTTGGCATCCCTAATGTCTTTGTACAGGTCGTTGCGGCCGGTATTACCCTGTCCGTTATCGGCGCACTGATCCTTTACATCGGGTTTCCCATCAAGATATTGTTTGGCAATGCAGAAAAAGGTGTGTTCCCTGAGAAATTTACTGAAAATAATGAGCATGGGATACCAGAAAAAGCAATCATCCTGCAGGCAGTGATCATCTCTGTCCTCTTGGCTGCTGTTGCGCTGCTTCCAGGTGTTGATGTCATCTATAACGTACTTGTAACAATGACTGCTCTTACATCATTATTTCCATATGTACTCTTATATCTTGCATATATTAAGATCAAGAAGCAGAAAAAAGATGATGAAAATCTGTATCAGATGACCAAAAGTAAGAGTTTCGGCATCGCCGTCGGATGGTTCGAGCTGATCGTATGCATACTCTCTATCGCCGCTTCCGCTTTTCCTGTTATGGGAACTTTTCACGACAACGTCGTCTATGAAGTCGAGATGATCGGCGGCGGGCTTCTCGTTCTGTTATCCGGACTCTATATCTGGAAACGTTCCGGATTAAAAAACACAGTAACGCCTATTGAATAAATAATTTCTGACATACAAAAGCTGTTCTCCAAAGCCATGCTTTAGAAAACAGCTTTTATTCTTTATCAGCAAACTTCATTATCAAAAATGACCTGCAGCCATATCTACAGCAGCATTTTTTCGATCACGTCTCCCATCGCGCTTTTGTAACTTACTTTCTGCACTGCTTCCTTTGTAACAACATCTATGCTCCCAATCTTCACCCCGCCAAGATAATACTCTGCTTCTCCCACCTTCTTTCCCTTTTTCACCGGCGCATTCAGGCTCTTTTTCACAGTAACCTTCCGCTCGATCGTGTTTAAGTCCGCACCGGTAGCATCCACATAGGAAAAAGGTGTTTTCTGCGTCACGGATACATTTTCCTTCACGCCCTGCTTCACCTTGATCGGTTTCACAGGCTTTAACTCACTCTCTGCATACTTCTGACATTTTCCAAAACCATAGTTGAACAGGGTAATCGCATCCTTATTCCGCGCTTTGCTGTCATTTGCCGCCATGATGACTGCGATCAGCTCCATATCGTCCTTCTTGGCTGTGGCAGAGATGCAGAACTTAGCCTTGCTTGTCGAACCGGTCTTAAGTCCTGTGGCGTATTCATAATGCCGGATCAATTTGTTCGTGTTGCTGAGTCCGAACTCCGTCGTTCCCTTTTTGGTCTCATGGGTGATATTCTCCATCCAGATCATGCAATAGTCATGAATCTGCGGATATTTTGTAATCAATTCCTTTGACATAAGCGCGATATCCTTTGCTGTTGTAAGATGTCCGTCCGTATCAAGCCCGTTGCAGTTCTCAAAATGGGTATTCTCCATGCCAAGTCCCTTTGCGCGCTCATTCATCTTTGCCACAAATTCTTCTTCGCTGCCGCAGACAAATTCTGCCATCGCCACACACGCATCATTCGCACTTGCAACGGAAATACACTTAATCATCGTATCAACCGTCTGCGTCTCTCCCGGCTCTAAAAATACCTGCGAGCCGCCCATGGACGCTGCGTACTCCGAGGTTGTCACCTCATCCTCAAGCTTTATCTTCCCTTCATTCAGCGCATCAAAAATCAAAAGCAGCGTCATAACCTTTGTCACACTGGCCGGAGGTCTCTTCGCATCCGCATCCTTTTCATAGATGACCTGACCTGTAGATGTTTCTATTAAAATAGCAGAAGGCGCTGACACCGTATCCTTCCCGCCAGCTTTTTCCTCCTGCTTCTTCTTTCCTTCTTCCCCTTGTGCCTGTTCTTTGCTTACTTCCTCCTGCGTCTTCTGTTCTTTGCTTATTTCTTCCTGCTGCTGTTCTTCGCCGTCTTCCCCCCGCGTCTGTTTTTTTGCTGCCTCTTCATATTGAATCAGTCTTTCGTAGTCATTACCAAGGCCAATATCCGATGCGATTACCGGAAGCGGTGCACACATTCCGAGAACTGCGCTCAAAAATACACAGATGATCCTCTGCTGCATATGTTTCATTTACAACGCTCCATTATGTACTATTATTATTAATGTAATCGCACGCAACAAAAAATATGACTGAAATTTTTCTAAAAACGCACTCTCTCCCGATCCGGATGTTCTCCTGACCATCCGGTCTGCGGCATCGTGTCGATCCGGTACATATCTTCTTTTGATATCTCAAAAGAGAACAGATCCTGATTCTGCCTCATCCGCTCCGGCGACGAAGATTTCGGAAGAGGGATCACACCTCTCTGCAGGGCATATCTAAGACAAATCTGCGCCGGTGATACACCGTACTTTGAAGCCATCCTAACGATCATGGCATCTTCAAGAACTCTTCCCCGCCCGATCGGACTCCACGCCTGTACCTGAATCTCGTGCTCCTGACAGTACTGGACTGCGGCCGCCTGATGATACCCCGGGTGGAACTCAATCTGATCCACCATGGGCTTTATCCGGCAGTTGCCCAAAAGATTCTCTATATGGTGGGGCAGGAAATTACTGAGACCGATCGCCTTTATTTTCCCTTCCTCATAAAGCTTTTCAAGCGCTTTCCATGTCTCTATATCAAGCGCCTTCCACGTCTCACAGTCCGGCTCGGGAAGCGGCCAGTGGATCAGATACAAGTCCAGATAATCCATCCCCAGATTCTCAAGGCTTCTTAAAAAAGCCTCCTTCGCCTCCTCATATCCCATCTCATCCTTCCACATCTTTGACGCGATGAAAAACTCCTCTCGTGGGATACCGCTTTCTCTGACCGCCTGTCCCAGATACTTTTCCGTCCCATAAAAGGAGGCCGTGTCAAAATAACGGTAACCGCTGTCAATAGCCGTTTTCAAAATCTCCACATTGTCTCCCTGAGCAGCCTTATAAGTACCAAAAGCAACACAAGGAATCTTAACACCATTATTCAAAGTGTACGTATCATAAATACTTGTAAGTTTCATACCATATCTCCTTCTCCGATACTAGTATCTCAGCTTTATATTAGATAAAGATACCTCCGCCTTATACCCTTTGGTATGCAACATATACTCCATCCCATTTTTCGCAAGATCTATATGGTTCTGGGGGGCGATCATAATCTCTTCAATGGGAAGATTCTTCTCACTCAGCGGTATCTCGATATAGGGAAGCATAAATCCGTCCTTGGCGCGAAAATACACCTTCGTATCCTTCTGTCTTCTAAATATAAACCGATATTCCTGTTCCTCGGCAAAACCTCCGTTCTTAAAAAACATTGCATAGACATCTACCGTTCTCTGAAATTTTCTGCAGGCTTTCAGATAATTGACGCCCTCCCGGTTACTGCTCCTGACTTCCAGAAATTTATCAAGCGGCATACGAAACAGATCCGGCAGATAATTACATATATTTTTCCTGATCAGCTGCTTCTGTTTCTTCTTATCATAAACAACCAGTCCATGATATGCAATCTCCGCTGCCTCTTCAATTCTGGCAATGATCTCATCACTCCGAAAACCTATATTGTATCCCGTCTTGTTCCCGAACTCCGACCACATCGTAATACTGTCCCGGCATTCTGAAAAAGACAGCACAAAATATTCCCGGTTCTTTTCCCGCTTCGCATAGATAGAATCCGCAAGGAACATCTCCTTCATCGCCGAATCCATAATATTCTCCCCGCACACCTCATCAATAATCCCGTAAATGTGGGAAAATTCATCCGGATCATTTAAAAAATCACTTTTTGTCGCCCAAAAACAGTTATGGTTTACAATACCGTTGACTCCATTGCTTTTTGTATAATGGTACAGGATACTTCCCTTTTCCGCATGCTCCAGCTTAACTTGCCTCCCTGACATTCTCATCACTCCTGTAAAATAGAATCTGCCACATTTATCTTTACTATTAATATACAAAACAGTACATTGTCTGTCAACGATTCTTATTGATTCGTCACTTTATAGAAGATAATTCCTAAAACCGTCCAGACCGCAAAAGCGATCAGACCGCTGATTCCCATATACCCAGGCAATCCTGGTATAACACAATTAAGGAACATCAGTATGCAAAATATAAGCGCTGTCACTGCTATCACATTTCCTGCCGGGATTTTATACGGACGCTCCAGCCGTGGTTCGCACTTACGGAGCCGAATCACCGCCATACAGGCAATTCCCCATCCGATTACAAATCCGGAAGAGGAAAGCACACTCAGGATGTCCAGAACCCCGGCTCCCAAAAACGGACCTATGACCATTGTCACCGCAACAAACAGATTCGCCACATAAGGAGTCTTATACTTCGGATGCTCTTTTGCAAACACCGCCGGCAAAATGCCTGCTTTCGCCATACCGTACAACACCTTGGATCCAGCCATATAAAATCCGTTCCATGTACTGAATAAGCCTGCCAGAGTTGCAACGATACAAATATACCACAATACTTTTCCCAGCATCCCCGGATAGATCTTTGTAAACAGATTCGACAGTACAGGTCTGTCCATATCAATCGTTTGTGTCCATGGAAACGCAAGGCCTGCCGACAAAAAAATCAATGCATAAAATATACCCGCAGAGATCAATGCAATTACAATTACTTTCCCTAGTTTTCTCTTATCTACGTCCGGCGCTGACTCTACACTTTGCGGGATTGTATCAAATCCTGAAAAGTAGGACGGTGCCAGCCCGAACATCGTAAATATACCGGCCCATATCGTCGTATGGCTCTTCCCTTCTATCTGCGAATATACCGGCGTAACAAGATTGGAAATATCCATATGTAGCAAAGCAAATATCACACATATCACACTCCCGCCTAAAAGGCTCAAAGTCATGATACTCTGAAAAGCCGCTCCTTTCTCTATCCCATGCCAGTTAATTAAAATAACAATCAATGACAACACAATTCCAAGAATAATCGTAGTCCCGTAGATGTTCTCTCCCGCAAGAGAATACAATGGATTCCCATTTTTCATAGCCGGAAATATATAAGAAATGATATCGTTGATTGCAATCGATTCCCATGGGACAATACTAATGTAGGCCATAGCTACAAACCAGCCCGCAATAAACGTCATGCGTTTATCGAATGCACGTTTTGTATACGCGATCACTCCCCCTGATACCGGAATCGCCGGAGCCAGTTCCGCAAAACACAAAGCCACAGGTATAAACACGACGGTTGCCAGCGAAAATCCGATTGCCGCGGGGATCGGCCCGCCTCCATTTTTCAGGAGATTGTTCAGCGTAGCCGACCACCCCACACCTACCATCGCGCCGAATCCCATGGAAAATAAGTCAAAGAAGGTCAGACCTTGTTTCTTCTTCATCCAGACTCCTCCCTATCGGCATGTTTACTTTTTTTCTATATGAGTCAAGATAGGCAGCGCGATAAATTTCTCCGGGAATATTTACCATATCATTTTCTATTTTTTCTGTAAGCTTCTCTACCATAGTTTCCACTATAGATAGACATTCATCTGTGAAGGAATTCAAAAGCTTTCTTGCCTCATCGGCTTTTCCTTCTTTCAGCATTGCTTCTGCCTGATCCCGCATTTCAATATCTTTCCTGCGAAACTCCTCTTCTGTATTTTTGCGGGTTTCGTCCAGCCATCCATGATACCGCTCGTAATTGGATTCTATATCCGCTGCCATCCGATTCACTTTCCACCAAAATGACGCTTCATCGTAATAGTTCTCCCCAATTCCCAGTTTTCGGGGAATATAACCTGCATTATAAAAGGGCACGATAATACTGCAGCATGGCGGGCATACGGATCCCCAGTAAGTAAACAATAGTTCTCTGTAAGCAGTCTTATGATACTCTACTACCATGGACGCGGCGCTGTGTGTATGTGTCGGTTCACTGCCATGCATGCACACACAAGGCACGCATCCTCCTACAGCGCTCCATCGGTTTTCTATTGTATCCCCTTCATAGTGACCTCTCAGAATTTCCAGTACATTCTCAGCGTTTAGGTGTCCCCGTTTCCCCCGCAACATTTTCGTCGACCACTGAGAGCGTGAAAACCCACCCATATAATGATAATTCAGAAGCATAAAACTTTTTGAAAAATCGAATGGCTGCCCCGCAATATGCAATCCCTTAGACTCCGCAAAAATATCTATATCTTTGGAAGCAGCATCATATTCTCTTCCTGTAGAATATACATTAGAAATCCCCTGCACATCATTAAACCTCCGATATACCCAATGCCGGTCAACCGTTTCCAAAAGATAAATTTCTAAAGGATCAGCCAGAATAAATGAATTATGATACGCCGAATCTGAACGTGATGTCCCATATTTACAAGCTCCACCCTGCCCATATTTCTCCAGCAGCAGGATTATAACATGCAGCGCTTCCTGCGCTGTCTTAGAACGTTCCAGCCCCAGACGCACCAGATCCATACCCAGCAATGCATCCTCATCGGCAACAGGCACATTCGCCCATTCCGCTTCATTTCCAATTGCAACGCCCCACTCGTTTACTCCCATTTCAAATCCCCAAAGCCACCACGGTTTTGAACCGATCACAGCATAAGTATGCTGAACCTGTTCCACGGGAATATAAGTACATTGGACCATTTTCTCTTCCACATGATCCTCTGCCTGAAAAAAGATCAGCGGCTGAGCTTCTGTAACATCTCTGTCACTGTTTTTCGCAAAAATACTGTACCCTGTTTCGGAATACGCAGCCGGAACCGCAAGCGTATCGCAAGACGGACAAAATTTCATAAATATCTCCTTTCTGATCAGTCAGCCGGATGTGTTTTCTCCCACTCTTCATCAAAATACAGGTCATAACATTCCGGTTTCGGCGCCGGCGTCAGAAGCGATACTACAATCATAGCAACCGCACTCGCCGGGAGCGATACAAATAATGGCGGCCAGGTTACCATAGTATTTAACACCAGATAAGAAATGCCTCCTACTAACATGGATGCAAGACATCCCGCAGAAGTAGCTCTTTTTGAGAAATAGCAGGCAAAAAATGGAACCAGAAGCCCGCCGACTCCTAATGCATATCCCATCGTAATCAGACTGATAATATCCTGATTAAACATTGCGATACATAAAACGCCCAAACCAATCACCATCATAGAAATACGGCTTACCTTTAATACTTCCTGATCTGTTGCATCTTTCTTGATAAATTCCTTATAAATATTGGTAAAGCATGTAGCGCTGCAAAGCAGGCATGTGTCAGAGGTAGACATCGTAGCCGCAATACAAGCCGCAAACAAAAGGCCGATCACGCCATGCGGGAGCAGATTCATAACCATTGTCGGAAGCGCATCGTTGCCGGATGCCAGATCCGGATATAGAACAACTGCACACATACCGATAATAACTACTGCAATTGCCGGGAAAATATACAAAAAGCCTGCCTGCACACTTGACTTCCACGCCGCTTTTTCATCCTTGCAAGACGCCAGATATCCATAAAATGCCTGCATGGTAACCGTATTTAAAACAGTTGGAACGACGATCACGCCAATAATCGTGAACCACCCCATAGCCCCTACATCCATAAATGATTGCGGCAAAGAAGCAGTCAATGCCCCTACTCCGCCAACCGCACCGACAGACTTTGGCAGAAGAATAAAAATCATACCTAAAAATAAAACCACTAATTGCATATAGTCTGTATAAACTACTGCTTTCAAACCGCCGGTACACGTATAAAGAATTACTACAACCGTAGTTATTGCCATGGCAACTTTCAAATCCCATCCAAGAAGGGCATGACAGATCGTTCCGGTAGCAACTACCTGTGAAGCCACAAATCCCATATATGCGAACAGGTTTAAAATATTAGCGATAAAATTAGCCGGACGTCCAAAGCGATATCCCAGATATTCACCAATTGAAATAAACTTTCCGCGCTGCATAGCTTTCCAGATTCTTTTACAGAAAGGCGCCGCAAGAAGACTCGTTACCAAGTTAGAAAGACCATACCACATTCCGCTCAATCCAAAATTATAACCATACCCGGTTCCTCCCACAGAAGTCGATCCGCCTGCAAGATTCGCCGCTTTTCCTACTGCCGCCGTAAAGCTTTTAAAGCTTCTTCCCGCTACTACTGCATCTTCATTGGTTTTTACTCCGCGTCCCGCAAAATAACCGATACAAATTAAAACTATAAGATATACAACCACAATAATCGTATCTAAAACTGACATAATTTCCCTCCTTACCTCTCATTTACTTTTCTATGCTATATACAACATTTCCGCCTACTACCGTCTTTTCTACTTTTATTTCATGAATTCTTTGCGGACAAATTTGGAAGATATCTTCATTCAGCGCCACAAAGTCTGCATATTTCCCGACAGATATGGTGCCGCGGATATTTTCCTGATTCGTACAATAGGCTGCATTCTTTGTAAACATGGATACCGCCTGATAAATACTTATCCTTTCTTCCGGAACCAGACAGTTTTCTTCCTTCCGCCCCGGCGCCGATCTGGTAACTGCACATTCAATGCCGATAAATGGATTGATATCCTCTACTGGCGCATCGGATCCTCCGGTTACGATCACTCCTGCCTCCATATAGGATCTGAGCGGAAGAAAATATTTTTTACGTTTCTTTCCGATTCGGTCTTCACATATATCCACCCAATTTCTGATAAAAACAGGCTGAACATCCAGAATCACCGGCAGTTTTTTCATTCGTTCTATATAACCTTCTGCTATGACCATCGCATGAATAATCCGAAACCGTTTCTTTACTCCGCATATCTTCACTGCATTTTCAATTGCTGTCAGTACCATATCCATGGCTTTGTCCCCTATGGCATGAATCGCCACTTCCATTCCATATTGGTAGCTTTCCAGAACTTCTGTATTCATTTCTTCCTGCGTGCGAACTAATACGCCGTAAGTACCGGGTTCATCGCTGTATTCTTCCAGCAGAGCAGCGGAACGGGTACTCAGCGAGCCATCTGAAAATAACTTCTTTGCTCCCACCATGATCTTATCGTTCCCAATCCCGGTGACTGCTCCTATCGTCTTTGCGAGAGGCGCCGAAGAATTCAGAATAATACGGATCGGCAAATCTCCTTCCTCCTCAAGCTCCTGATACTGATACAGATATTCCAGCGGATCGCCAGAATAGGATGTATACGTAGAAATACAGGTAAATCCCACTTTCGCACACTCCTTCAATTCTTCAGAAAGCGCTGCCTTCTTTATCTCATAAGTTGGAAGAATCGGCCCCATAAGCGGCAGCAGCAGATCATTATAGAGTCCTTCTCTGACAATCCCATTTGGTTCTCCGTCCTCATCAAAATCAACCAAACCTTCCAATGGCCATTGGAAGCCCTTTCCGATTCCTGCAAGTTCAAGCGCCTTGCTATTCAGCATAAATGCATGTCCACAATAGGTCTGTATCAAAACAGGCCGTTCTTTTGATATCCGGTCCAACTCATATCGATTCGGAAGACGTCCTTCTTTTATCCTCTCAATATGAAGTCCTGTCCCCTGCGCCCAGCGTCCCAGCTCAAGACTTGCATCTTTTTCTTTCATTCGATCTATGATTTCACTGATCGAATCTGCATCTTTCAGATCCACACGCTGTCTTGCTTCACAATCCATTACCAGATGCATATGCGTATCCGTCATCCCGGGAATTACAACGGCTCCTTCCATATCTACGATCTCATCAGCCGTAATTTTTAAAGCCTCTTCTGACGAACCCACAAATATGAATCTCCCATCTCTTACGGCAACTGCCTCTGCGTGATCACCTTCCCTTTCTATTGTATAAAATTTACCGTTTATATAAAGTTTATCCGCAGCATTCATGTATCCACCTCCTTTTTCTTGACAAAATATCTTTTCTCCTAATATCACCCTCGGATCCCTTTGTGATAAAAACATTATACCAGTATCCCGGGATTCCGGTAAATTGACAAATTATCCAAAAAGAAAGAAACTTTTTTAGATAATATACACAATTCTATTGAGTAGGAATAAATTTCTCTAATTGAGAAATTTACTCCCTCATCCTTTTTCTAATTCAAGATTTCCTTATTCAAGAGAATATGTTATACTGGGGATAATGAATTATTTTACCATTTAAGGAAGAGAGAAGGGAAACAAGATGCAAAAAAGAATAAGCTGTATTTTTCTGCTGTCTGCGATACTGGTACTTTGTTTTGCTTTGCCTGTACGCGCGGCAGAAGAATTCAAAAAAGTTTCTGATAACAGAAAAGGCGCGGTAACAGTATCATCCACTCCGATTTATGAGGAGGCCTCTGCCAAATCCCAAACATTGAAAACACTTAAATTCGGAGAAAAGGTAGTGATAAAAACTCAGTCCGAGAACTGGTATGAGGTGAAGAAGGGATCTTTAAAAGGCTTCATGAAAAAAAAATCTGTCGTCATGTATAATAGCACGAAAAAGCATGTCGCTTTAACCTTTGACGACGGTCCTAATGCAAAAACAACAAAAAAAGTTTTAAACGCATTAGAGAAAAATAAATGCAGGGCAACATTTTTTCTGGTTGGTTCTAATATTACAAAGAGTACAGGGAATCTGCTAAAAAGGGAAAAGAAGTTAGGTTGTGAGATCGGAAACCATTCTTATTCTCATCCATTACTTACAAAAATGAGTACCTCCGCAATAAAAAAGCAATTTACAAAGACAAATCAAAAGATAAAAAAGTATACAGGAGAAAATGCAACCGTTTGCCGCACCCCGTATGGCGCCAGCAAAAAGAGAATATTAAACGCTGCCGGAAGCCCGCATATTTTCTGGTCTGTGGATACGCTGGACTGGAAATACAGAAATACAAAACGGCTGACTTCATATGTGAAAAAACATGCCAAAGACGGCGATGTGATTCTAATGCATGATATCCATAAAACGACGGCCAATGCAGTAGACCGTATCTGCAAAGATTTGAAGAAAAAAGGATTCGAGACAGTTACGGTTACAGAGCTTGCTGCAATTAAAGGCAAGAAAATGAAAACAGGTTATACATATAGTCGATTTTAACTAATTCAAGCGGCAGAGGCTTATCATAAGGAAGCTGTATGGCTTCTTGGTTTCTCTTATATTTCTAAGCCTGCCAACAAATGCCTCCGCCGCTTCCAGTATTCTGGATTTATATTGACACTTAAACCATCTCAAGCACTTTCATCTCTGCGTCTACAAGCTTTAATGTCTCCTGCCTTGGTGCAATCAATGGCAAGAGCTGTTCCTGCCCACATGGAATCCCTGTTTTTTCCATGGCATATTTCAATGGTCCCACATAGTTCTCGCTGAAGATCGCATGAAACAGAGAAGCATATTTAAGGAATAGTTCCATAGCCTCGTTGATTTTCTTTTCCTGAACCAACTCATACATTTTTACCCATGCATCAGGCACAACATTGGCAGTTGCCATAACCGCACCGTCAAATCCATATGGTATCTGGCGTAATATTAACGCCTGTTTTGGAAGGAATATTATAGACCAGGTTTCCTCTTGAGAACAATCTGCATCGCTCTATTGGTCTGGTCACTCCAAAAAACCGCCGCCTGTCTCTTGCCGGAATGAGAATGATCAGCGAGATTCGTCAGATTATTAAATAAAATTCATGACACTATTGAAAGAATTTACACATATAAAAAATCCCTGTTTGTCTGACCAGACAAGCAGGGATTTTAAAACTTCAATTTTTAATTTTTACTAAATAGAACATTAAGACATATAGGACCAAACCATATCCCTCAACTGTTCCAAATGTGTCTGTATCAGACCATACAGGCAATTGGGATCCTCTTTTCTCGAAATAGCATCTAAGATCTCTCTATGCTCATCACATGCCTCTATCAATCGGCCGGATACAATCAGATTTTTGGCAGTCAAAGAAGATATCCGATACTGATAGGCTTCAAACAACTCGTCAAATTCATCATTTTTCGCCGAATTAACAAGACATTTATGGAATTCAAGATCAAATTCTGAAAACACTTCAATATTCCGATTATGATTTAGCGCCTGTTCCATAGATGCTAAAATCCCGTTCATTTTCTCTATGTACTTCTGATTTTCCAATTGATCGGCATTGCTCGCCAAATTGATCGCACAGAAACTTTCAATAGCCACTCTCACTTTATATGTACTATGTACATCCTCATACGACATCCGGTGCAGACAAAACCCCCTGCCCGGTATGATGTCAATATACTTATCCTGACTCAAACGCGCAAGCGCAACTTTAAACGGTGTCCGTGATACCCCCAGCTCGCTACACATCTTGGTTTCAGAATAAATAACATCCGGCTCTAACTTACACTCTATAATTAATTTCTTTAAGTGAAGATAGGCTTGTTCCTGCAGTGAACGATGTACATACATACTACATTATAATCCTCCTGATTATTCCAAATTCTTATCTATATTTATATTATCATCGTTATAAATTTTTATCAAGAATAAATTAGATAACAGCGCTGTATCCTAGTCAATCCCAAGCACCGGATAATCCTGATCTTCCACAGCCTTTTTTAATACATCATCGGAAATTTCTGCATTCAAGGTTACAACCGCCGTTCCTGCCTCGTGGCTTACGACTGCCTCGTCTACCTCTGGCAGAGCCTCAAGAACTTTTTTCACTCTTGCCTCGCAGTGTCCACACATCATTCCTTCGATTTTCATTGTTTTTTTCGTTGTTACTTCCTCCTTAACTATTTGATTATTTGGGTTACTCTTCTCTTGCTTCGCAGCATCCTCCTTACTGCTATCGGTGTCTTTTTCATCCATTTCAAATACCGATATGCCGATTGCCGCTTTGTTCTTTACTTTTTTATCTCTGCTGGCGTCGTGCATCCGAAACCAGTTAAGACGCAGTGCGTTTGTCACGACGCAGAAGCTGGACAGGCTCATTGCCGCCGCGCCGAACATTGGATTTAATTTTAGTCCAAATAACGGATACCATACTCCCGCTGCCAGCGGTATGCCGATAACATTGTAGAAAAATGCCCAGAAAAGATTTTCATGGATATTTCTAAGGGTTGCCCGGCTCATGCGGATAGCTGCCGGGACATCACTCAGGCGGCTTTTCATAAGCACTACGTCCGCCGCATCGATGGCAATATCCGTTCCCGCACCGATAGCGATTCCCATATCTGCTCTAGTAAGAGCCGGCGCGTCATTGATTCCGTCTCCAACCATCGCTACTTTGCCGTGCTCTTTAAGCGCACGGATCACACTTTCCTTTCCGTCGGGAAGAACTCCGGCAATTACCTCGTCAACCCCTGCCTGCGCTCCGATCGCTTTGGCCGTCCGTTCATTATCACCTGTCAGCATGACTACATGGATTCCCATGTTCTGAAGCTCTTTCACTGCCCCCGGACTGTCCTCTTTGATTACGTCCGCTACCGCGATGATTCCTAAAAGCTTATCATTTTTACTGAAAAACAATGGTGTCTTTCCCTGTCCGGCGAGCTCTGCTGCCTTCTCCTTTACATCCTTCGGAATCTTAACATGCCCGGAAATGAACTTCTGATTTCCGCCGCTTAACGTATCCCCACCGAGATTCGCAGTCAGACCGTTGCCTGCAACCGCACAGAAATCTGCCACTTCCATATCTGCATATCTTTTTTCTGTCAGCAAGACTTTTTCAAGCTCAGGAAGACGGGATTCTCCCAACGTGAGGACTGCTCTTGCCAGCGGATGTTCACTTCTTTTTTCCAACACATACGCATAGGAGAGAAGTTCCTGCTCCGTCACGCCGGATATTGGACACATGTCCGTCACTTTCGGTTCTCCGCTCGTAATCGTCCCGGTCTTATCAAGCGCTACAATCTGCACCTTTCCCGTCTCCTCCAGAGATACGGCGGTCTTGAACATAATGCCGTTCTTTGCGCCCATTCCATTTCCAACCATGATCGCCACCGGAGTCGCAAGCCCCAGCGCACACGGACAACTGATCACCAGCACCGAGATTCCCCTTGCCAGCGCAAAGCCGATACTTTGTCCCGCAAGAAGCCACACTGCAATGGTTACAACTGCAATTCCGATCACTACCGGAACAAATACGCCCGATACCCTGTCCGCCACCTTTGCAATCGGCGCTTTCGTAGCCGCCGCATCACTGACCATCTGGATAATCTGGGACAAAGTAGTGTCCTCGCCGATCCTCACTGCCTCACACTTTAAAAATCCGGACTGGTTCAGAGTTGCCGCCGACACCTTTGCTCCCTCTTCCTTGTCAACCGGAATGCTCTCTCCTGTAAGCGCCGCCTCATTTACGGCACTGTTTCCTTCCAGAACAATTCCGTCAACCGGTATATTTTCACCGGGACGCACGACAAATATATCTCCGATCCGCACCTGCTCAATGGGAACTTCTTTTTCCGCACCGTCTTTTAAAAGCACTGCCGTCTTAGGGGCAAGCTTCATAAGGCTCTTTAAGGCGTCCGTTGTCCTTCCTTTAGATCTCGCTTCCAACATCTTTCCTACGGTAATAAGAGTCAGGATCATCGCCGCAGATTCAAAATAAAATTCGTGCATATACGCCATAACACCTTCCATGTCCATCCGCATCTGGGCGTCTGTCATGGCAAACAAAGCGTAAGTACTGTACACATAGGAAGCTCCCGCACCGAGAGCCACAAGCGCATCCATGTTGGGCGCTCTATGCAGCATACTTCTAAAACCGCTGACAAAAAACTTCTGATTAATAATCATAACTGCCGTCGTAAAAAGAAGCTGCACCAGCCCCATAGCTACATGATTTTTCGCCAGAATCTCTGGCAGCGGCCAGTTCCACATCATATGCCCCATAGAAACATACATCATTGGAATCAGAAAGCAAAGAGAGGCGATCAGTCTCTTTTTCATCTTCGGCGTCTCATGATCCTTCAATAATCCCTCCGCTTCGTCCATGCTCTTTCCTTTGCCGGCTGCATGTTCCTGACTGCCCTTCTTCGACGCTCCGTATCCGGCATCCGTGACGGCAGCAATAATCTCATCCGCACCGGCGCTTCCCTCTACTCCCATAGAATTGGTCAGAAGGCTTACCGAACAAGATGTCACGCCGGGCACTTTTGATACCGCCTTTTCTACTCTGGCGCTGCAGGCGGCGCAACTCATACCTGTTACCGTATACTGTTCCATCTGTTATGCCCCCTTAAATTATTTCATAAGCTTCTGCAAAGTTGCCACAAGCTCGTCAATCGTCTCTTCTTTTCCCTGCCGGATATCCTCCGCCACACAGGTACGGATATGATTCGCAAGCAACACTTTATTGAAACTGTTAAGAGCCGCATTGACCGCGGAAACCTGTATCAGAATATCCGTACAGTAGACATCCTCCTCAACCATACGCTTCACGCCTCTGACCTGTCCCTCGATTCGGCTCAGACGATTGATTAAGTCGCGGTATTCCTTTTCCGTACGCTCCTTTGTCTTGCCGCAGCCGCATTCCGTTATTTCTTCAGTTCTATTCAATTCATCCATGCTATTCATCCTCCCTGATATTAATACCATTCCCAAGTATCAAATATATTATATACCCCTGTTAGGTATATTGCAAGCATTTTTTATAAAAATTAGATTGAACAGCAAATAAATAAAACAGCGGCTTCCGAATCACACCACCGAAAGCCGCCGCAACTGAACCATCTGTTTTAATTCAATTCAATATCCTTTGCATATACATAAGAAATAATCTCCCCCTTCTTTTCTTCTTCAGGAATTACATGATCCTTTTCATAACCATTATCGTATTATACTTCAATACAGGATACTTCATTCTCCGTAAGATAAGATCTCATATTCTCCGGTTCACGCAAGAAAATCAATAAGCTGTTGTGTGCTTTATCCTGGATTGATCCATTCTCATATCTGCATATGGTCTTATCACCCCAATTCAGCAATTTAGCAAAGCTTCTCTGGCTAAGACCATACTGTTCCCGTATCCTCTTAATTTCCTCTGGAAAAAGTAATTTGTGCCTTCTACGATATTCATTATATGCCCAGACTGATGTAGCGTTATCCAACTCCTCAGAATAAAACTCTTCTTTGCACTCCACACACACCAATATCTGTGCATCAACCTCAATGGTTTCTCCGCATACATCGTATGATTCCCTCTTCGTTATTATCCGCGTCTCAACTTCTCTTCCGCATTTTTCACAATACTTTCTCATCGCCGCCTCCTCCTTTCCTAAGCAAAATCGTCCACATGAAAACTAAGATATAGTAGTTTACGCTTTAATCTTATCAACCACTTCCAGATCTGCCGGCAGCCAGTCCACACTGTCTAATTCCTCCCATGAAAGCCACCGGGCCGCCTCATGTTCTTTTAATACCAAATTCCCAGAACAAATCTCAGCCCAGTAACAATCCATTGACAGATGAAATGCAGGGTAATCATACTCAACACAGCCAAGTCTTTCCCCTACTATAATCTCTACATCCAATTCTTCCTTAATTTCCCTGGCAAGAGCTTCCTTTGGCGTTTCTCCTTTCTCAACTTTCCCTCCCGGAAACTCCCATCCATCTTTAAACTCACCATATCCCCGCTGGGTTGCGAAAATCTTGTTGCCATCCCGTATAATTGCCGCAACTACTTTTACTGTTTTCATAATCCGTCCCTTTCTCTATTATAAACCTTATCCAATAATATACTGATATATATCGTCCCGCACCGGCGTATCCAGTATCCATTCGATTTCAACTGCCGTCTTTGCCGTATTTGCCATACAGAATTCTTCTGTCTTTCCCGATGCACTCATCCGGCCTAAATAGTAAAACTCCTTTGAAATCTTATCATCCTTATTTTTCCGCACAAATAGATGTACATCTATTCCTCGTTCCTTTGCATGCAGAAAATTCTGAACATCTTCCGACTGCAAAGTTCTCCCGGATTTGGAAACTGCAATTAACGTAGCTGCATTGATAAAGTGATCCTCATATTTTGTTGTATCACTGATATCCTCAGCTTTATCGTAATTTATAAATACAGGAAATGTCTTTGTATTCTTGTCATACTTATAACCCCCGATATTCAAAGGCACCTCATTGTGCTCCCAGTTTAAAAGACGGCAGGCATCTTCATATGTATATTTTTGATACAGCACAAAATCTGTATCCTGATACCGATTACTGAAATTCGTCTTATATCTATGGATGCCAAATTCAATCAATTCCTTTATAATCACAGAGAAATCAGGATTTTTCAGCATCTCTTCAAAACTTCCGGAAATTCCGTACTCCGCCCCTTCCTCTTTGATAAATATACAGGAATCATATGTTTTCTTTCCCGAACCGGAAGGAAACTCATTTGCCATCACATTCACTACATTTTTACCGGCAAACGTGCCCATTGAGATACCATAATTCTCCTGCAGTGAATTCTTCAGTCTCTTCAAAACCCCATGCCGATACTTTATAAGACGATCTAACAGTTCCAGTTCATGAATTCTTTTTCCAGGCGCCAGCTTTTTAGAAATGAACTCTACAACCTTTTCCTCTTCTGCCGGCAACCGAACCTTAAATTCCTTCTCATATTTCACGAGAAATTTATAATAGGATCCCAGACTGCTATTATCAAAAATCCGGCATACATCCATTTCTCCGTACTCATCAAAGTCTTTAAGCGCCGGTATCCTTCCAAGCTTGTATTTCAAATTGGTATAATTCTCCCGGATTAATTTGATATCGCTGAAATTGGCTGCATCAATCGCCGTAAAAATCCGCTTCCGGCTGATTTCATCAAAATGAATCGTAGAAATTCCAGGAATCACGCGGTCCCCTTCCATCACATAGCGGCGGATATTATCTTTGTTATAACTACGGTCGCCGGAAAGGGCAATCGGAATCAAAAAGTTGTTCTTATAATTCCCGATAAAATCTAAAATAACAACAAACTCTTTCCCTTCTGCCTTTCTCAGACCCCGTCCCAACTGCTGCACAAAAACAATTGCCGATTCTGTGGGGCGAAGCATAATCACCTGATTAATCTCCGGTATATCTACTCCTTCCGAGAATATGTCAACTGTAAAAATATAATCAAGACAGTCCTCTTCTGCCATTCTTTCCTTTGGAACATCCATAACCAACCGTTCAATGACTGCTTCCCGCCTTGTTTCATTGTCCTCTCCTGTCAACGCCTCTGTCCGAAGCCCCCGCTCATTAAATTTTTCTGACAATTTCCTTGCCTCATCTTTGCGGCTGCAAAAGATCAGTCCTTTCACACGATCTCCGCTGTATCCATAATAATCTGCCTGCTCAATGATATAGCTCACTCTGTCATCGCTGGTCAGGCGGTTAAAATTGCGGAGCTCTTCTGTATGATCATCATCCCCAATGATTTTCCCGTCAATACTCAGATCAGTAATCCCAAAGTAATGGAACGGACAGAGCAAGTCCTCCTCCAATGCCTGCTGCAAACGGATTTCATATGCAATATTATGATCAAATATATCATAAACATCAAATCGGTTTGTCTCTGGGCTTGCTGTCATTCCAAGCCAGAAATCCGGTTCAAAGTAGTTCATAATCCTCTGATAGCTATCCGCACCGGAATGATGTGCCTCGTCCAGACAAATCACAGAGAATGCGTTCGGCTCAAACTCTTTCAACACGCTTTCTTTGCTCATCATCTGCATAGTTGCAAATACTAAATCGGCCTCTTTGATCTCAGCGATATTTTTAGAAGTATTACCCGAAAGAAGGGCATATTTATAATTCATGCCGTCTGTCCGTTTCTTTCCGAACACGTTCCGATAGCTTGCTAATGCCTGCCTTGCAATCCGTTCTCTATGTACAAGAAAAAGTGTTTTCCTGGGATTCATTTCCCGCAATGCAAAAGCAGAGGCATATGTTTTCCCAGTTCCCGTCGCTGATATTAAGAGCGCCTTCTTCTCTTTACTGTCCAGCAGATTTTTAATATTTTTCACAAACTGAACCTGCATAGCATTCGGTTCCAGCCTATATTGCTCTAGAGAAACAGGAGTTGTTTCTTTCGCTATCTTTCTCTGTCTTTTTATTAACTTATATCTGACTCGATAATCCTCTATAAAATCACTGTAAGCTATACTCCGCTCATCATTCCACAAGGCATAGAACTCCTGAAGAATATCTCCGACTACCTCACCGGATTCATATCCGACGAGCTTTGTATTCCATTCGCGGTTAATCTTCAACGCACTCGCTGTCATATTAGAACTTCCGATAATAATCCGATATACTTCTTCTTTTCTGAAAATATAACCCTTTGTATGAAACCCATCTCTCTTATCATTACTGTAAAATATTTTCAATTCAATGTTCTTCAAGGAATGTACTTTATCTAACGCTTCTGGTTCATTAAATTCTAGGTAATCTGTCGTAAGTATCTTCCCTTTAATTCCTCTGTTCTCCAACTCCTTTAATATCTGCAGTAAAGGTGTGATTCCTCCTAATGTGATAAATGCAACACTAATAAAGAACTCATCACAATTCATGAGTTCCTGTTCCAGCGACGATATAACTCTTTTTCCGCGTTTACTGTCATTTGAGACAAACTCCGGACAGAAAGCCAGATTTGAATTCACACTCTTGTCAATAAATGCTGTTTCTAAACCTCTGTAATTCATGAATAGATTTCCTCATCGTTCTTTTGCATGCTCCTTTTATCTCATAACAGTTTTAAAGCCGTGGCAATTATCTTGTTCAGACTCCTACAGACAGTATAACACGAACACGGTCGAACCAAAAGAATAAAAATGAACACGCTTTCACATTTCCAGATGTCTGAACGGACGGTGTTTCTTTTTTCAACTCCCACAGACCTCCAATATCTTCCGAGCCGCTCCCCTCGCCCCGGAACACCTCTGAAACCCCTCCTCGATCTTCTTTGCACTTTCCTTATACTTCTCATCTTCGAGCACGCATTCAACCGCCTCAAGCACGCTTTTAGCGTCTGTCCCTTTTAACATCCTGCCCGCCCCCAACTGCTCTGCCCTTCTTGCCATGCCTCCCTGTTCGGAAATCTGGAGCCGCATCACAAGCGGCATGCCAAAATACAAGCTTTCATTCACGCTGTTCATCCCGCAGTGGGAAAGGAATGCATCCGCCTTTTTGAGCGCCCCGATTTGGTCAACATAAGAATACACTGACAGATTTTCCGGCAGCTTGCCAAACTCCTCCATCCTGACAAGACTCCCCCTTATGGCGCACCTTCCGGATTTCCTCTGAGGAGGGACGGACAGACGGGCCTACAAAGGCATACTTATTTGAAAATGTCTCCGAACAAGGCTGAAATTCCGGGGAGGTATATACGATCGTATGGGTATTCTCATCATTCGCAAGAACATCCAGCACATTTTTTATGGGATAGCCATTGACACTCTTTTGATCTGCCTGTTAATCTTTGGCATCGAGATAAGCATAGAAGCCATATCTTTAAAACTTTGCCGCATGATCCTCGCAGAATATTGATTAAAGGCAAATGTGGTCGTAACGGATATAAAAGGTATTTCAAGCTTCTTTGCAATCGCCTTTCCCCACACCGCCATGGAGTCCGCCACGATGCAGTCCGGCTTCAGCCTTTCCAGATCGCGGCATACCGGCCTTTCTAATGCCAGCGTAGTATCCGCCAGAATCTCAACGGAAAATGCCTGTCCCTTTTCTCCCCTATGAAACCTGATGCCTCCTGAATCCCAATCCTGCCAACGGCAGCATGATGATTGTCAAAAAGCCATAAAGGACCGCCCTTACGGTGAGCGCATCCAAAACCAGACCGCCGAATTGATATGAGATATACTTTCCGAATTCCGGCATCGCCGAACGGTAGGGCAGTAAAAATAAAGTAAGATTATATGCCCCTGTCGTTCCGTTTGGCGTCAGGAACAGAGGAATAAACAGTATCGGGACGAGAATGATCAGCACAAGATATGGACTTTTCATTTTCGCAGACAAAAGAAGCGTCAGCCCGATCATCGCAAGTAATACCAGATAAATAATGCCAATATTGATCAGAACAGCCTGTAAAAATGTGTATGGATAGGGAATGGCCGTATTGGCAATCTGCAGCGGCAGATCAAATCCATCCGTCCCGAACGCGATCAGCACCGGAGCGCACGCCGCAATGATATGAAGGATAAATGCAGCCGTTCCAAATAAAAGCGAGGCTGCTGTTTTTGCTGTTATAAGTTTTGTTTTTCCATACTTTGCCGATAGAATCACTGCATCTGTTCCTGCCTGATATTCGCCTGAAAAGACAGGAGCAATCACAATGCAGATAGCAAACAACGCAAACATCAAAAGCTCAAAACTGCTTATGATGATTTCCCATCCCCCGTAATATCCATATTGCAGCGGTGTTTCCACCTGATCTTTCATATTTCCCCAGTATTCTTTTTGTTTATCGGATAATGCACGGGATGGATCATTCAGCAAAGTTTTTACCTTCCCTCTCATTGCTTTGTAAAAGGATGCCCCATCTTCGATATCCAGATCAGGCAGATCATTATAACCCCGGATATCATCTGGATCACTGTAAGCGTTGGCAATCAGGTTCAACAGTTTTTCCCTTGGTGCAACTGTATTCCAATAGGCGTCGCCAATTAAAAACTGTTCGTCTCCGTCATATCCGATGTTATCAGGGTTTTCAAAAAGCCTCTGCACTTCCCGTATTGTCTCTGCAACATATTCGTCGGACAAAGGAACCGATTGTTTTGCATACTGCTTCTTTTCATAAGCAATACCCTCCGTCCCTTTTATGACGCCGTCTTGATTGTAAATCTGGTACTGCATAATGGGAAGCCCGAATAGAAATCCTGTTAAGCTCAAACTAACTGTCATTATGATTAAGGTAGATTTTTTTCGCAATATCTTCAAAAACTCATATTTTACCAACATATCACTTTTCCTCCTGTTTCTGGTCTTCCTCGCCAAAATGGAACATAAATAAATCTTCTAAGCCCGGCTCTGCCATCTTCGCATTTTTTCTCGGAGCAGTCTTCTCTATCACGCGCAGCCGTACCATACCGTTTTCATGGCGAAGATTCACAACAGAAAATTCCCTGCAGTATTTTTCAGCCGCCCTTTCATCGACGAAAAATTCCCACACCTTGCCTTTGATACTGTCTGTAACCGTACTCATCGGCTCCTGCAAGAGAAAACTCCCTTGCTTCATCATCAGGATCGTATCCGCAATAGAAGAGACGTCCGAGACAATATGTGTGGACAGGATAACAATTTTTTCTCTTGCAAAATCAGAGATAAGATTGCGAAAACGCACTCTTTCTTTTGGATCAAGCCCCGCCGTAGGTTCATCCAATATCAGGATAGACGGGCTGTTCAGTTCT
>ERZ778514.976-NODE-976-length-23280-cov-5.527449_pt1 | contig 23280 bp, 17 predicted proteins | sample MGYA00510344_ERZ778514 | MGnify/ENA primary metagenome ERZ778514 (study PRJEB29527, sample SAMN07138968) | mouse gut metagenome | material: feces | host: mouse | place: China:Nanjing | collected 2016-01-25 ...
AAAACAACACATTTGTCGAGAATGAGACGAAATCTTAAATGAAAGAGCCGTGATAATAAAATGGAGTATAACTCACTGAGCTACACTCCATTTTATTATCGTTGATTAGTAACCTTACTTCACGTCCTCGAATATGATATATTGTAATTCAATTAGATATAAAGCTATGTTCCAAATATGAGAACTTTTATATGAATAGCCATCAAGCTAAATCTATTAGAAATACCTGTTCTTTACACTTATATCAAATTCAAAACAAATTTAGTTGCTTAAAAACGACCTTTGACGAAGCTTCGATATTAGCACCCTTTTTATACAAATATAAATCTTCAAAAATACTATCTATTTTTGCTTCTAATTCACCAATTTGCTCGTTCCCATTTTTTAACCGTTCTATGATGATCCCCACTAATTTTTCAATTTCTTTACGGGTATCTTGGCTTGGTATGATAAAGGGGATTTTCTTGATATAGTTGGCTGAATTGTTTGTTGATGGGTTGATTGTATCAATCAAGCTTGTACAGATTGACGAATTAAAGAACGCAAGCATGTAATTAACCAGCGATTCATCCTTTGGGAAGACACCAACTATTGATTGATCAAACAAACGACCTTCTATCAATGCTCCAGTTAATCTTGAAGAACGTATCATTGGAATTCCTATACCATTCCGGAAATAAAACGTTGAATTCTGGAACCTACATTTTTTACTTTGGCGGAATTCTCTTAAAGCTTGCGTTGACCAATCCATGAACCACATATTATGTTTTACGTATTTTGTGTTGCCACCCTTGAGAATTGGAACGAAACACTTTTCAGAATCAATACCATTTTGTTTCTCATCGTCTGAAAGTGGTCCAAAATGAATTGTATATGGTTCTACTATTGTATACTTTTTGGCATTTTTGACTACCCCACTTATTGGATGCAAATAATCTTTGTCATTGCCAGAATAGAAACCTGTTACACAACTTGCAATATCACCAATCTTAATAATGCTATTATCGTTAACTAATTCTGTTAGCTCATCAGATGATTTGAACATAAAAGCCGACCCCACTCCATTATAAACAGTTTCTTGCGAAACTTCTTTTGAAATACCGGGGCTGCTGTGTTTTAATTCATCAACATTGGTTAAGCCAGTTCTTATAATCACCTTGTTTTGGAGATTTCTAGAAACGTCAGAGCATTTAGAAAGAGTTATAATACAAAGGTTTGCATAACCAAAATTTATACCAGGAAAAAAAGAAGACGGAAAGAGAGCTAGCTCTCTAATAGTAGTTTGGGTCAATAAAAATCTTCTTATGCTGAGATGCCTGTGTAGAGATAAGAATGTGTCAGGAATAATGAAACTGAGTGAACCATTCTCGTTGAGACAATTTATACAAGCATAGAGAAACAGCGTGTAGCTTTCCTTTGTGTACAAATCTGCGTACAGTCTATTCAGTTCACTTTTTTTGCATCGTCATTTCTTGCCCCATATGGGGGATTGCCGATAATCTTATCGAATTTTTGGTGTCTTCTAATAATGTCATCATCCAACAAAGTATCTGTTTCTTTGACTCTTATGTTGCTGTAATATTTATATTTAGTACATAATATATCAACCGCGGCTGGATTTAATTCATATATGCAGATATTCGCGAATGGGTTCTTTTCTAAAATTTGATCAACAAATACACCGTCGCCACCACATGGCTCAAAAATTGAGTCTTGAGGTTGGAAGTTTAGCATACGAGTCATATAATTTATTATAGGAGCAGACTTAGTATAATGAGCTTGATAAATAAGAGATTCGTTCATAATTACCAAATTAAATAGTTTTCTAATCCATTTCTCAATATTGACTCACGCATATGTGGCGAGAAATCATTCATCCAATCAATATTACTAGTTATCCAATCGTGAATATCATATCCCGTAAAGTCCCTTATCCTTTCATAGGTGCCTACTCCACATGATATCTCCCATACCCCAGAATTATGAAGAGTAGTTAGATAATGATTATTTTCTGTTGAGCGAACAAAGATTAAACATTTATAATTCTCAGCCTCTATATTTTTATAGATGCTTCCGACTAACAACAGTCTATTTGTATTGCCTTTCTCATTCGAACCAAAACCACTTTTGAAATCAACTATGTATTTATTTGTTCCTTCTGTAAAATGGAGGTCACATTCAAGTTGAATTTCCCCAGAGGTAACAAGTCCCCAAACTTTATCATAATATTTCTTTAACTGGACTTTCTCCGTTGTCTTTATTCGCAATCCATCGATATAATTAGATATTTCATTGGCGAGGTTTCGTTTCACTTCTTCAAACAATGGAGGAACAAACAATCTAATGTTTGTTAAAGGATAGATAAAACACAATTTACAGAATGGTTCCCATAATTCACCGACGCGACGAGAGAACGCCATATACTCGTATTCCCAAACAGAGTTTCTCGCTTCAAGCATTACAACATCATTTGTGTATGTTATCATCAACACGCTTTCAAGCAGTTCCTGATTAGACCAATGCTCAGTTCTTGCGCATTCGTATACAATAGCAAGAAATTTTCTTTGCATTGTATTATTGCCTTGTTAAGTGCAGATGCTTTCTTTTTGAAGTCCGTTGGAGCGTAGTTAAGAGCAAGTTCGCTTAATATCTCACAGGCACGACTTCTAAAATAAGCAAGTAGCTCGGTTTTATTTCTTTTTAGTTCTTTGTTGATTTCCATAAATGAGTTAAGCTTAAAAAACAATGGCTATATGTATTTATATCCAATTAGGTATAATAAGATGCACCTCATCGCCATTTAAAGGACGTTCCAAATATGATGCAAATATACAGAAAATAAATCAAATCTCATCTATTTCGACGGAAAATCGCAAAAAGAGAATGGAGCGTAACTTTTTGAGTTACACTCCATTTATATGGATTTAGATATTCCTAAATTGACGGATTATTTCACTTCTTCGAAGTCGACGTCGGTCACTTGGTCGTCGCCGCCTTGCGAGCCTGCGCCTGCGCCGGGATTGGCGTTGCCGGCAGCCTGCTGGGCCTGAGCCTGAGCGTTGAGTATATCCTGCTGTGCTGCGCCGAAGGTTGTTTCGATTTCCTTGATTGCAGCGTCGATTGCAGCGATATCCTGAGCCTTGTGAGCCTCTTTGAGTTTGGCAACTGCAGCCTCGATAGCGGAGCGCTTGTCGGCAGGAATCTTGTCGCCAAATTCGCCGAGCTGCTTCTCTGTCTGGAACACAATTGCGTCGGCCTGGTTGAGTTTGTCGATGCGTTCTTTCTCGCGTGCGTCGGCATCGGCATTGGCAGCAGCCTCGTCCTTCATTCGTTTGATTTCGGCGTCGGTAAGACCGCTGGAGGCCTCGATACGTATGCTCTGCTCCTTGCCGGTCGCCTTGTCCTTGGCAGATACGTTAAGAATGCCGTTGGCATCGATTTCGAATGTCACCTCAATCTGGGGTATGCCGCGGGGTGCGGGCGCGATTCCGTCGAGGTGGAACTTGCCAAGCAGCTTGTCGTCCTTTGCCATGGGGCGTTCGCCCTGAAGAACGTTGATTTCTACAGACGGCTGGTTGTCGGCAGCTGTCGAGAATGTTTCGCTCTTGCGGGTAGGAATGGTTGTGTTGGCTTCAATAAGCTTGGTCATCACGCCACCGAGTGTTTCGATACCTACAGACAGAGGCACAACGTCGAGAAGGAGCACGTCCTTAACATCGCCGGAGAGCACACCGCCCTGAATAGCGGCGCCGATGGCCACAACTTCGTCGGGGTTAACACCCTTAGAAGGAGCCTTTCCGAATATCTTCTGGACTTCGGCCTGAATGGCGGGAATACGGGTAGAACCGCCCACGAGGATTACCTCGTCAATTTCAGAAGGTTTCAAGCCTGCGTCACGAAGAGCGTCCTCACAAGGCTTGACAGTGGCACGGATAAGCTTGTCGGCAAGCTGCTCGAATTTAGCTCGCGTGAGCGTCATCACAAGGTGCTTGGGCACACCGTTGACGGGCATGATGTACGGCAGGTTGATTTCGGTGCTTGTAGCGCTCGAAAGCTCGATTTTGGCCTTTTCAGCAGCTTCTTTAAGACGCTGCAGGGCCATCGGGTCCTGACGGAGGTCGACACCTTCCTGACGCAGGAACTCATCAGCAAGCCAGTCGATAATCACGTGGTCGAAGTCATCACCACCGAGGTGGGTGTCGCCGTTCGTGGATTTAACTTCAAACACACCGTCGCCGAGTTCGAGTATCGAAATATCGAAAGTACCGCCTCCAAGGTCGAATACGGCTATTTTCTGGTCTTTGTTCGTCTTGTCGAGGCCGTATGCGAGCGCTGCCGCTGTAGGCTCGTTGACAATACGGGCAACCTTAAGACCTGCAATTTCGCCGGCTTCTTTCGTTGCCTGACGCTGAGAGTCGTTGAAGTACGCGGGCACCGTGATAACGGCCTCGTTAACCGACTGGCCGAGGTAGTCTTCGGCTGTCTTCTTCATTTTCTGAAGAATCATTGCCGAGATTTCCTGCGGAGTGTATTCGCGGCCGTCGATGTCGATGCGCGGAGTGTTGTTGGCGCCACGCACCACCTTGTAGGGCACGCGCTCTATTTCGTTCTTTACCTGGTCATATGTTTCACCCATAAAGCGCTTGATAGAGTAGATGGTGCGCTTGGGGTTGGTTATAGCCTGACGTTTGGCAGGATCGCCCACCTTGCGTTCGCCGCCGTCGACAAATGCCACGACAGAGGGGGTGGTGTTGCGTCCCTCGCTGTTAGGAATAACAACAGGATTGTTGCCTTCAAGTACTGCGACACAGGAATTAGTGGTTCCTAAGTCGATACCGATGATTTTTCCCATAGTTGTATGTGCTTTTTTATATGTTTTTTATGTTTTATGATTCTCGTTTTTGCTAAAGATAGAACAAACCTCATGCCAAAAATGTTTTGGCGCCAATTTCTGCCACATTGGCAGTCTGCCACCACCCGATTATGAACATAAAGAATGAATAAAGCGCGAGAGAACGTGCCAAATGCGAAACCGGTGGAAGGCGGTTGAAGAAATGGCACAGCCCCCGCGCGCTCATAGTGCGATACTCCGATTGCGGCCGATGCGGCAGTTTTTTCAGGCTTAAGAACGTTTGATTGGAGAAAAAGTTGTAACTTTGGCTTATCAATAACAAAACATATACTTTTTAAACATAACCTTATTCCATGAAACCTTACGTACTCGGAATTGACATAGGCGGTACCAACACCGTGTTTGGCATAGTAGACGCTCGCGGCAACGTGCTGGCAAGCTCATCGATAAAGACTCAGAAGCACAGCAACTTCAACGACTATCTCGAAGAACTGCACACTGAGGCCAGCCGTCTGATTGATGCCTACGACGCCACCGACAAGATACAAGGTATCGGCATCGGCGCACCCAATGCCAACTACTACACCGGCCGAATCGACAACGCCGTGAACCTTCCCTGGCCCAGCCTGCCGCTGGCCCAGCTCGTGAGCGAGAAATTCGGAATACCCGTAGCCATCACCAACGACGCCAACGCGGCCGCCCTCGGAGAAATGACATATGGCGCGGCACGCGGCCTCAAAGACTTCATCATGATAACTCTCGGCACCGGCGTAGGCTCCGGCATAGTTATCAACGGACAGGTAGTATACGGCCACGACGGTCTTGCAGGCGAACTCGGCCACGTGATTATCAAGCGCAACAACGGCCGTCTGTGCGGCTGCGGACGCACCGGCTGCCTCGAAACATACTGCTCTGCAACCGGCGTTGCACGCAGCGCTCGCGAATTTCTCGAAATACGCACCGAGCCGTCGCTCCTGCGCAACATACCTGTGGAAGAAATAACTTCCAAGGACGTCTACGATGCCGCCGTACAGGGCGACCAGATTGCCAAGGACATCTTCACATATACCGGCACCCTGCTCGGAGAAGCAATGGCCGACATGATGGTATTCTCCTCGCCTGAAGCATTCATACTCTTCGGCGGCCTTGCAAAGAGCGGCGACATGCTTATGCGTCCTCTCAAAGAAGCCATGGACAAAAACATGCTGTCGATGTTCAAGGGCAAGCCCAAAGTCATACTCAGCGAGCTCAAGGAAGCAGACGCCGCAGTGCTCGGCGCAAGCGCACTTGGCTGGGAGGCCAAACCCATCGTTGCAGCCACCCCTGCCGTATAGTTCTCAAAAAACACGGTTCGGAAGGGCGTAAAAGTTTGCAAGAATGAAAAAAAATTCCTAAATTTGCGCTCCGAAAAGAGTGGAAATAAATCGAAAAATCAACATAGGCAATGAAAAGAACATTCCAACCCTCTAACCGTAAAAGAGTTAACAAGCACGGCTTCCGCGAAAGAATGGCAACAGCCGACGGCCGTAAAGTACTTGCACGCCGCCGTGCCAAAGGTCGCCTTCACCTCACTGTGTCGGATCACCTTGGCAGCAAATAAGCATAGTTAATTCTAAGATAAAGAAGAGTCGGCAATTTGTCGGCTCTTTTTTTGAGGGTGTCTGATAATATCTGTTGAATGCCCTACGAAAAAGATCAAAAACGGTATATGAAAGGATTCTCCAAATCATTCGAAAAGCAGTCGGCAAATTTTGTGCTGATATACGGCGACAACGGCGACCGCACATCTATCATCACCCCCGAACTGATTGCTGAAGCTGTCGCGCGCGCCCAGTCGAGCCACACATATGTAGAACTTCAATGCTGCATTCCGCTAAAGTTGCACGAAGGAAGTGCCAAATACATGAGATGGGGATACGACCCGAACAGCGACATGCCATTTGCCGCCATATACTTTACCGAAAACGACGGCACGCACACCCGTTACATCAAAACAAACTGTACCAAGAGTCGGGGCGAAGCTATGCTATGCTCGCTTTTCGAGCATTCACAGATACCCCCTCTCGTAATTGGCTGGGAAAAACAATGGCTGCGCAGAGCGAAAGAAGAAATCGAGCCTTATATTCTATATGCAGGGAACGATGAATTCAAACACTTCGACTTTGACGATGTGCTTGCTGCCATCGAACAGCTATGCGACGGCGAAATCGACAGCGTGATGCTCCAGACCGAAAGCGCCCAGAACGGCTACTTTGAAGTATGTAAGAAAGACGACAAGTACCAAGTCGAATATCAGACCGATGACGAAGAAACCGGCATAAGACGCGGCTTCAGACGCATTGTATGTGATCTCGATAACATACAGCAATGGATAGCCGATTACTACAACGAGCGCAAAGCACCTGATATAAGCCCGGAGTGGGATGAATTCGATGTAGAAGATTTCTTTAACAACCTGGCAAACAAACTATAAGAGTATGTTCAGCGAAAAAACATCCAAGGCCATTGACCTGATTTGGAAAAGCTTCGACCGCGAGAAGATACGCGCAGGCTACCAACTGATAAATGAAGCCGTCAACGAAGACGATGCCGACGCCATATGCCTTCTCGGCCGCTGCCATCTTGGCAGCGATTACGTATGGGAAGAAGCAGGATTTGAAGAAGATCCCGAAAAAGCAGCAAAGCTCATTAAGGAAAGTGTGCTGAAAGGCAGCGCTATAGGAGTACTGACAGCCATGCGTTGCGGCGAGCTTACCCCGGGAGTAAAGCGCAAAATGCCGTTTGCTTCAGAAAGAGATGCCTTTGCAGAAGTGCTGTGCGAAGCCCAGCACGGAAACGGTTTTTGCCTGTTTATGATAGGCAACGCACTGTTCTGGGGCGACTACCTCATATTCGAGCCGGAAGCAGCCAAACAATTCAAAAGCGTGGAAGAATACAATGCTTTCGCATACCCCTTGGCTGCCAATTACTTCGAGCACGCCTTCGACGATGGCATTCTCTACGGATTCGGCAACTTCCGCACCATTTACGAATCTGACCACAGCAACATATCCGAGCATGCCTACGAGGCATACTTCAAGCACGTTGCCGACGGAGGCAACCCCCTCGTATGCAACGACTACGGCAAATACCTGCAGGACGAGTACGAGGATTGCGAAGAAGAGGCATTCAGCTATTATAAGAAAGCGGTGGAATTTGGCGACCTCAAATCAGCCTACAACGTGGCTGTATCGTACGCCACGGGCATGGGTGTGGAAGAAGACCTCGACAAGGCATTTGAGTACTACACGATTGCAGCAGAAGCCGGGTGGGTATCGGCACAGTTCCAGCTCGGCAACTTCTATTTTACAGGACGCGGAAACGTTGCCCGCGACTATGCCAAGGCCTTCAAATGGCTGAACGAGGCCTACCTCAATGCCGACGAAGACGAACGCTGGCGACCGGCTGCCGAATTGGCCATTCTTTATCAGGACGGGCTCGGCACCATTCAGGACGACGAAATGGCATTCGCTCACCTTGCCGAGATAGAGAACATTTTAGATGAAATATGGGAACCGCTCGACGCCATGGTGCTGAATGCCCTTGGTGTGGCTTACGCATTCGGCAGAGGCACCGAGCCCGACATAAAAAAGGGAATCGAATACTTTGACCGCGCCATAGAGTACGGCTCGGAAGAAGCCGTTGCCCACAAAGCGAAATTCAAGAAATCGATTTTCGGAAGTTGGAGCGAACGCTGATCCTCCAAGAGTAATATCTGATAATCACCTCTTAACGGCGGGACTTTCTATCGGGAAGTTCCGCCATCATCATTGTATACCGTCCCTTGCCGTGCGTTTTTGAGCCATACGACACCGCGCCATGCGGGCACATATGGTAACAGCGAAGGCACATAGCGCACTTATCTCCCCACTCCGGGCGACAAACGCCTTCACCCCTTGCCACCATAGATATATTACCCATAGGGCAGGCTCCTGCACAAGCCCCGCAGCCCCGACATACCTCTGTCACGCCAAACGGCTTAGGCGACATCGCAAAACGAACAAACCACGGGTATACCACACCTGTCTTAAGCCCGGCAAAAGAACCTCGCACAAGCATGTCCCTGCCACGGCTAATAATCGACCCGGCAATCGCCTCAACCCGTGTACGCGCCGACTCAATCTTGGCGCGCGCTACCTCCGGGGAATCTACGTCAAAACCCTTCATACACACATACGTGTTCGGCATCTGCACCGAATACGCACTTTCGCCGGTAATCCCTCTTCGGCCAAGCAGTTTGCGCCATTGTCTGTCAGCACGGCCCATATCGTCGCCACAGGTAGTCACCATATAGTGCCGCGCCATCAGAGCGTTTTTACCAAAGGACACCTCGCGTATAAAATCGGCCACCACAGGCGGCACACCCCACGAATATGTGGGAAACACCCACACCACCGGCTCCGATGGGCTATCCGCGTCGACCTCAAATTCCGACGGCTTTCTCAATCGTTCTCCCGACAAAGACTCGACACTTCCGCCGCCGAGAGCCTCGGAAAGAAGCCGGGCCACATACATAGAGTTGCCCGTGCCAGAAAAACAAAGTATTCGGCTCACTTTCTACGCTGTGATTTAGGTGATATATTGCGTATCGTAACTTGCGTGGCTCCGAAGCCGTACTCTCTGAACGAAGCGTCCTGCACATCGTGTCCCTTATACCGGTGCGTAAGCTCTTTCATAATGGCTTGACGCAGAACACCCTCGCCCTTGCCGTGGATAAACACTATCTTTTGCCCCACATTCCGCAGATTTGCATCCATAACGCTGCAGAAGCGGTCGATCTGCATATTCAGAATATCGGCAGGACCAAGACCGGCCGTGGTGTCAAGCAGCTCGTCGGCATGCAAGTCCACCTCGATTATATCCGCACGCAAAGGCGCGGCAGACTTCCTTACGGCATTCTGCGAAGCAATGTCGCGTTTCTTCGCTTTGATACCCTGCTCTATATCCTCAGACCGGAACGAAACCTGGGCGACCGGCCTTCCGCATTCAGCTATGTCGAAAGCTATTACCGGATTATCAAAGTAGGGATTAGATTTGAAACAATGAAGCTTGGCAAATTTCGTAGTGTCCACCTTAAGTTCCACAAGTGCCGGATTCACAGCCCCAAAAGCCTTGGAACGCTTGAATACCACATACTGAACGGCAAGCCTGTCCATGGCAGGGAGATCCGACGGCTCGATTTCACACAGAAACTCCTGCATATTAGGCTCTATAAGACCGTCGAAGCGATGAGTCCATTCGGCACTGTCGGCAGAACGCGACATAAGAGCCAGATACACATAATAGTTGGAGTCGTTGACGATATACGCGTCGAAAGTCGACCGCGAAAGCGCCTTTATATCCGACGGCTCAAAGCCAAGAACAAGGCGCAGCTCGTCGCCGCCCGGCGTTTCGACAACAGGCAGCGACAGTGGTGCCGGCTTTGCTGCAGCCTTAGGCACTTCCTTTTCAGGCGTCGGTGCCGGGTTGTTAAACCGCGTGGTGTTTCCAACCACCACACACTCCTTGAGCAATACCGGAGTTTCAAATCCGTCTTCGTCGACGTAGGCTATATTATCGACAATGCGCACCACCCTACCGCCTCCAACGGCGTTCAGATACCGCACATTATCACCTATCTTTATCTGCATAATACTTTATTTCTTCGTATGAATCTAAATTTACAAAACAAAGATCAAACCCTTTGTTCCTGCAAAAATAGCATTTTCCCCTGCAAAAAAAGACAAGCCACTCATTTTTTACGCAGAAATACCGCCGCCTCCCCAAAATCGCCTTTGGCGGGAGGAGATTTTTTTTGAGGTTTGGGTAATGGTGTTGCTGATTTTTTGTTACTTTTGTACTTCGGTAAACAGTAATCCGAAAATAGAGAATTTACCCAACCGATATATCAAAAACCACAATTATCATGAGAACTGATCTCAGCTCGCAGATTAAACTGGACCGGATTCCGCGCCGGTATTACAATCCCGACAACGAGATTGAACTTACAGCTCTGCGCCGTGAAGAAAAGCTATTCACACGCATTTTTGAAACAATCACGGACGGTGCCGATTTCCTCGCCTCGGAAATGGCGCGCTACATCAACCGCTACACCGAGCAAAAAGGCAGATGCGTACTCGCCCTCGGCGCAGGAGTAAGCACCCACAGGGCATATGCAAGCCTCATCAAGCTGTACAACGAAGGACGCGTTGATTTCAGCAACGTGATTATATACATCATCGACGAATTCTTCCCCCTGCTGCCGGAAGGACCGTCGGTACTGAAGCGCTTGCGCGAAATCCTCCTCGACCACATCAACATAAAGCCTGAGAATGTGCGCACCATCAATCCCGAGATAACGAAGGAAACGATGTACGAGTACTGCCAGGCATACGAGCAGGCCATAGCCGACGACGGAGGTATCGACCTTGCCGTGTTCGAAATCGGACCGCACGGAACAGTAGCATTCAACGAGGCTGGCTCGCCCGAATCAAGCTATTGCCGCCTGGTGCTTCTCGGCAACGAAATACGCCACATCATCAGCAAGAATTACAACTGCGACGAGGTTCCGACAACCGCCATCACACTCGGCGTGGCGAACCTCCGTTCGGCCAAGCGCATACTCACTATGGCATGGGGTGAGAACAGCGCCGAAATTGTCCGCAAGGTTGTAGAAGGCGATGCCAGCCCGAGCGTGCCCGCCTCGCTCCTGCAGGGTCACCCCCACGTGAAACTCGTTATAGACCTCGGCGCTGCCGAAGAACTCACCCGCATAAGCCAGCCGTGGAAGGTGACTTCCTGCGAATGGAACGACAAGCTTATACGCCGCGCCATCGTATGGCTTTGCAATATGACAGGCAAGCCTATCCTCAAACTCACCGACAAGGACTATAACGACTGGGGCCTCGGCGAGCTGCTGGCACTCTACGGTTCGGCATACAACGTGAACATAAAAGTATTCAACGAACTACAGCACACTATCACAGGCTGGCCCGGAGGCAAACCAAACGCCGACGACACCTACCGTCCCGAACGCGCCAACCCCTATCCCAAGCGCGTGATAGTGTTCTCTCCCCACCCCGACGACGACGTGATATCCATGGGCGGAACCCTGAAACGGCTCGTGGATCAGCACCACGATGTGCACGTGGCATACGAAACCTCCGGAAACATTGCCGTAGGCGACGAAGATATGATACGCTACTTCCTTATGATGGATAAGATCGCACCTATGTTCGGCTTCAACAACGACGGGTACAACAAGCTTTCCACCGAAGTGCAGGAGTTTATCAAGACCAAGAGCGCCGGCGATATGGACAACAGCGACATTCGCGAAATCAAGACTATGATTCGCCAGGCAGAAGCCACCATCGCCTGCAACTACATAGGAGTCAAACCCGACAACATACACTTCCTGCGCCTGCCGTTCTACGAAACGGGCACGATCAAGAAAGGCGACCTGTCGCAGCGCGATGTCGATATCATAATCAAACTTCTGCAGGACGTCAAGCCGCAGCAAATCTTCGTTGCCGGCGACCTCGCCGACCCGCACGGCACACACAAGGTGTGCACCGACGCAGTTCTCGCAGCCCTCTACGAGCTACGCGACGAAGAATGGATGAAAGACTGCCGCATATGGATGTACCGAGGAGCTTGGGCCGAATGGGAAATCGACCACATCGAAATGGCTGTGCCAATCAGCCCGGAAGAACTACGCTTCAAACGCAACTCCATTCTCAAACACCAGAGCCAGATGGAAAACGCGCCGTTCCTTGGCGACGACGACCGTCTGTTCTGGCAGCGTGCCGAAGACCGCAACCGTGCCACCGCTCAGCTCTATGAGGGACTCGGCCTCGCCTCTTACGAAGCTATCGAGGCATTCGTGGAGTACAAACCCATTAAATAACAACACTCATATATAACGATGAGGCTCCGTCGTGGATAACACCAGACGGAGCCTCATTGCTTATTCCTTATTATTCTACCAAAATCAGGCCGAAACAATCAGGCACTGAGCCTTCGGGAGCATAACTTGACACCTCCACCCCGGCATTGCGCACCGTTGCGAACACATCTACTCCGCAAGCTTCCATCGACGGCGCCGTTTCCCACGGTCGTGGGCACGAATCGGGAGTGCACTCCGCACACAAGCGACAAGGCCCGGTTCCGAAAGGAAGCACCTTGTAGTAGCCCCGCCGAAAAAGCCCGGCGGCAACCGACACGGCAAGCGGAGTGCCTGCCGTGATAGAATGCGTTCTGAAAAGTATGGCCGTAGTATAATTACCAAGAATGGCACGCATCTCCTCCCATGCCGGCGAATAAGGCGGACAACAGCGATTATGGCCATAGTTAGGACAACCATAACGGCACTTCATAACAGGCCATGCAGCAGTTACCACCAACGACGCCGATATTGGCATAGCCAAATCAGCACCTTCTGCAAGCAATTGGTCTACAGCTTCTTTCATCTTGATTATAATAAGAGGGAGCCAAGGTATGTATACAAAAAAAGGGTAAGCTTACTACATCGCACCGCTACGACCCGATACCCTTGCTTCGGTCAAGACCTGGGGGATTCTCGGGGAGCTGGCCGTGTAGGACTTACCCGGGCACAAAAGTACTGCCTTTTTGCCGAACCGCAAGCGGTAGCCATGTATTTTAACACAACTTAACACCGCAAAAGTCGCCACGTCAACCTTACTGAGATAAAAATTTGATTTTTTTCACCGACGGGTGTAACAAAGGCACACGATGCGTGTCTATATTGCGAGAACGCATAAGAACAGCATGAACGCCAAAGACTTCGAAACACTCGCACTCAGTCTGCGACCCGGCCTCGTAAAAGCAGCCAGGCAGATTGTGGTGAGCGAAGCGGAAGCCGAAGATCTCGCGCAGGACACCATGCTCAAGCTATGGAGCATGCGCGAAAGGCTTACCGAATACCGATCGGTCGAGGCTCTTGCCCGCATTATTATACGCAGGCTGGCTCTCAACGCCGTCCGCCAGCACCACGGAGCCATAAGCCTCGAAGATGCTGCCGAGCTGAGCGATGCCGAGAGTCCCGACACGGAGCTTGAACGCAACGAAAATGCCGCGCGTGTCGACGCAGTACTTGCCGCCCTACCCGAGGCGCAGCAGATACTCATCAGACTAAGGCACGTCGAAGGCTACGACAATGCTGCCATAGCCGCCGTTCTCGGAACCTCGGAGGGTGCTGTTCGCACCGCGCTATCACGCGCCAGAAGGCGTGTGGCCCAAATATTGACCCAACCTGTTTAAATGATTAATATGCCTTACGAATTACTCCGCACTCAGATAGAAGCCTTCCTCGACGGCACTACCACGCCTGCTGAAGAAGCCTGCATCTACTCGGCGTACAGCTCATCGGAGCCCGGAAGCCTTCCTTCCGACCTCGAACGCTATCGGGCTATGTTCGCATGGTATGCCTCGCTTTCGGGTGAAGAAAACACCGTGACCCCGGCCAAACCCAAACGCAGATACCGCGCGTGGCTCAAATACGGGGCCGCTGCCGCAGCTACCGCCGCAATCACCGTATCGGCCCTATTCATATCAGACCCGCTGGAAAAAAGGATGGACAACACCCTCTATGCGCAATACGTCGGAAGCTACGTGATACGCAACGGCAAGCGTATCAGCGACCTCGACGCGATTATGGTATCCGTGATACGGGCAGAGCACATTGCCGACAGCCTCAGCAACTTCACTACCGAACTTGAAAACATTCCCGAAATAGAATCGGACAACACCATTATTGAAAACGCCCTGTCCGGCGTAAGCGACCCGGTGCTTGCCCGGCAGCTTTGCAACGATTTGCTCAACGAACATTCCAACTAACACCAACTATCATAACAGATATGGCTCGAACAATTATATCTGCAATAGCATTGCTTTGCATAGCGATTTCGGCTTCGGCGCAAGCCAAAATCGACAAATACATCGAAGATATGGAAAAGCGCCCCGATGTAGAAACAACATACACCGAACGCCGCGCCCCACGCAAAAAAAAGCTTGTGCGCATATCGCGGATAATGAATTTCCAAAATCCCAAATATTACCAGCAGCTCATCAAAGCCTTTGAAGACGAGCGCGGCAATACAGTGAGCGCTTCGAAAACGGACAAGATGATGACATATCGCTTTGAAAACAACAAAGGCACAAGCACATACTCCCTCACATGGAGCCAGGGCTACTCCGCCCCATACACACTTGTCATGAGCTGGCGCAGCCAGGACGCTGACGACCAAAGCTATATAGGCGACGAGCATTCGTCTGGCTCGGAAATATTGGTATTCGACTCTTTCGGCTGCAACACAAAAGTAAGCACAAGCACATCAGCCAATAGCTACCGCAAGCAAGCCGACAGAGCCCGCGAACAGGCTGCCATAGCCCGAAAGCAGGCATCCGAAGCCCGAAAGCAAGCATGCGAAGCCCGCAAGCAAGCCTCTGAAGCTCGCAAACAAGCCTTAAAGGCAAACAGAAAAGCCGATGAAGCCAAGAGGCGAGCCGCTCGCGCACACGGCTACCGCGCCGACTGCAAATACAGCGAACGCGCGTACCAAAACGCCCTGCGCGCAAGCTGCCGCACAATCAGCCCTGCGGGACAGGTGCGCGAATTTAGCGCGTTCGACGCCATGGATAACAGCTCCATATGGGAACACCTCGAAAAAACAGATGTTAACGCCAACTGCATCGTGACCATTACCGAGGTATCAGGAGCCACCACAATAATAGATATGAAAAGCCCCCTGATATAGCCCGGCTACCAGCTGAACGAGAAGCCTACCCGCGAAAGTTCGGCCGACATCGGAGGCTGGAGCTTGTACACACGCACTGTGCCTCCGACAATCCTTTCAAAGCGCTGCGACAGCGCCTCCTTTATGCGCCAAGCCACATTTTCGAGCAATGCCGAAGGCTCGGCCATAAGCTCCTTTACAACATCTACAATTTCAGCATAATTCACTGTTGCGTCGAGGCAGTCGCCAACCATGGCTGCCCCGGCGCTTACTTTAAGCGCCAGCGACACCTCGAAAACATTACCTACCACGCGTTCCTGAGGCAACACTCCGTGCCTTGCGAAACAACGAAGCCCGTCGACATGTATGATGCCGACGGGCATATTATCGTTTTTATTCATTCAGCTGCAATTAATATTATCTTCTGCCCTTGCGGCGCTTCTTACCCACGCTTTCGGGCTGGCGGCCACGCGGCTTCGACGCAGAGAGTGCTTCAAGCGGACGCGGCGGATTCTTCTCGTCCACGATTACGAGGTCGAGCTGTTTCTTCTGAATATCGGCACGCGCCACCTGTACCACCACCTTGTCGCCGAGGCGGTACTTGTTGCCACGCTTGCGACCCACCAGACAGTAGTTGCGGTCATCGAAATCGTAGAAATCATCAGCGAGGTCACGCATCGGCACAAGACCTTCGCACTTGTTGTCGTCAAGCTCCACATAGAGGCCCCACTCTGTCACTCCTGATATAACGCCCGAAAACACCTCTCCGAGATGATCGGCCATATATTCAACGGCCTTGTACTTGATCGAGGCACGCTCGGCGTTTGCCGCAAGCTGCTCCATATCGGACGAATGCTTGCATTGCTCCTCGAGTTTCTGAAGATTCACGCTACGGCCACCGGAAAGATAGCGTTCAAGCAGCCTGTGCACCATCATATCGGGATAACGGCGTATCGGCGATGTGAAATGGGTATAGTACTCGAATCCGAGACCGTAGTGTCCGATATTGGTGGTTGTGTATATAGCCTTTGCCATAGAGCGGATAGCGAGGGTTCCCAGCAGGTTTTCCTCTCCCTTGCCTTTGATGTCCTTAAGCATCTTGTTGAGCGAACGGTTGATATCCCTCGGCGTGCCTGTAGTCTTCAACTTATAGCCGAACACACGCGAAAGCTCGGCGAGATTCGACAGACGCTCGGCATCGGGAACATCGTGCACTCGATATACAAACGCCTTGGCTTTCTTACGCTTGGGCACTATGCCTATGGCGGCAGCCACGGTCTTGTTGGCAAGGAGCATAAACTCCTCGATCAGCTTGTTGGCGTCTTTGGATTCCTTGAAGAATACCGACACCGGGTGTCCCGTTTCGTCTATCTCGAAGCGAACCTCGGCGCGGTCGAAATCAACAGAGCCATTGTCATATCGTGCCTCGCGCAGTTTTTTGGCGAGTCGGTCAAGCAGCAACACCTCTTCGGAAAAATCACCCTTGCCTGTTTCGATAATTTCCTGCGCTTCCTCGTAGGTAAAACGGCGGTTGCTCCGTGTAACCGTGCGCACTATGCGCGATGCCTGCACACGGGCGTTGTCGTCCATTTCAAAAACGCAGGAGAAGGTAAGCTTGTCCTCGTCGGGGCGCAAAGAGCATATACCGTTGCTCAGATGTTCGGGCAGCATAGGCACCACGCGGTCTACCAGATACACGCTCGTGGCACGGTCGCGGGCCTCGCGGTCGAGAGGCGTGTCGGGCTGCACATAGTGCGTAACGTCGGCAATGTGGACGCCTATCTCGTAATTGCCATTCGCAAGACGACGCACCGAAAGAGCGTCATCAAAGTCCTTGGCATCGCGCGGGTCTATGGTAAAGGTAACGACATCGCGCATATCATCGCGCGCGGCTATCACTTCGGGTGTTATTCCCGCGTCAATTTTTTCGGCAGCCTTTTCTACCGATTCAGGATATCGGTACGGCAGCCCGAACTCTGCGAGAATGGCGTGCATCTCTGTATCGTTCTTTCCCGTTTCTCCGAGTATGTCTACTACCTCTCCCTGAGGATTCTTGGCCTCGTCGGGCCAGTTGGTGATGCGGACAATAGCCTTGTCGCCGTTTTTACCGCCTTTAAGCTTGGTGCGCGGTATGTATATGTCGGCAGCAAGGAATTTAGAATCGGTAACCATGAAGGCCACGCGCTTGTCCACTTTCAGCGTGCCGATAAAGGTCTGTTCCTTTTTTTCTATAATCTCAGTCACTTCCGCCTCCGGCTCGCGGCCTTTCACCCTCGCGGCTATGGCCACTGCCACGCGGTCGCCGTTAAGGGCGTGCATGGAGTTGCGTTCTGCCACGAATAGCTCTTCGCCGTCGTCGGTTATCACGCCGTTCTTTCCGTTGCTGCGGCGCACAAAAACGCCTTCGGCCTTTACTGTGCGCTGCGGCGACTTGTACTTGCCCGGAGCTGTTTCTATAAGCTCGCCGTCAAAGGCGAGTTCGGCCAGATAAAGAGCGACAGTCCTCTGCGCGGCAGGAGTATCCTGCCCTATGGCGTGCGAAACCTGCCTGTAGTTAAATGTTTCGTTTTTACGGCCTGCTATGTAATTGTCGACGTCGGCCTTTAGCTGACGGCTGTTTCGAGATGTGTTTTTTGTCTTTGCCATATAGCGATGAGTTGCAGAGTCTAAGAGATTGTCTAAAAATACCCCGCGGATATCAATATAAACATATCCGCGGGGCCTATCGTTCAGCTATTACGCATCGATTGTGGCGTAAGTTGCGTTTGCTTCTATAAAATCGCGTCGTGGAGCCACGTCCTCGCCCATCAGCATCGAGAACACACGGTCGGCTTCGGCGGCATCGCTTATCCGCACCTGTTTGAGGATTCGGTGTTCAGGCCCCATGGTGGTGGTGCGCAGCTCTTCGTCGCTCATCTCGCCAAGACCTTTGTAGCGCTGCACGTTGGTTCGCTCGCCGAAACGGGCTATGAACTGCTGCACCTGCATATCGTTCCAGCAATATTCCTCGTTCTTGCCCATCTTGCACTTGTAGAGTGGCGGCGAAGCGAGGTAGAGGTAGCCTTGCTCGATAAGCGGACGCATGCGTCTGAAGAAGAATGTCATCAACAGCGTGGCAATGTGCGCGCCGTCGACGTCGGCATCAGTCATAATTATCACCTTGTGGTAGGCGAGCTTGGAGAGGTTGGGCGCCTTGGGGTCGTCCTCTGTGCCTATCGACACACGCAATGCCCGGAAAAGGCTGGTTATTTCCTGATTGTCGAATATGCGGTGGTCCATCGCCTTCTCCACGTTCAGGATCTTGCCTCGCAGAGGCAGAACGGCCTGAAATCGGCGGTCGCGCGCCTGCTTGGCTGTACCGCCTGCCGAGTCACCTTCGACAAGGAATATCTCGCAGTCTTCGGCCGTGCGGCTGGAGCAGTCCGTAAGCTTGCCGGGAAGTCCCGCGCCGAAAAGCGGCGACTTGCGCAGCACCTTCTGGCGGGCAGCGAGAGCGGCGTGGCGAGCCTGGGCGGCAAGAACCACTTTCTCCACTATCACCTTGGCCTCCTTCGGGTGTTCCTCGAGATAATTGCGCAAAGCCTCGCTTACCGATGTCTGCACGGCACCTATCACCTCGTTGTTGCCGAGCTTGGTCTTTGTCTGGCCTTCAAACTGCGGCTCCATCACCTTTACGGAAATCACTGCAGTAAGACCGTCGCGGAAGTCATCGCTGGCAATCTCCACCTTGGCGTTCTTCAACAGGTTGTTGTCCTCGGCATACTTCTTAAGTGTCGAAGTAAGGCCGCGACGGAAACCGGTAAGATGCGTGCCGCCTTCGATGGTGTTGATATTGTTTACAAAGGAGTAGATATTCTCGTTAGAAGTGGTGTTGTATGTAAGCGCCACCTCCACGGGTATACCCTGCTTCTCGGTCGTAAGGTCGATTACATCGTTTATCAGCGATTCCTTGTTGGAGTCGATATACTGCACGAACTCGCGCAGGCCTGTTTCGCTGCGGAATGTTTCGCTGCGGGGCTTGCCTTCGGCGTCAAGCTCGCGCATATCCGTAAGGTGGAGCGATATCCCCGAATTAAGGAAAGCGAGGTCGCGAAGACGGTTGGCAAGTATCGAATAGCTGTATACAGTGGTGGTGAATATGCTGCCGTCGGGCTTGAATGTCACCGAAGTGCCCGTTTCGGAGCACTCCCCTATCACATCGACAGTGGTGGTGGGCTTGCCGCAGCTGTATTCCTGAGCGTAAATCTTGCCGCCCCTGCGGACTTCGGCACGCAGATATGTGGACAGCGCGTTCACACACGACACGCCCACACCATGCAGACCGCCCGACACCTTGTATGAACCCTTGTCGAACTTACCGCCGGCATGCAGCACGGTCAGCACCACTTCGAGAGCACTTTTGTGTTCCTTCTCGTGCATATCGACAGGAATACCACGACCGTTGTCGATAACGGTTATCGAATTATCCTCGTTTATAATTACCTGAATATCGGAGGCAAAGCCGGCAAGGGCTTCGTCGATAGAGTTGTCCACCACTTCATACACAAGATGGTGCAAACCCTTTTCGGAGATGTCGCCTATGTACATCGCAGGGCGCTTGCGGACGGCCTCAAGGCCCTCAAGCACTTGGATATTACTGGCGCTGTACTCCTCGTTATGTTCTGCCATATTTAATACTTGTACGTTCTATTTAAAGCATACAAAGGTAGTCATTTTTTCAGACATAAGCAAATCTTTGACCAAAGCACCACACATATAAATTATTTACTAATTTTGCATACGTCATTGCAACAAATACAAGCAATGCAACGTTATTGCAGACATAAAACAATTATAAAAATGAAAGCTATCACACTGTCTATTAAAACACTTATCCCGGCTCTTTTAGTCGGAGGCGCCATGCTGCAAGGCTGCAACGGCACCCCCAAGTCCAAAGCAGCAAAAGACATAGGTATTTGCTTCGAACGCATAGATATAGAAAAAGCCTACACGCTTGAAAATTCAGCAAGCGATTTCGACAATGAAACAGACCTTTCGGCAGGCTGCAAGGCAGAACTCGTTCTTCCGACAGAATACCTCGGCCAGGACATCAAGGCGTTTCGCGACAGCATATTCCGCATAGCCTTCGACACCATAACTCCCGACGTATCAACAGCCATAGAGTCCTATTTCCGAAACAGATGCGAGGATATGGGCTACACCCCGGCCACGCTCGATGTCACGAAAGCCACCGCCGACAGCCTCGCTTCCGCAAAAGCCTCGCTGAACAACTACGACGGGTTCGTGGGAGTGAAAGGCGACGTGGCAGCCCTCACCTCCGAATATATATCATACGGAGTAACCCTTTCGGCCTACTACCCGCGCGCGGCCCACGGTATGTATACCACCCAATATGTCACATACTCGGCCACTGCCGGAAAAGTGGTGACACTCGACGAGCTGTTCACGCAGGAAGGCCTCGCTGCCCTGCCGGCCATACTGCGCAACCGAGCCAATTCGATGAAAGGCTATATCGGCGAAACTAACGTCAACGAGTTGCCAAGCGGCAACAATTTCTATCTCAACGCCAACGGTGAAATAGTATTCGTATACCAGCCATACGAGGTGGCAAGCTACGCGCAAGGACGCATTAGCATACCGGTGGAACCGTACTCGGTAAACAACTACCTGAGCCCGCTCGGCGCCAAAGTGCTCCTCGGCGAATAACAGCAAGCCAATTTCACTCTTTTAACACTCGGCAGCACTTCGGTGTTGCCGTTTTTTTGTATTTTTGCAGAAAACCGCGCACAGCATAATGACACGAAAATGGAACTTCCCCACACTATCGTCCGAGGAACAACGGCTCGGGGCAGAGCTTGCGCGCCGTTTTGCCAACTGCTCGCCGATTAGCGACCTGTTGGTACAAAGGGGTATAACGACAATCGCAGCAGCCGAGAAGTTTTTCCATCCCTCTCTGCGCGACCTTCACGATCCCTTCCTAATGCCGGATATGGACAAAGCCGTCGAGCGGCTGAACCGTGCGATGGGCTCTAAAGAAAAAATCCTCGTATATGGCGACTACGATGTGGACGGCACCACGGCCGTGGCCCTTGTGTACCGCTATCTGCAGAATTTTTACTCCGAGCTCGAATACTATATCCCCACCCGCTACGAGGAAGGCTACGGCATATCCCGCAAAAGCATAGACGATGTGGCCGAACGCGGCATAAAGCTCGTAATAATTCTCGACTGCGGAATAAAGGCCATCGACGAAATACGCTATGCAGCCGAACGCGGCATCGAATTCATAATATGCGACCACCATGTGCCGGACGCCGAGCTTCCACCTGCGGTAGCCATACTCAATCCCAAGCTCGAAGGCTCCACATACCCCTGCCCGCATCTTTCAGGCTGCGGCGTGGGCTACAAGCTGATGCAGGCGTTCTCTATAAGCAACGGCATAGCCACAGCCGAACTTGAGAGCATGCTCGACCTCGTGGCCGTGAGCATAGCCGCCGACATTGTTCCGATGATCGACGAGAACCGAACCATGGCGTATATGGGGCTGAAACGCCTTAACTCCAACCCAAATCTCGGACTGAGAGCCATAATACGAACCTGCGGACTCGGCGGCAAGGAGATAAGCATAAGCGATGTCGTATTCAAAATAGGACCGCGGATAAACGCCTCAGGACGCATGCAGAGCGGCAGCGAAGCCGTGGAACTGCTCGTTGCCCGCGATGCCAAGGAAGCCGCCCGCAAAAGCATCGAGATAGACCAGTACAACAAAGACCGCAAGGAGCTCGACAAGCGAATAACCGAAGAAGCCAACACAATCCTCGAAGGCCGGGGCGAGATGCACTCTCCCAAAAAATCGATTGTAATCTACAACAAGGACTGGCACAAGGGAATCATAGGCATTGTGGCATCGCGACTTACAGAGCTGTACTACAAGCCCTCGGTGGTGCTGACGCTATCCAACGGACTTGCCACAGGCTCCTCGCGCTCGGTGCAGGGCTTCGACATATACAAAGCCGTGGAATCAACCCGCGACCTGCTGGAAAATTTCGGCGGTCACGCATACGCTGTCGGCCTGTCCATGAAGGAGGAGAACATAGCAGAATTTACACGGCGCTTTGAAGAATACGTGTCGGCCAACATACTGCCGGAGCAGCTTACCCCGCAAATCGACATCGACGCCTTCCTCACCTTCTCGGAAATAACGCCGGAGTTCGTTTCCACGCTCAGACTGTTCAATCCTTTCGGCCCCGGAAACCGCAAACCCACTTTCTGCACACGCCGCGTGAAAGACTTCGGCACGAGCAAGCTCGTGGGACGCAATTTGGAGCATATAAAGCTCGAACTTGTCGACGACACCTCCGGACGCGTGGTCAACGGCATTGCGTTCAACATGGCCTCGTACTTCGACCACATACACTCAGGACGTCCGTTCAACATCTGCTACACTATCGAGGAAAACAAACACCAGAACGCCTCGTCTACCCTGCAACTCCTCGTGAAGCAGATACGCGCCGACCTCGAATAATGGATTGTCCAGAAGGATACTACGATTTTTCAGATGATTACAGCGACAACGACAGCTATCAGGCCGACGATGCCGACATACATTCCGTCCTGAAAAAATACTGGGGCTATGATAATTTCCGCCCCTTGCAG
>ERZ778514.984-NODE-984-length-23104-cov-6.810404_pt1 | contig 23104 bp, 16 predicted proteins | sample MGYA00510344_ERZ778514 | MGnify/ENA primary metagenome ERZ778514 (study PRJEB29527, sample SAMN07138968) | mouse gut metagenome | material: feces | host: mouse | place: China:Nanjing | collected 2016-01-25 ...
GAGGAAAGGTGTTTGAGTGGTTGACGGTGGATTAGCCTGCCCCGGGAAAATAAAAAGTGGGCGCAGTGGCAGTCCCTGCTTGTCGGTCTTGGGAACCTAAATCTGGAAACTGCCATGCGCCCTTGCTGCCCTGCTCGCATAAAGCGAACAGGACATAACAAGGACTGACAACATCTATACCCAGTTCAAACAACCTCCTAAGAGGCTCCCAAGTTTACAAGCAGGTATAAAGAGTTGTTTACCCTTTATAAGTTATGTCCGTCGGCTATGCCGAATCGTGATAATTCCTTAAAGTTTGCACCATAGTTGCAAATTCCAATTCGTTCATGGACAACCTATGTTGCCCCGGTACAACGAAATGCTTCAAGGAATCGTTCAGCAAATATAACGAATAAAATTAAAACTTACGCTATTCGGCTATGCTTTATTGGAAAAATCTTCGTAATTTTGTGGATATGAAGACCTCGATAGACTATTTACCCGGATACGTGCAGAATGATCTGCGTCAAATCGTGGCGTTGATACGCGAAGAGATGCAGGATGTCGGAATGATTATACTCTTCGGCAGTTATGCGAAAAACACGTTTGTCAGCCATGACGTAACCCAAGATTATGGCGGCGGTTTGATCGAGTTCAACAGCGACTACGATATTCTGGTCGTTTCGAAAAAGCGACTGGGTAAAAGCGAAGGCAATATAGAAAGCCGCATTCGCGATCGATTCGCAAAGGGCAAAGACGAGGATGAAATTACTAAAATCCAACTTATAAGCGAAAGTATCTCCAAACTGAATAATGCCTTATCAGAGGGGCGCTATTTCTATGTCGATGCTGTGAACGAGGGTATAATGCTCTACGACAGCGGCGAATATACATTGGCCACGCCGCGAGATTTGAATTATGCGGAGATCAAAAAACAGGCATTAGAATATTATAACGCAAGACTATTAGAGGTAGAACGGCATTTTCGGCATTTTCAGGCTGATTATTCAGTTGGCGATTATACATTCTGTGCGTTCGACCTACATCAAGTGACTGAGCACTTGATTAAAGCCATAGCGTTGGTATATATTCTCTACGGTTATAAAGAACACGATCTCAAATACTTGCTCGGCAAGATCAAGCAACACACGAAAGAGTTGCACAAGGTGTTTCCGCGAAACACCGTAGAGGAGAAACGTCTGTTCGATCTGTTACGACGCGCCTATTTGGAAGCTCGCTATAATCCTAAATTCGTCGTCACGAAAGACGAAGTGGATATTTTGCATTCAAAGGTCGAGCGGTTAAAGGAGATCGTCGAAAAGGTTTGCCGAGAGCGCATAGCCTATTACGAAAGTCAAATCGGAAAATAATGCAAATGAATCCTTTTTCAGAAATTCGTCAAGAAATATTGCGGATTCCCCAAAAAGGGTTACTTTTGCAATAGGATATAACGAGTTGTTTGAAATCGTGAAAATGAAGTGATCTTACGCACTTTACGACTTACTTATCCATTGCCCTTTTTCACGATTATTTTCTCATATCGCTTGCAATCAAGCCATTATTCCCAACTGCATTAAAGATACGGATAATATCTAAATTTACATTAGGCGGAGATGTTTTATTGGAAAAATATTGTTAATTTTGGGAATATGCAGACCTCGATAGACTTTTTGCCCGAACGCAAACAGCGTGATCTGTACGAATTGGTCGGACTGATTCGCGATGAAGTGAAGGACGTCGTAATGATTATCCTTTATGGCAGCTATGCCCGAAACACCTATGTGGAATTGGATATACAGCGTGATTACGGCGGCGGCAAAATCCAGTTTATGAGCGACTACGACATTCTGGTCGTGACGAAAAGGCGGTTGGGGTCGAGAGAATCGACGGTCAACAGCCGTATCAAAGATCGCTTTTTAAGGGACAAGGGCGAGTTTCAGACATATCCTCAGATCATCAATGAAAGTATATCGAAGTTCAACAATGCACTTTCCGAGGGGCGTTATTTCTATGTCGATATTTTGGCCGAAGGGATCATGCTTTACGACAGCGGAGAGTGTTCGCCGGCCACGCCGCGCGAGTTGAAATTCTCGGAGATCAAAGATATGGCATTGGAATATTATGAAGAAAATCATGATGATGCCAAAACTCACTTCGCGCATTTCGAATTGGATTATTCCAATAAGAATTATATATTCTGCTCTTTCGATCTGCACCAAGTTACGGAAAAACTACTGAAAGCCATTCCGTTGGTTAATATTCTATATGGCTATAAAGAGCACCGTCTGGATTTTTTGATCGAGAAGTGCAAACCTTACACGTTGGAGCTGGCGGAAGTTTTCCCGCGCGACACCGATGAGGAGAAACGTCTTTTCGATCTGCTGCAACGTGCCTATATCGAAGCCCGCTACAACAAGAAGAAGTTCGTAGTCACGAAAGAGGATATCGACGCCCTTATCCCCAAGGTCGAACGACTCCGCGACATCGTCGATAGAGTCTGCCGCGACCGTATCGCATATTACGAAAGTCAGATCGAAGCATAGAGCGCTATCCGTCCTGCGCCATATTTCATCAGTCCGCATCGTTACAATATTTTAATAAGATAATATTGTATATATGGCGGTCTATGTCCGATAAGCATATCCTATATCATTCCTGCCGCGCGTAGCCGAAGCAAACCGAGCAAAAAAACACCCCATGCCGTTACGGCATGGGGTGTGACAGATGCGGCGAAAGCCGCTAAGGTAAGGTTACTCCTCCATGAGGATTTCAAGAATCTTGATCGCAGCCGTTGCGATAGGCGTACCGGGGCCGAAAATGGCGGCGGCGCCGTCGCGGTAGAGCTCGTCGTAGTCCTGAGCCGGGATCACACCGCCGACGATGACGACGATATCCTCGCGACCCAGCTTCTTCAACTCGGCGATGATCTGCGGAACCAGAGTGAGGTGACCTGCGGCCAGCGACGAGACGCCCACTACATGGACATCGTTTTCGACGGCCTGCTTGGCAGCCTCCTCCGGAGTCTGGAACAAGGGACCCATATCGACGTCGAAGCCGATATCGGCATAACCCGTTGCAACGACCTTGGCACCGCGGTCGTGTCCGTCCTGACCGAGCTTGGCGATCATGATACGGGGCTGGCGACCCTCCTTCTTAGCGAAGCGTGCGCACAGCTCCTTGGCGTGTTCGAATTGAGAATCTGCTTTCACTTCTGCACTATATACTCCTGAGTTCAATCTTATTACTGCCTTGTAACGGCCGGCGACCTTCTCGCATGCGTCCGAGATCTCGCCCAGCGAAGCGCGAACCTTGGCAGCCTCGACAGCCAGTGCCAGCAGGTTGCCCTTGCCCGTGCGTGCGCACTCGGTTATAGCCTCCAAGGCCTTCTCGACGGCTGCATTGTCGCGGTTTGCGCGAAGCTCTTGCAGACGCTTGATCTGGCTCTCGCGAACGGCCGTGTTGTCGACGGCGAGGATGTCGATCGGAGCCTCCTTTTCGAGGCGGTACTCGTTGACGCCGATGATCTTCTCGATGCCCGAGTCGATGCGTGCCTGCTTACGTGCGGCAGCCTCCTCGATACGCAGCTTCGGAATACCGGTCTCGATAGCCTTGGCCATACCGCCGAGCTTCTCGATCTCCTCGATATGCGCCCAAGCCTTGTGTGCGATCTCGTTGGTCAGCGACTCCACATAGTAAGAACCTGCCCACGGGTCGACCGAACGGCATACGTTGGTCTCCTCCTGAATATAGATCTGGGTGTTGCGTGCGATACGCGCCGAGAAGTCGGTCGGCAGCGCGATAGCCTCGTCCAGAGCGTTGGTGTGCAGCGACTGCGTGTGACCCAGAGCGGCGGCCATAGCCTCGATCGCAGTACGTGCGACGTTGTTGAACGGATCCTGCTCGGTGAGCGACCAGCCCGAGGTCTGGCAGTGTGTACGCAGAGCCAGCGACTTGGGGTTCTTCGGGTCGAACTGCTTGACGATCTTGGCCCACAGCAGACGTGCGGCGCGCATCTTGGCGATCTCCATGAAGTGGTTCATGCCGATAGCCCAGAAGAACGACAGACGCGGTGCGAACGCATCGATCGACATGCCGGCGTTGATACCTGCGCGCAGATACTCCAAGCCGTCGGCCAGGGTATATGCCAACTCGATATCCGAGGTGGCACCGGCCTCCTGCATATGGTAGCCCGAGATCGATATAGAGTTGAACTTGGGCATGTTCTGCGACGTATACTCGAAAATGTCGGCGATGATCTTCATCGAGAACTCGGGCGGATAGATATAGGTGTTACGCACCATGAACTCTTTGAGGATGTCGTTCTGGATCGTACCTGCGAGCTGGTCGAGCGTGCAGCCCTGCTCCAAACCTGCCACGATGTAGAATGCCAGCACGGGCAGCACGGCGCCGTTCATGGTCATCGACACCGACATCTTGTCGAGCGGAATGCCGTTGAAAAGCACCTTCATATCCTCGACCGAGCAGATCGATACGCCGGCCTTACCTACGTCGCCCACTACGCGCGGATGATCGGCGTCGTAGCCGCGGTGCGTAGCAAGGTCGAATGCCACCGACAGACCTTTCTGGCCTGCGGCGAGGTTGCGGCGGTAGAATGCGTTAGACTCCTCGGCCGTCGAGAATCCGGCATACTGACGGATCGTCCACGGACGCATGACGTACATCGTCGAGTAGGGGCCGCGCAGGAACGGAGCTATACCCGCAGCATAGTTCAGGTGCTCCATGCCTTCCAGATCGGTTGCCGTATAGTCGACCTTGACGGGTATTCTCTCGGCAGTCAGCCAGTCCTCCTTAGAGGCGCTCTTGTCGGTGCAGCAGGCCGTGCCGGTTGCGCCGTTATATGCTAATTCTGAAAATTTTGCTCTCATTGCTTGCTATCGTTAAATACCAAGTTTGTTCAAATAATCTTTCAAAGTCTCCAAAACGTTGCTCTTGACGTTGATGAAGTTGGTAATGCCCTGAGCTTCCAATTCGGGTGCGCATGCGGGTGCGCCCGCAACCACCAGAATGGCGCGGTCGGCCAGCAGCTCCTTGACCTTGGGCGCTACCGTTGCGTAGTCGTCGTCCGACGAGCATACTACGACGATCTCGGCCTTCGATGCTATGGCAGCCTCGACACCCTCCTCGATCGACTTGAAGAACGTATTGTCCATTACGCGTATGCCTGCGCATGCGAAGAAGTTGCAAGAGAACTGCGCGCGTGCGCGAGCCATTGCCAGCGAGCCGCAAGTGAGCATGAACGCCTTGGGCGTCTTGCCGCTGCGGTCTACCTTCAAGCGCATGGCCTCGAATGCCATGGCGCCGCGGTAGGGCGTGAGACGGTTCTCCTCGCCTGCGGCACGCGTTACGCACTGCTCGGCGATAGCCTTGTCGGCCACCTCGTTGAAGTTGGGATACTGGTTGGCACCCAGCAGCGTCAGACGGCGCGTGGCGATGTTCTTGTCCTTGGTTGCGGCCGAAGCCTTGACGCGCTCGACGATCGCGCCTGCGCGGAACGCCTCGATGTAGCCGCCCTTGTCCTCGATCTCGCGGAACAGAGCCCATGCCTGCTCGGCGATCTCCTTGGTCAGGTTCTCTATATAGTAAGAACCGCCGGCGGGGTCGACGACATGATCCATGTGCGACTCGTGCTTCAACAGCAGCTCGGTGTTGCGTGCGATGCGCATCGAGAACTCGGTCGGAGCCTCGAACGCATAGTCGAACGGCGTGACCTCCAACGAATGCACGCCGGCGATAGCTGCCGACATGGCCTCGGTGGTGCCGCGCAGCATGTTCACGTAGGGGTCGTATACGGTCTGGTTCCAGGCAGATGTAGTGGCGTGCGCGAACATCTTGCAAGAGCACTCCTTCTCGGGGTTGTAGCCCTTGACGATGTTGGCCCACAGCAGACGTGCGGCGCGGAACTTGGCCATTTCGAGGAAGTAATTCGACGTTACGGCCAGCGAGAAGCGGATCTTGCGTGCCACCTGATCGATCGACAGGCCCAGATCGGTCAGACGAACGATATACTCGTGTGCGGCCGAGAGCGAGAATGCGAGCTCCTCGACGATAGTCGAGCCGGCGTTGCTGAACGTGGCGCCCGAAACGTTGACGATACGCACGTGCTTATAATCGTCGGTAGCCTTGATAAGCTCGGCTATGCGGGCGAAGCACTTCTCGCCGTTGTTGCAGCAGAAGTCGCCCTTGACCGACAGGTCGGCGATGATCGGGTCGATGCAGAAGTTGGCGCGCAGATCGTCCTTGGCCACGCCATGACGCTCGGCGTATGCGATGACCATTTCGGCGATGTGCGAGACCTTAGAGCCGCAGAACGTCAGCTCGACGGCCGGCAGAACGATGCCCGAGAGAAGCTCGTCGAGCTGCTGCGCCGTGAACTCCTCGCTCTTGATGCAGAAGCCGATCGAGTCGACACCCGATTCGAGCAGTTTGAGCGCCGTGCGGTTGGCCTCCTTAGGGCACTCGACCGCAACGGTCTGATGAACGAGCCACGTGTTGTCGTTGTGCGTTCCTCTTACATAGGGGAATCGGCCTGCCTCGGCTTGCAGAAAGTCTATGCCTTCGAGGTTGGCAGCGCGATAGTAGGGACGGACATTGAAGCCCTCGCCCGTTTTCCATACCAACTTGCGCTCGTAGTCGGCGCCTTTAAGGTCGGTTGTTATCGCGGCTTCCCACTGCTCGGTGGATACCGGCGGGAACTCCGTAAACAACTTTTCTTTGGTATTTGCCATAACTGTTTTAGAGTTTAATTAAATTATAAGTGAGTTGAAGTTTCTTCTCAATCTGCTTACCTTAATATAAAAGCACACAAAGTTACTAAATTATCATCAAAAGCAAAGTAAAAGTGTTATAAAATTAACAGCCGTTCGGGCGCGGCGCTTTTGCGTATTGGCTATTTGGTGTAAAATTGGGCTATATCGGAAATGGATTCGCCGTTTGCGATAAAACGTGATTTTCGGAAAAGTGCGAGAAATTTTCTGCGATTTCCGGATTTTATGCTGCCGAATCGTCGTATGCCGCTTGAAAATGATCGTTATTTTGATAAAATGTTGAAAAAATATGCGGACTTCGGCGATAACATCGCAAATGCGTGCGTACCTTTGCGGTGTAGGTTTTTCAAATAAAATACAAATTTATAAACTCGATAGATATGTCGTTGTTGCGTTTCAAAATGGTCGACGCCGCCATAAACCACAAGGCCGTCGAAGTGAAGGCACCGGGTCGTCTGCCGTCCGAATATTTTGCCTCGAAGGTCTTTTCGCGCAGTGTGATGCGCAAGTATCTCAACAAACAAACATATGAAGCATTGATAGATACGATGCAGCACGCTACGCCGCTCACGCTCGACGTGGCCGACGGCATCGCCGCCGGCATGCGCCAGTGGGCGCTCGACAACGGGGCCGACCACTACACCCACTGGTTCCAGCCGCTTACGGGCGGCACGGCCGAGAAGCACGATTCGTTCTCGGAGCCCGACGGGGCGGGCGGCGTGTTGGAGGAGTTCTCCGGCAAGCTGCTCGTGCAGCAGGAGCCCGACGCCTCGTCGTTCCCCAACGGCGGTATACGCAATACGTTCGAGGCGCGCGGCTATTCGGCATGGGATCCCGCCTCGCCGGCTTTCATCGTCGGCACGACGCTATGTATCCCGACCGTCTTCATCTCCTATACGGGCGATGCGCTCGACTATAAGGTGCCTCTTCTGAGGTCGATATCGGCTATCGACCGCGCCGCGACCGAGGTGTGCCGCTACTTCGACAAGTCGGTCGAGAGGGTATACTCCTATCTGGGCTGGGAGCAGGAGTACTTTCTCGTCGACGAGAGCTTGTGGGCTGTGCGCCCCGATCTGATGCTTACCGGCCGTACGCTCATGGGACACGAGTCGGCCAAGAACCAGCAGTTGGAGGATCACTATTTCGGCGCCATTCCCGAGCGCGTGATGTCGTTCATGCGCGATCTCGAATACGAATGCCTGATGCTCGGCATCCCGTTGAAGACGCGCCACAACGAAGTGGCGCCCAACCAGTTCGAGCTGGCTCCGGTCTACGAGCAGGTCAATCTGGCCAACGACCACAACCAACTGCTGATGACAATCATGGATAAGGTCGCGCGCCGCCACAATTTCCGCGTGCTGCTGCACGAGAAACCCTTCAAGGGCATCAACGGCTCGGGCAAGCACTGCAACTGGTCGATCGGCACCGACACGGGCGTCAACCTCATCGGCCCCGGCCGCACGCCCTCGGAGAATCTGCAATTCATAACGTTTCTGGTAAATGTCATAGCTGCCGTACACCGCCACAACGGAGTGTTGAAGGCGTCGATCATGAGCGCCACCAACGCCCACCGTCTGGGCGCCAACGAGGCGCCGCCGGCGATCATCTCGACATTCCTCGGCACGCAGATATCGACCGTGCTCGACAAGTTGGAGCACAGCAAGAGCGACGGCGCCATACGCTTCGATGCCAAGAACGTCTTCAAGATGAGCGGCGTACAGCATATCCCCAATATCTTTCTCGACAACACCGACCGCAACCGTACCTCGCCGTTCGCATTTACGGGCAACCGCTTCGAGTTCCGTGCCGTCGGTTCGTCGGACAACTGCGCCGAGGCCGTCATAGCTATCAACACGATCGTCGCCGAGCAGCTGACCATGTTCAAGCGCGATGTCGACGCGCTGATCGAGTCGGGCGTCCGCAAGGAGAAAGCCATATTCGACGTGCTGAAACGTCTTATCCGCCAGAGCCGCCCCATACATTTCGACGGCAACGGCTACTCCGACGAGTGGCGCGCCGAGGCCGAGCGCCGCGGACTCGACTGCCAGACCTCGACGCCTCTTATCTTCGACCGTTATCTGGACAAGGCTGCGGTGGAGATGTTCGAGTCGATGGGCGTCTATAACAGGGTGGAGATCGAGGCGCGCACCGAAGTCAAGTGGGAGACCTACACCAAGAAGATACAGATCGAGGCACGCGTACTGGGCGATCTGGCCATGAACCACATCCTGCCTATCGCGTCGAAATACGAGGGCATGCTGCTCGACAAGGTCTACAAGATGCGCCAGCTCGACCTCGCGGCATCGTCCGACATGGAGCTGATCCTGCGCATACAGAAGCACACAGCAGCCATACAGACCCTCTGCGGCGAGATGATCGATGCCCGCAAGGCCGCCAACCGCATCACTGCCGAGCGCGAAAAGGCGATAGCCTACCACGACAACGTCGCCGTCTATCTCGACCGCATACGCACGCATATCGACAAACTCGAAGAGATCGTCGACGACCAGCTTTGGCCGCTGCCCAAATACCGCGAGCTGCTCTTCATCCGATGATCTGTCCGCCGAAAGCCGCATTGTGCTCGCCGGGATGGTTATGCGTTCACTTGCGGCGTTTCTGGCGTAAATACATCCGCCCAGCTTGCACGGACGTGTCCTGTCCCTTGCGCTGCGCCAGAGACCTGAGATAACGGATATGCCGTTCGAGCCGGCAGTCAAACGGTCTGCACGCCTATGCGTGCAGACCGTTGTTCTTTGCGCGGTGTTCGGCTGCAAGCCGTGTCGCTTGCCGGGAGCCCGCAGCCTGCCGACGCAGGTTACTGCCGCGAGCTCTCCAACCACTCGTTGCGGGCGTTCGTCCCAGGCACCTCGATCGCCAGATGCGCGAACCAGCTGTCGTCGTCTGCGCCGTGCCAGTGCCTGACGCCGGCGGGGATCGTTACCGCATCGCCCGGCGCGAGCCGGCGCACGGGCTCGCCCCACAGCTGATACAGCCCGTGACCGGCCACCGCCACGAGTATCTGTCCGCCGCCCTCGTCGGCATGGTGTATGTGCCAGTTATTGCGGCAGCCCGGGGCGAATGTCACGTTAAAGACCTTTGCCGCAGCATCTACCGACAGCGGACAGATAAAACTCTCGCCCGAGAAGTATCTGGCGAATCCGGTGTTCGGCTCGCCGATAGGAAACATTATCTCCCGTTCGAACTCCGCACGGCCGTTGTCGCCGCCGGTATCGGCCTTCGTCTCCTCCTCTCCTTCCTGCTCGTTCCATATCCCGGTGGCCAGACGGAATGCCGCCCACGCCTTGGGCCAGCCGGCATAGAACGCTATGTGCGTTATGATATCGGCTATCTCGCCGCGCGTGATTCCGTTGTCGCGCGCCGTTTGCAAGTGGTAGGCGAGCGACGAGTCGGTTATCCCCTGACTGATAAGCGCGGTAATCGTTACCAGGCTGCGGTCGCGCAGTCCCAGATCTTCGGTGCGGCTCCAAACCTCGCCGAAGAGTACATCGTCGTTGAGGCGGGCGAACTGCGGCGCGAAGTCGCCCAGAGCATCCCTGCCCGCGGTCTGCTTTACTCTCTCTTGTGCTTTCGTCTCTAATGGCATGATTGCGATTGTTGCGATTGTCATTGCCTGCAATAACAATCCGGTTGAACGTGATTTCATTCGTTTTTCGATTTCATATTGCAAATTTATCGCAGCCTCGAAGATCGGCGCAGCCACTTTTTACGTTTTGTCCGACACTTTTTCCGCAATTATGCCGGCGCGGGGAGAAACATTGCTTAACTTTGCATGTGACCGATACATTAGTATATACCGAGGATATAGGACGGGTTCGCTTCCGCGAGCTGGCCGGATGCTGCGTGCACATTTTGTGTCTTGCCGGGCACATGGAGTTCGGTTATGCGGGACGTAGATTCTCCGTAGAGAGCGATGACGCGGCGATTATCGGTTCGCCGTTGCTGGTCGCCGACCTCGCCGTATCGCCCGATTTCAGGTCGCTTGCATTCGTGGCCTCGCACCGCTTTCTCGAAGCGCAGCTGCCTTCCAACCACTTCGGTATAGGCGGCAGCATCACTCTTTTCGACAATCCTGTCATCGGCCTTACCGCCGACGGGGCGGCATGCCTCGAAGCCGACCTGCGCGATATGGGGCGGCGTCTGGCTCAGTGCGGGCGTCTGTTTTACGAAGAGTCGATCGGAGCGGCTGCCCTTGCGATGATGTACGATCTGTTCGAGTTCCATGCCGCGCGCGACAACACAGTGCGCTCGACCGACCGTGCGTCGTATGTCGTCAGGCGCCTTATGGATCTGCTGTCGACGGGCGTCTGCGAACGGCGGCGCAGCGTGGGCTATTTCGCCGCACAGCTCAACGTCACGCCCAAATATCTCTCCGACACGGTACGCCGCCAGACAGGTCTTAGCGTGACCCACTTTATCGATGTGCATACCGTGCCGATCATCAAACGCTATCTCGACGATGCGTCGCTCTCCGTTACGATGATCGCCGAGCGCATGGACTTCTCCTCGCCCTCCTACTTCGCGCGTTACGTGCGGCGTCTGCTCGGACTCTCGCCCGCCGAGTACCGTTCTGCACGCATGCCGGTGTGCTCTATCGGCTGACGCGCATCAGCCGCTGCATCGCCCTTTTTTTTGCCGCATTGCCGCCCGGAGTTTGCTTTTGCGCTCGCTTATGCGCGTATTTGACTACGTCGAATATACTTCCGCTCGGCAAAATGCAAGTAAACTTGCTTTTGCCCTCGCTTATTCGTATATTTGTAATCATATTATCCGTGTTATGAAGAGACTGCTCATACTTTTTCTGGCGTTGACGACGTGGCCGGTCGCTGCGCAGCGTGTTACATACACCCGAATGGCCGAGGCGCGCAATGCCGCTACCTACCCGTCGGGCAAGGCGCCCGAGTTCCAGCCTGCGCAGATGCGCTCGCTCGCTGACGGCCGGCGTTTCGTCCGCATCGAGGACGATGCCCTCGTCGCACGACCCTATACGCTCGACGGCCGCAGCGAAAGGCTGTTCGAAGTAGAGGGCGGCCGCATACTATCGGCGGCGCTCTCGCCCGACGAGAGCCTCGCACTGTTGGAGCTGCTTCCCGAGGGCGGCACCTCGCCCCGCAAGCCGATATACCGCCATTCGTTTACGAGCGACTATACGGTCATCGACCGCAGCGGTCGCCGTCTTGCCGGCTTCGACGGCATACGCGACGTGGCCTTTTCGCCCGATTCGCGCTCGGTGGCCTATGCCAAGGACAACGACCTGTATCTGTTCGACCTGGCAAAGGGCTGCACCACGCGCCTGACGGACGACGGCGAGTGGAACGCGACGATAAACGGCACGACCGACTGGGTATACGAGGAGGAGTACGGCTCGACGAAGGCTTATGCCTTCTCGCCTGACTCGCGCTATGTGGCCTATCTGCGGTTCGACGAGAGCCGCGTGCCGCTGTTTGAGATGATGCGTTACGACGGCGAGCTGTATAACCGCGCCTACCGCTTCAAGTATCCCAAGGCCGGCGACGACAACTCTGTCGTCACGCTGCATGTCTACGACATCGCCACAGGCCGCACGCAAGCCGTGCCTGCGGGCGATAATACCGATCAGTATATCCCCTGCATCGGGTGGACGCCTGCGGGAGAGCTCTATTTCTATCGTGTCAACCGCAAGCAGAACCTCTTCGAAGTCGTGGTATGCGACGACGAAGGCGGCCTGAGAACGATCTACCGCGAACAGTCGCCGCGATATGTCGAGCGCCCCTCGCTGTCGACCGTAACGTTCCTCGACGGCGATCGCTTCATCGTCCGCGAGGAGACATCGACGGGCTGGTTCCACCTATATCTGCACGACACCGAGCGCGGACGCATACGCCCGCTGACCTCGGGCGAGTGGGAGGTCGTATCGCTCGTCGGCGTCGATGCCCGCGGCCGCTACATATATTATATATCTACCGAGCAGTCGCCCCTCTGCCGCAATCTCTACCGTCTCGACATGCGTTCGGGACGCAAGACGTGTCTGGGCGACGGCGGCGGAGAGTGGCGGGTATATCCGTCGCAGGGCATGAATTATTACGCCGCGACCCACTCTACGGCCTCGTCGGCACCGCGCAGCGCCGTATACGATGCCGAGGGACGCATCGTCTGCGACCTCGACCCCGCTCTGCCTGCCGACGCCGCTGCGGCCGAGCCGGCCTTTGCCATGCCCGGGAAACGGTTCTGCAACTTCACTACCGAGCGTGGCGACAAACTCGATTACTACCTGATCTATCCCGCCGGCTTCGATCCGTCGCGCCGCTATCCGGTGCTGCTGACCCAGTATTCGGGTCCCGGTTCGCAGCAGGTCGCCGACCGCTGGGGCGGCGACTGGGAGGAGACGCTGGCGCTGAACGGATATATCGTGGCATGCTGCGACGGCCGCGGCACGGGCTTCCGCGGAGAGGAGTTCAAGAAGGTTACATACGGCGATCTCGGCCGCCGCGAAGTCGAGGACCAGCTCTCGTTCGCGCGTCATCTGGCATCGCAGCCATACGTCGATTCGTCGCGTATCGGCATCTACGGCTGGTCTTACGGAGGCTTCATGGCTCTGGGTTGCGCTTTGAAGGGCGACGGACTGTTCCGTATGGCTATCGCCGTGGCTCCCGTCACGTCATGGCGCTATTACGACAGCATCTATACCGAGATATACAACGATCTGCCGCAGGATAACCCCGCCGGCTACGACGACAACTCGCCGATCAACTTCGCTGACCGTCTGAGCTCGTCGACGCGTCTTTTGATCGTACACGGCACGGCCGACGACAATGTGCATTTCCAGAACGCCATGGAGATGTGCCGTGCGCTGAACCGCGCGGGCAAGCTCTACGACATGATGATATACCCCGACCAGAACCACTCGATGATGCCCGATGCGAAGGTGAATATCCGCGAGAAGCTGGTTGAGTATACTCTGCGAAATCTCTGATTCGGGGCGGTTGCCGCGGCGTCATGCTGTTCGCTGCGACATGCCGGATAAAAGACTCCCCCGCCGCATTGCGCGGCGGGGGAGTTTCCGTTCGAGGGCGGTGGTGCGCCCATATTGTAAGTAGGGTAGTGCCCGCCATGGAAGCATCGGCGCCTCAGTCGAGCGAGCAGGGAAGTCTTCGTCGAGCGAGCGTATCGCACACTCGCGGCCGGACGAATCTCCCGACCGCTTTCGCGGCACGCTACTCTACGCGGATGAACTTCTCTACACCCATGGATTTGGCTTTGAGTATGAGCTCCTCGTTGTTGTCCGATACAACCAGCAGTTTGTCGCCCGCCGCAAGACGCGTATGACCCTGCGGCACGAAGTACTTGCCGCCGCGGCATATCATCACTACGAGCGTTCCGCCGGGCAGCTTGATCTCTTTGAGCGTGTCGCCCTGCACGAGCAGCGATTCGTTGACCTCGATCTCCGAAAATTCGCTCTTTACGCTGTCGGGCATGTTCAGCTTGAATACGCTCTCCAACTCCTCGTAAGCCAGCCCGAGCCAGTTGGCCATGCCGCTTACGGTCGTACCCTGCACCACGAGCGAGATTATCGTAACGAGGAAGACGACATTGAATATGTATTCGGCATTTTGCACGCCCTCCAATACGGGGTATGTCGCGAATATGATCGGCACGGCACCGCGCAAGCCCACCCAAGAGACGTATATGCGAGCCTTGGCCGTGAAGTGCTTGAAGGGTGCGAGCAGCAGCAGCGTGGCTACCGGACGCGCGAAGAATATCATGAACGCGCCCACGGCCAGACCCATTATCACGACATCGGACTGCAACAGCTCGTTGACGTCGACCAGCAGACCCAGCGCGAGGAACAGCACTATCTGCAACAGCCACGTGAAACTGTCGAAGAACGTCATCAGCATGTGGCGGTGCACTATGCGGTAGTTGCCCACGACAAGGCCGGTAATGTATACCGCCAGATAGCCGTTGCCGTATGCCAGCGTCGTGAACGAGAACGAGAAGAAGGCGCATGCCAGCAGCATGATCGAATAGAGCGACTGGTTGGAGCGGATGTTTATGCGGTTGATGATCCACACCGACGCCCGTCCGAACATGTATCCCAGCGCCGAGCCGACGATCATCTGCACGGCGAACGTGCGCAGCGTGTCGACCCAGTCGAAATCGCCGTGTCCTCCTCCGCCGGCCAGCGATACGAGCAGCACCGTGAGGATATATGCCATGGGGTCGTTACTGCCGCTCTCCAACTCCAACATCGGCCTGAGGTTCTGTCGCAGCCCCTGCTTCTTCGAGCGCAGGATCGAGAATACCGAGGCCGAGTCGGTCGACGACATGGTCGCCGCCAGCAGCAGAGCCGCCACGAACGACATCTCGATGCCGACGTACGGCGCGACGAAGTAGACGAAGCCTCCCACGATCAGTGCCGTGGCAACGACGCCCAGCGTGGCCAGTACCACGCCGGCGGTCATCACGGGACGTATCTGCGAGAACTTCGTGTCCATGCCGCCCGAAAAGAGGATGATGCAGAGCGCGATCATACCTATGAACTGCGTAAATTCGTAGGAGTGGAACGGAATGAAATCGTTGTACCCGAAGACCATGCCCACGCCCAGAAACAGCAGCAGCGCCGGTGCGCCCAGACGATAGGCCACCTTTCCGGCCAGCACGGCTATGAACAGGAGCAGGGCTCCGACCAATAGAAAATTCTCGTTCAACATACCTCCAAATTTTTGGCGTTTATACTATCCGTCCGCAGCGCCTCCCCTTCTTGTGCGGGCAGCCGGCTCTATGCTGCGCTCTGCATTGCCTCGGGGCGGCCGTTATCTCTTTGCGGCGACACCCGTTATTACAGTATCTCCTATCGGGCGACGGTCGAACTCCGCATAGGCATATACGCGTCGTGCACTCATCGCGCTGCGCGGAGAGACGTACTCGACGAGCGTGACCGCCGAGACATTCGTCTCGGGCAGCGCGTCTATCGCCTTCTGGTCGCCCTCGATGACGGCACGGCGCAGCTCGGTCAGCTGCTCGTGGCGGTAGTAGCGCTCCCTGCGGCGCAGATATACGCCGTCGGGACGGTAGTAGGGTACTCTGCCCTGGCCGAAGAGGCGTGTCGTTGCCGCTATCAATCCCCACAAGAGCATCGTCGAGCCGATGAGCAGCATTGCGGCATCGAGGTTGCCCGAATCCGAGTCTATCGCGACGGTGTCGACTACGAGCAGCGCCGCACCCGCAAGCGCAATCGCCAAAGGTTTGACCACAGGGCGGCGGCGAGCCTCGACGACTCCGCCCGGCAAGGCGTACAGTGCCTCGCAAATATCATTCGTTTTCATAAGTTCGTTTGCTTTCTGTGCGACCCTTCGCCCTCCCGCTGCGGATCTTCTTTTTGGACAGCGGGCGGAACGGATCGCTCAGGTTCGTTAATATGTTTTTCGGGGAGCATCGGCGCCTCCCCGTGCGCACGGCATGCCCTCGGGGCGTATGCCGGCGCTAAATAACGAGCCGCCGCACGCGGATCAGATAGTGATCCGCAGCGCGCGAAGCGAACAATATCTTATGGTTGTACAATCCATAGCGGACGCCCGCCGTCGACGAGTCTATGGCGCGCGACTTGAACCCCGACTGCGAGTGCGACGACTCGGCGCGGGTATGACCGGGCTGCGTGCGCAGCGAGGCGGGTGCCGGACGAGCCGGCGTGATGCCCGTCGATGCTGTCGCCGCGCAGCATATCTGTCTGAGCTCGGTGAGGGCGAGCGGCCGCGATGTGTCGTCGCCGCAGCTTTCGCTGACGAATGCGACGCTGTCGGCCGTCCCGGCGCAGTCGGCCTCTTCCGAGAGCGCAGCGGTCAGCAGCGATGCGGCCGCAACGGCCAGCAGCGTTATTATCATCCTCGCTCCTCTCATCACTGCGGTATGAACGTATAGGTTATCTCTCCCTCTTGCGTGGCGGGTGCCGAGGGGTTTATGTCGAATACCGACCGGAGTGCGGCCTGCCTCGCTATCTCTTTCATCGACTGGTCGCCGCCCGACCACGACTTTATATGCGCCGTCTTTACCTTGCCGCCGCGATCGACCCATACCGATACTACCACCTCTCCGCCTCCCTCGCAGCGGTATGCCGGCTGGTATAGCGAACGGTGATGACGCACCGGCGAGCGGAATACGTAGCTTATCGTCACGCGGCCGCTGAACTTTCCGCTCTCCTTGTCTTTGCCCTGGCCGCCTGCACCGCTGCCCGAGCCGCCGCCCTGACCTATGGCGCCGACGCTCTTCATGCCGCGCTCGTATTCGCTGCGGTTGGCCGCGGCCTCCGAGGCCACCTTGTCCATAAGCTCCTGCGTCGTCGCGTCGTACTGCGGTGCCGATGCGGCGCTCTTATCCGCCGCTTCGTTCGAGGCTGCGTTCTTGACCTGCGACCAGTCGAACTGCCGCTGCTCGATCTCGCGGATCAGCTCGTCGCGCCGGCGTCTGAGGCGCTCCGCTTCGTCTAAGAGCTGCTCGTCCGCAGCTTCGAATACCACTCCGAATGCGACGGGTTTGCGCTCCACCTCGACCCGTGCCACCCACATGGCGCTTACCAGCGACGAGTATAGCAGCAGCACGGCGCACAGACCCAGCCGATGCTCGTAGAGCCATTCGCCCAAGCTGCGCCGGTGCATGTCGACGGCCGGACGCCTCCGCCGCGGACGGCTCGCCGTCGCTGCCGAGACCTCGTGCGATTTTTGTCGTCGTGTGCTCTCTGTCATTGCCTGTCGATTATTCCGAGCAAAAATACTATTTTTTCCGGAAAAAATCTGTACCTTTGCATACTATTACATAAATTTAACGTAAGTATGGCTACTAAACAACGAACCCTGGCCGCACCTATCTCGTTCGAAGGCAAGGGTCTGCATACAGGCCTTAACGTCAGAATGACTGTTTGTCCCGCTCCCGAAAACAGCGGCATCGTTTTCCGCCGCATCGACCTCGAAGGCTCGCCTGTCATACCCGCTCTGTGCGAATTTGTAACCGACACTTCGCGCGGTACGACAATCGAGAAGAACGGCGTCAAGGTCAGTACGATAGAACATGTAATGTCGGCTCTGTGGACGCTCGGCGTGGATAACGCCGTAATCGATATCGACGCCCCCGAGACCCCGATCATGGACGGTTCGGCGCGCGAGTACGCCGCCCGCATCGTCGAGACGGGCACCGTCGAGCAGAACGCCGAGTGCAAGTATTACGAAGTCACGGAGAAGCACGTATATACGATTCCCGAGAAGGGCGTCGCCATAATCATCTATCCCGACGACGTATTCTCCGTCTCGGTGCACGTCGACTACAACTCCAAGGTCGTCGGCAACCAGTATGCCACATATTACCCCGGCGACGACTATGCCGAGAAGATAGCCCCCTGCCGCACCTTCGTCTTCCTGCACGAGCTGGAACCTCTGATGAAGATGAACCTCATCAAGGGCGGCGATCTCGACAACGCCATAGTCGTTGTCGAGAATCCCGTGTCGGACGACCAGCTGAGCCACCTCAAACAGATATTCGGCAAGGAGGACATCAGCATTACGGGCGGCTATCTCAACAACCTGCAACTGCGTGCCAACAACGAGCTCGCGCGCCACAAACTGCTCGATCTGTTGGGCGACTTCGCGCTGTTGGGCCTGCGCATCAAGGGACGCGTTTGGGCTACCCGTCCGGGACACTTCGCCAATACCGAATTTATGAAGGATATCCTTCGCATGATACGCCGCGACGGCGAGCAGCCGGCGTTCAAGTACAGTGCCAAGGAGCCTGCCAAATATACCATTTCGCAGATTCACAACCTGCTGCCTCATCGTTCGCCGTTCCTGCTGGTCGACAAGATATTCCATATCGACGAAAACTCGGTGGGCGGTATCAAGAACGTCACGATGGACGAGCCGTTCTTCATGGGGCACTTCCCCAAGGAGCCCGTCATGCCGGGCGTGCTGATCCTCGAATCGATGGCTCAGTGCTGCGGCGTTCTGGTGCTGAGCAAGGTGCCCGATCCGGAGAACTATTCGACATACTTCCTTAAAATCGACAACGTTCGCTTCAAGCGCAAGGTCGTTCCGGGCGATACCTTGCAACTCGAAACGTTCATTACCGAGCCTATCCGCCGCGGCATTACCACGGCGCAGTGCAAGGCATTCGTGGGCGGATCTCTGGTCTGCGAGGCCACGCTCACGGCGCAGGTGGTAAAGAATATGAAGTAACTAACCGTATAACAACCGACGCATGATAAGCAATTTAGCATACGTACACCCCGATGCGGTCATCGGCAGCAACGTGACCGTCGAGCCCTTCGCCTACATCGAGGGCGACGTGGTCATAGGCGACGACTGCTGGATAGGTCCCCACACGGCTATCTACGACGGTGCGCGCATCGGCAAGGGCAACAGGATACATCCCGGCGCCTCGATCGCCTGCCAGCCGCAGGACTTGAAGTTTGCCGGCGAGAAGTCGACGGCCGTCATCGGCGACTATAACGACATACGCGAATATGTGACCATATCGCGCGGCACGGCTTCGCGCGGCACGACGGTGGTGGGCAGCCACAACCTCCTTATGGCCTATGTACATGTAGCTCACGACGACGTTCTGGGCAGCCATTGCGTGCTGGCCAACCGCACCTCGCTCGCCGGCGAGGTCGAAGTCGGCGACTGGGTCGTCATAGGCGGCCATACGGCCGTGCACCAGTGGGTGCATATCGGCGACCACGCCATGATACAGGGCGGTGCGCTTATCGGGCAGGATATCCCGCCCTATATCATCGTTACCAACGGCGAGTCGCACTATGCCGGCATAAACAAGGTCGGGCTCTCGCGCCGCGGCTTTACGCCCGAGCAGATCGCCTCGATCCACGACACGTGCCGCATACTGTTCCAGAGCGAGCTGAACTACCTTACCGGCTGCGACAAGGTCGAGGCCGAGATTCCGCCTTCGCCCGAACGCGATGCGCTGGTAAAATTCGTCCGCTCTTCGCAGCGCGGCGTGGTCAAGCCCTATTCGCCGAGAACGAAATAGACCGAAAAATGTAGGAAACAGGTCGAAATATTAGGTATTCGATAAAATTATACCTATATTTGCACCATAAGAAGCAGACGAGGGGACGAATAGTCCCCTCGTCTCGTGAATATGATTTGACGAATTAAACGATATCACTGATAAAATGATTGACAGCAAAAGAGTTATAGAGATTGCCGAGCGCAACATCGCGGGCACCGACATGTTCGTCGTCGACTGCACCTCGTCGCCCTCGGGCGATATCGAGCTTATTATCGACAGCGATACGTCCGTATCGATCGATGCGTGCGCCTATCTGAGCCGCGCCATAGAGGCCGAGCTCGACCGCGAGCAGGAGGACTTCTCGCTTACGGTGGCTTCGGCCGGCATCGGATCGGAGCTTCGTTCGCTGCGCCAGTATCGCAAGCTGGTCGGCTCGTCGATCGAAGTGCTGCTCGTCGACTCGGAGAAGATACTCGCACAGCTCGATACGGTCGACGAGGAGGGTATCACGCTCTCCTACGACGAGCGTCGTCAGGTCGAGGGCATGAAGCGCAAACAGACGGTGCGCGTGACGCGTCGCTACGAGTGGTCGCAGATCCGCCGCGCCAAGGAGTGGCTCGATTTCAAGTAGTTTGTAAACCGGTCTAATAATAGGGATGAAACAGAGAGCGGGAAATAACAGAACGATATATTTACTTGATGGCGAAATGGAATCGCTATCCGGTAGATTTTTGTCATCAACGCAAAATTCATATTCGGAAGAGGAGGTTATTGATCGTATAATATGGGGCGATTTGATGTCTGTTATTGATCGCTTGCCGGTTGAATTTGCAGATCTGATAATTATAGATCCTCCGTATAATATTTCCAAAAATTATAACGGACTTAAATTTGCCGCTTGCAGTGATGCTGAATATTTCAAATATATAAATTCTTGGTTCCCTGCTGTTTGTAGGTGCTTGAAGCCGACGGGAAGTATCTATGTGTGCGGTGATTGGAGATCGACAGGTATATTACAAACGGTTATTGGACGTTATTTGCACATTATAAATCGCATAACATGGCAAAGAGAAAAAGGCCGCGGTGCAAAACATAACTGGAAGAATGCCATGGAGGATATTTGGTTCGGAGTTAAAAATGTTGATGATTATTATTTTGACGTCGAATCTGTAAAACAAAAGAGACGAGTAATAGCTCCGTATAAGGAAGCCGGAAAACCAAAAGATTGGTTTGCAACGGATAATGGCAATTACAGATTGACGTATCCGTCGAATTTTTGGGATGATATAAGCATTCCGTATTGGTCTATGCCAGAAAATACGGATCATCCTACGCAAAAACCGGAAAAATTAATGGCGAAATTGATTCTTGCTTCGTGTCCTGAGTCAGGAGTAGTATTCGATCCTTTTTTGGGTAGCGGTACCACGGCTGTTACGGCGAAAAAATTGGGGCGGCATTATTGCGGAATTGAAATAAACAAGGAATATGCTTGTTTGGCTGAGAAACGTTTACTTTTGGCTGATAACGATAAAAATATTCAGGGCTATGTCGATGGAGTCTTTTGGGAAAGAAACACATTGTCGGATCAAAAGAAAACACTGAAAACAGCCCGATCATCAAATAAAAATACAATGCCGTCTTTATAACGAGATTATGGAACAGTCATTATTTTATTCCGATATTGAAAGCAAAACATTATCGTTGTTGAAACATAATGCACAAAACATTATGAACCAACATACGATGAGATCGCCAAGGGCGGTAGGGGATGCCATTCAGGATTTTTTGGCCGACAATTTTTATGTTTGCATTTCCGAAGAGTTAAAAAGCTATCGTTCCGATTTCGAACGCCGTTCTTTGGAAGATTTTGCTTTTGAGATAGAAGATAATTATTATGCCGTTGATTGTAAAACTCATAATGTCTCTACACATTTCAATATGCCTAATTTGATATCAGTTGAAAGATTGGCGAGATTTTATGAAAATGACAATAATTTCTTCATGATACTATTGGTGGAGTATGACACCGATTTAATAAATGACAGACTTGTTTTTAATTCTTGTAAATTTGTTCCTATCGAATATATGTCATGGGATTGTCTGACGATTGGCGCACTTGGATGGGGACAGATTCAGATAGCCAATTCAAGTCGTATTGTTATAGACAGAAATACATCTCGTAAATCATGGATGTTGAAGTTATGTGATGTGATGGATGCTTTCTATCCGCTGGAAATAGAAAAAATACAGAGGAGAGTGTCGAGGTTTGAAAGTGTCAGATCATTTTGGGAAAATCATGAATAATAAAAATATATAAAACGAGAAACAACGATGAATTATGTGAATCTTATCAGCAATTTCGCTGAGTTCAAGGAGTTGAAGAGCATCGACAACACTACGCTGATCGGTGTTTTGGAGGATGTCTTCCGTCACGCTTTGCAGAAGCAGTTCGAGAGCGACGAGAATTTCGACGTCATCATCAACCCCGAGAAGGGCGATTTGGAGATCTGGCGCAACCGTACCGTCGTCGAGGACGGGGCGGTCGAGAACCCCAACACCGAGATTTCGGTGTCGGAGGTCAAGGCGATCGACCCCACCTACGAGGTGGGCGACGAGTATGCCGACCAGATCGACATGACCAAGTTCGGCCGTCGCGCCGTGCTGTCGCTGCGTCAGAATCTGGCATCGCGCATCCTCGATCTGGAAAAGGCCGCACTCTTCGAGAAGTATTCGGAGAAGGTGGGCGAGATCATCGCCGGCGAGGTCTATCAGGTGTGGAAGCGCGAGGTGCTGATCCGCGACGACGACGACAACGATCTCTCGCTGCCCAAGTCGGAGCAGATCCCCAACGACTTCTATCGCAAGGGCGATACCATCAAGGCCATCGTCAAGAGTGTGGAGATGAACAACAACCAGCCCCGCATCATCCTTTCGCGTACCGACAACCAATTCCTCGAACGTCTCTTCGAGCAGGAGGTGCCCGAGATCTACGACGGTCTTATCACGATCAAGAAGATCGCGCGCATCCCCGGCGAGAGAGCCAAGGTCGCCGTCGAATCGTACGACGACCGCATCGACCCGGTGGGCGCCTGCGTGGGTATGAAGGGCTCGCGTATCTACACTATCGTCAAGGAGCTGCGCAACGAGAATATCGACGTAGTGAACTACACGGCCAATACGTCGCTGATGATACAGCGTTCGCTCAATCCTGCCAAGATATCGAGCATCACTATCGACGAGGAGAAGAAGACGGCCGCCGTATACCTCAAACCCGAGGAGGTGTCGCTGGCTATCGGCAAGGGCGGTCTCAACATCCGTCTGTCGAAGATGCT
>ERZ778514.985-NODE-985-length-23066-cov-5.912216_pt1 | contig 23066 bp, 18 predicted proteins | sample MGYA00510344_ERZ778514 | MGnify/ENA primary metagenome ERZ778514 (study PRJEB29527, sample SAMN07138968) | mouse gut metagenome | material: feces | host: mouse | place: China:Nanjing | collected 2016-01-25 ...
TTTTTAATTAGCCCCGATGACAATACATCTCCATACCCATATATTTACCCAGCGCTTCTGACAATAATTCTCTCCTTTTATTGTCTTGTTGTGATAAGTATAGAAAAAGAGACCACCTTTTTAAAGACGTCTCTTTTTAGATAATACTATGGAATTTTTTTAGAAACAGTCAATTCTTAATGCCATAACAGCGCCTATACATTGTACTGTCAGTATCACTAATACTCCGACTTTAAACTTTGCTTTCCGCGTCTTATGCCGGAATACCTTCATCCCTATCCATGCCCCCACACTCCCGCCGGCCAGCGCGAGCAAAAGAAGCGTCCTTTCCGGTATCCGCCATCCGCCCCGTCTTGCCTTATGCTTATCCCATCCAAAAGCAGCATATGCGGCTAGATTAATCAAAATCAAATAGATAATTCCCGCCTTTTGAATACTCATACTCTATCCTCCCACACATAAACACCTTTTACAGTACGATCTCTTCCTTTAACGTAAAGGAATAGATGACCTTTTCCTTCACTCTCTTCCCCGTCATCTGCTCAAGCGCTTTGCTGTAATAGTCCAGCTGCGCATGGTACTTCTCTGTCAGTTCCTCTGCCTTTCTGACATGATCCGTCTTATAATCCAGCACTACCAGTCCGTCCGGTTCTTCAAAATACACATCGATAATTCCCTGCACTAATATCTCTTCCCCTTCTTGCTCTTTGGGATAGATTTCTCTGGCGTCAACCCCCATCACAAAGGGCTGCTCTTTTTTAAGCTTTCCCCTGCGGGCGCACTCTCTCATACGTCTCCCCGACCGGCAGTCAAGAAATCCCATGATATCCTGCAGACTGATACATGCCGCCATCTCATCAGATACTTTTCCCTCTTCTTGAAAAATACGGATGTCTTCCGCTAGTATCTCCTCCGTATATTCCTTGCGAAAATCAAGAAGTTCCAGAATCCTGTGATACGCCGTACCTCTGGATGCCCCAGAAAGCTCCGACTCTTCCTGAAGAAATCTGGGAATTAGCGGCACTACTTCCGGCTCTTCATAAAGTACTTCGCCGTACATCTCTTCCTGTTCCCCATCTTCCATTGTCTCTAGAAAATGAATCCGTTTCTTTAACTCTGATACGGTAAATTTTAACTTCTGGGCACGGCTGTCTGTGTAAGTATACCGATACCCGAACTGTTCCGACAACATCTTCCTCACATTTTCATCATAGATCTTGTCCGTATCCCACTGCTCCAATGCCGCTTTTGTGATTCTTCCGGCTGTCTCCTCTTCCACTTCTTCCCTCACGATATCTTCAAATGATAAAGTCTTTACTATGACCGGTGTCTCCGGTTTAAGACGCGTAAGCGCCGGAAGAATCCAGTCCCAGTAAGAAACCGCCTTGCTAAGTCTTCCAAAGCTTAATTCTTCTTTTTCCTGATCCTTCACCATCCCATAACTTTCAAACTTTTTTTCCAGATTCGATATCGTCCCGGTAAGAATGAGCTTTTCCTTTGCACGTGTAAGGGCGACATAAAGCACGCGAAGCTCTTCTCCCAACGTATCAAGGGCTTCCTCCTTCTGAATGACTTTTTTTACGATACTCGGACTTTTTGTCCGGTTCACAATATCTACAGCATCAAGCCCTACTCCCAGATCGACATGCAGCGCGGCGTTGCTCCTTGCATCCTGCATATTAAAGCGTTTCCCAAGCCCCGCGACAAATACTACAGGAAACTCCAGACCCTTACTCTTATGGATCGTCATAACACGGACCGTATCGGACTGTTCATCCTCCAGTGCCGCCTCGCCGTAATCTACATCATATTTCTGAAGCTGATCAATGTAACGCACAAAATGGAACAGTCCTTTATAACTGGTGGACTCAAAAGCTTTTGCTTTTTCAAGAAGCATTTCCAGATTCGCCTTCCTCTGCTGGCCTCCCGGCATGGCAGACACAAACTCATCGTATCCGGTGCAGACAAAGATATCTCTTAATAATTCCTGCATAGGAGTATAGGGAATCCGTTCACGCAGCTTTTCCATCTGCGCCATACACCTTTCAAGCTTATTTCTGACTGTCTCTTCTTTTCCCTCATTCCTGTAGCATTCCACTGCACGGTAAAAAGGCGTCTCCCGATACTCGCTTTTAACCGCCGCCAGTTCTTGTTCTGTCAAGCCGCAGAAAGGCGATGTAAGAACTGCCGTCAATGGAATATCCTGATATGCATTGTCAAGCACCCGCAGATAATCTAACAGCACACCGATTTCCTGCGTCTTAAAATACCCCTCTCTCGTTCCGGCATAGGCAGGGATTCCCTCCCGGTTCAAAACTTCTGTAAAAATATCCGCAAATCCTTTCACGCTCCGTGTAAGTATCACAATGTCCGAATACCGGACAGGACGAAGCTTTCCGCTTTCCTTATCCGTCACCTGATATTCCCGGAGCAGTTCCCGGATACGTCCCGCAATTGCCCGTGCTTCAAGTTCTCTCTCCGGTATATTCTCCCGTTCCCCCACTCCTTCCTGACTGCCGGGCTCTTTTGCCTCCTCATCCTTTATATCGCTGTCAATTACAAGAACTTCCGTCACAGGACTATTTCTTTTTGTCTCATCTGTCCCTTTTTCACAAGAGCCGCAGTCTTGGTAATCAGGGTAATCTGCTCCTACATACAGAGCCGCTCCATCATCATAAGCAATTCCCCCCAAAGGCTTTGTCATAATCTGCCTGAAGATATAGTTGGCGCTGTCTAAGACCTCCCTCCGGCTTCGGAAATTCTTATGAAGATCTATCCTCTGCTTATTACTGTCCTCAAGGCTGTAGCTATCGAACTTTTCCATAAAAAGCTGCGGTCTCGAAAGACGGAAGCGGTAGATACTCTGCTTCACATCTCCTACCATGAAAATATTATATTTCCCCTCTGAGACCGTCGAAATACTCGTAAGAATCGCCTCTTGTATAAAATTACTGTCCTGATATTCATCAATCATAATCTCAAGAAACTGCTGCCTGTATTCCCTTGCGGCAGCCGACGGGCAAACTTTGCCGTCATGGTATTCTGTCAGGATCCGGAGAGCGTACTGCTCCATATCTGAAAAATCAATGATGTCCTTATCCCTTTTCTTTTCCTCGAACCTTTGTGCAAATTCTCTCACCAGTCCGGCAAGGACTTCTATCTGAGGTCTGCACAGGCGAAGATCAAAAAGCAGTCCTTCCGTATCCTGATAAAAATACTGGCAGACAATGTCTTTCACCAGAGCCTTTACTTCTTCCCGGATTGCCTTAACTTTTGAAATCTTTTCCTCCGACACAGTCTTGTCTCTGTTCGCGGCAAGCCGCGCCCACGCAATTTTCCCCTGTGCCTTTCCCCGGATTTTTTCTGAAAGTTCCGCAAATGTCTCCGCCTCAAGAAATCTTTCTACCATCTGCTGGTCAGAAAGAAGCGTTGCTTCATAGACCGCGGGACCATCCGGCTCGCCGCACAGAATAAGCCCCTGCCGGATCAATTCATAAGCATCTTCCAGATACCGTCTGGTATTATCTTTTATCAGCTTTACGGCAGGGCTTTCCTCCAGTTCTTCTATTGTTCCGGCGCTGTAAGACCGCACGCAGGAATCAAGCCACTCTTCTGCGTTCGGGTAGCTTCTGGAAAATTCATAGATTTTTGAAATTAACTCTTCTATCTTTTTATCATCCCTGCTTCCCCCATAGGCAGAGACAAAGTCAAGAAATTCCTGCTTCCCTTCCTGATAACAGTCTTCTAAAAGCTCATCCAGCACATCGTGGCGCAAAAGCTTTAACTCGCCCTCCTCTCCGATCCGAAAGCCGGGATCTAAGTCTATCGCATGAAAATGATCCCGGATCACCGACAGACAGAAGCTGTGAATCGTAGTGATCTGCGCATTATGTATCAGCGTAGCCTGCTGCATCAGGTGTTCATTGTCCGGATATTCCAAAAGCTTTTTTTCAATCGCCAGACGGATACGCTCCTTCATCTCCGCCGCCGCCGCTTCTGTAAATGTCACGATCAAAAGCTGGTCTACGCTTACCGGATTCTCCTTCGCTGTCAGCATGGTAATGATTCTTTCCACCAGAACCGCTGTCTTACCCGAACCAGCCGCCGCAGAGACAAGAATATTACGTCCGCGAAACTCAATGACCTTCTTCTGTTCCTCTGTCCACGATATTCCCATATCCTACGCCTCCTCTCTTCCATTCGCTTCTGATACGCTGTCTCCTGCATCTTTTTTTTGCTTCTCCTGCGCGGAACTCTCTGCCGAGCTTTTCATAGCGGCAAGAGCCTCCTCCCTGCTCATTTTACCGATATCCCGGTAACGGTAACCCGGCACCCTAAGGTCAAATCCACACACATGGCGGTACTTACAATAATCGCAGGCCGTCTCTGTACTTCTGCGGTAAGGGACCGCTTTCGTTTCCCCCTCCAAAATCTCCTTATGGGCTTCCTCTGTCTTTTTCAGGGCATGTTTCATCATCAGCCGGAACTCTTCTTGCGATACTGCCTTTGAAGTCTTTGAAAGACTCCCGTCCTTATTATATTTTACTGGAAGCACAACGGATTCCCCAGCCTGTTTCCTGTCCAAATGCGCTAACGCTTCATCCTGGAGATTGATGATTCCATCGGGTTTCAACTCTTTTAGAACCGCAGCTTCTATATCCGTTTCCTGTTTATCTACAAAGGGATCGCTTATCCTATAATAGAATACCCCCGCAGGAATAACCTCTTTCCCCAAATGCCTTGCGCCTTCCTCCTTAAGAGCCGCATCCATATACACCATAAGCTGAAGTTGGAGTCCATGGTATAAGGCGGCCGCATCAAAAGCTTTGCTCCCCGTCTTATAATCCAGCACCTTCACATACACCTTATCTCCATCCACACAAGTATCAATCCGGTCAATTTTACCATTTCCAAAACGCATTTCGTAAGCGGAAGGCTCAAAATCTCCCCCCGAAAGCTGCTTAGTCAGCGCCCATACCGTACGCTCCAGCATCCGTTTGATCCTCACCGCCATATATTCATTGCGGGCAGAACTGTTGATCACACTATTGTCGTAACATGCAATAGATTCCTCCACGCTTTCATTAATATATTGTTTTCTCAATTCTTCTGAAATCTGCGTCCAGCTTAAATGTTCTTTATCAATCCTTCTTGAAAATCCTTCCAATGCGCTGTGGCATATATTTCCCAGATCCACCGCCTGAAATTCATACTCCTTACGTTCCCTCAAACCCAATCCATAGGTAAGGAAATGAGCGAATGCACAAGCTGAAAATCTCTCAATCCTTGTGATACTGTCCTCAAAGTCCTCTCCATACAGGCGCCTTGCAGCTGCTTTTGTAAGCCCGTCCTTGGGCCGGTGGTAATATCCCGCAGAAAGAAGCCTTTCTATCCGTTCTCTCTGCTTCGGATTTCTCAGATACCATGTATACAGCTCCTGCCACCTGCTATCCTGAAACTCCTTCTTCTGAAAACCTCTGATCAGCAGATCGATTCCCATATCCTCCGTAACCTCTCTGCTGCATAATTCCTTCGTTTCCTCATCTATTACGCCAAGATAAGGATAAAGCTTTCGGATTTCCTGTATCAGATATGCGGGACGCATACTTTTTCCGTCCGAAGATACTTTACTGTAATAAATATAAAGCTTTTCAGAAGGTTTCGTCAGATTCATATAAAGATAAAATTTCTGAATATACGCCTGCTCTTTTCCTCCCGGCGACAGGCTGATTTTTTCTTTCTGAAATCTTTCTCTGTCACGCTCAGACAATAGCCCGGTGCGAAGAAGCGCGCCGGGAAGCCATGCATCATTTGCCCCTATGAAGAACAAAGCTTTGACGTCTTTAAGCCTTGTCCGCTGCACGTCGCCTGCAACAAGCTGGTCTACACTGGGCGGAATGATTCCTACCCTTGCCTCCGAAAGCCCGGCATCCAAAAGTTTGCAGTATTCGCTTAAGTCTACCTGCTCTTCTCCTAAAAGCTCCACGAATTTGTCCAAAAGCTCCACCAGAATTCTGTAAATCTGAGCGTATTCCTTTGCAAGCGCAAGTTCCCCTTCTAAAAAAAAAGCTTCTTCCTGACATTTTAATTTTAGCTGAAGTCCCTCTTTTACCATAAATTCATACAATGCCAGCGTAATATCCTTCACGGTTTTTTTCTTTTGCTTCAGCACAAAAACAAAACCGTCTATCTTTTCCACGAATCCTGTCCTTAAGTGGTTCAAACGGTCTAGTTCTTCCTCTGTCATGCCTTTTAAAGGCTTTGCCCACTGTCCCTGCCATCTTTTATATCCTTTAATGCCAAACCCGATCACATAATTCTCCATCAGACAGGTATCCTCATAGGAAATCCCCGACAGATTCGTACGCAGAAAACGGAAAACGCTCTCATATGTAAAATTCTGCTCTGCCATATTCAGAAGGCTCCGGATATATTCTACAAAGGAATTCAAAAGAATACTTCTTTTATGATCCATAAACACCGGAATATCATAGCTTTCAAATGCCTGCTCAAGATAGTCCCCATATACGTCCATATTGCTGACGATCACACCGATGTTCCGGTAACGGTATCCTTCCTTCCTGATAAGGGCGCGGATTTCCCCAGCCGCGGCAAACGCCTCCTCCTTTGGCGTCCTCGCCGCGTGTATACTGACTGCTTCCTGCTGCCTCCTGTAACTGTCCTGTCTGCCGCGGAACAGATTCCTCTCCAGAAAAGAAAGCGGATCATTCCCCTGAAAACGCCGCACTGGCTTCTCGTATTTATATCCCGGCTCTTCTAAAGTTATCTTTTCTTCCTTCGCGATCTCTATCAGAGATGTCACCATATGCTTACTCAAGGCGAAAAGCTGATACGGATGCTTATAAGAAAAAGGATTCTCCCTTTCATCCATCAGAACCGTAATGATTACTCTTTTACAGTGACGCATAAGTTCCCGCAAAAGATGGTTCTGCACCGGGGTAAATCCGGTAAACCCGTCTAACGCCACCGTACTGTTTTTCAAAAGCTCCGATTTTGGGATTTCCCTGCAAAGGACATCCAAAAGTTCCTCTTTTGTAATATACTTCTTGTTCAGATATTCTGAAAATCCGCGGTACAGCCGGCTGATATCCTGTAGCTTCCAGTAAAGTCCTGTATCTTCCCCCGCCGTCTCCATTACCCGGGAAATCTCCTCCTCTCCGATATCATACTGAGTAAACTCTGAGATCACAGACTTCACTTCACTGATATAGCCGGGCTTTTTCATATTGCTCTTAAGAACTTTAAGATCCTTCTCATAATCCCCGGCAATCTTTCTTAAAATCAGATTCTTACCCTCGTCATCCAGAACCGGCAGATTTCCGCCCCCCGTCTCCTCAAACACGCGGTAAGCAAGACGCGCAAAACTTAAGACATCAATATTCATAATCCCGTGGGCCGGATGTTTAGCCACAAGATCCTTCTGCGTCTGCAGCGTAAACTGCTCCGGTACAAGGACTATATAATTTTGCTCCGGATGTTCTATTGATTCATCAATAATATGCTTGTAAAGAAAATAAGACTTTCCCGAACCTGAAGGCCCGAATATAAATTTTAATGACATAATCCCGCACCCTTTCCGATAACAGCCTTTTCCATATATTATAAACGATTCCTTTATCTTTGTACATCAGAAAGGATTTGTTTGCATTTGTCCATTTCAAGCCATCTTACAAATAAGAACCAGATAAAAGTAAATTTTATTTCAAAGATTTGAATAAAATAAAGCTGCCAGACCTACAATATTTATGGATTGCAATTCTGACAGCTTTCTCATTTTTATTTATGACATGTTCAAACCCTACACACTCCGAAGCTTTTCTGCAAATTCATTGCTCAGCGATATCTTCGCCACATAGAACACATCCCCGGTCATATATACCGTCCAATCATCCTCTATCTCTACCTGCAGCTCGCCGCCCGGCATATGGACGATCACTTTGCTGTTGGTCATGCCAAGCTTATAGGCAACGCCTGCCGCCGCACATGCGCCCGTACCGGATGCCAGCGTATATCCGGCGCCGCGCTCATAGATCTCTATCGCAAGGTTCTCTTTATCCATCACCTTCATGATCTGGGTATTCACACGGTTCGGGAAATATCTTGCCATCTCCGCATAGTCGCCGATCTTGCATACAAGAGGCTTCGATATCTCACGCATAGGGATCACACAGTGGGGATTCCCGATCGTCACACAAGTCACCGGGTAAAGCGTCCGGCCGAATACCATGTCCTCATTGATCACTTCTCTTCTCTCGCCAGTCACCGGAATATCATCGCTCCAGAAAGAAAGCTTCCCCATCGATACCCGAAGCCTGCTCCCGTCTTCATTTAAAAACGTCACTTCCGCCGCCCCGTTCTCCGTAAACAGCTTGAAGTTTTTCTTCTGTACATATCCCGCATCCTTTAAATATTTGGCAAAGATGCGCACTCCGTTTCCGCTGGTCTCGGAAATACTGCCGTCCGGATTCCATACTCTGACAGACATACCGTTCTCTTTTAAAATCGGTCCTTCTAATATGCCGTCCGAGCCAAGCCCCGCATTACGGTCGCAGATCATCTGCACATTTTCTGCTTTCAGCTCAAGCTCGTTTTTATTCGGATCAAATACTACATAATCATTTCCCAGCCCATGATATCTTTCCAGAGTCACCTTCATAACATACCCTCCTACTAATTTATGCCTGTTCGTTATGTTTCTATCATAACAGGCATTTTTTCCCTTTTCAAGGCAATTCATGCTATTTATATTGCAAATAATGCTCTATTGAATTATCATGATATTGAGGGCAAACGCGTTTCACCCTTATGATGCATAGAAATGAATAACCGAAGGAGTTTTTTATGGACATCTATGAAAAAAGAGGTTATCTAAACAGCGAGTTCCGCTTATTTCACCTTACTGACAAGGAATCCGGTGAGATCAAAACCCATTACCACGACTTCGACAAGATCACCATCTTCCTCAAAGGGCGTGTTTCCTACATGATTGAAGGGAGGACCTATGATCTGAAGCCCTACGATATCGTTCTTGTAAAACACAATGACATGCACCGTCTTACAGTAGACAACTCTAAAGTTTATGACAGAATCATCGTCTATATCTCTCCAAACTTTATGAACGCCTACCAGACTGATACTTACGATCTGAATTTTTGTTTTCAGAAGGCGCAGGCAGAGCATTCCAACGTCCTGCGCATCCCGTCTCTCGAAAAAAGCTCTCTGTTCGGTTCCATTGTACGGCTGGAAAAATCCTTTTCTGACAAAGGATATGCCGCCGAACTCTACCGGCAGGTCTTATTTCTGGAATTTATGATCCATCTAAACAGAGCCGCCCTGAAAAACCGGCTGGAATTCATCGACACAGAACATATTTCCAAGGTGGCCGGTATCCTCCAGTATATCAACGACAACCTGACAGACGATCTGAATATCGACCACATCTCAAGTACCTTTTTTGTCAGCAAATATTATATGATGAGACAATTCAAGCAGGAAACCGGATATACGCTTGGAAACTACATTTCCCGCAAACGGCTCCTGCTTGCCAAGGAACTTATATTATCCGGAGTACCGGGAACACAGGCCTGCTTTGACTGCGGCTATAAAGACTATTCCACCTTTTCAAGAGCTTACAGACGGCTTTTCGGAGAATCTCCGAGGGATACTTTATCCCAGATATCCGCCGGAACATAGCCCCTCACAAAGATGCCGTCTTCCCTGTACTCCTCTTCGGTCAGCTCTCCATACTTGCGGATGAGCTGGATCTTTCCTGTGTCTTTATAATCATACAGACATTCCACCGCTATCTTTTGCTCTCTTAAGACAGCCTCCATCGTCTCTAATAATTCTGGAATCCCCTCGCCGGTCTTCGCTGACAGTTTGACGGTATAATCCGCCTGAAAATCTCGGACAATCTGCTCTTTACCCAATCTGTCCTGTTTATTAAATACGGTGATGACAGGCTTATCCCCTACTTTCAGGTTCTTAAGGGTCTCATATACGGTAAACATCTGCTCATCCATCTGCGGATTAGAAGAATCCACCACATGTAAGATCAAATCCGCGTATTTTGCCTCTTCCAGCGTACTTTTAAATGCCTCCACCAGATGATGGGGAAGCTTTTTAATAAATCCTACCGTATCCGTCAAAAGAATCTCCTGTCCGCTAAGCAGCCTAAGCCCCCTTGTCGTAGGGTCAAGGGTCGCAAACAACTTGTCCTCTGCAAAAATATCAGCGCCCGTCAGCTTATTAAGCAGCGTAGACTTTCCTGCATTCGTGTAGCCCACAATCGCAATGACTGGGATCCGGCTCTTTTTGCGCTGTCCGCGGGTGACCTCCCGGTGGCGCTTGACTTCTTTCAGTTCCCGGTTCAACTGAGCAATCCGGCTCTTAATAAGCCTCCGGTCCATCTCCAGCTTTTTCTCTCCGGGTCCTCTCGTCCCGATTCCTCCGCCGAGTCTTGAAAGCGCTGTACCAAAACCGGTAAGCCTCGTCTGGCGGTATTTTAACTGGGCAAGTTCCACCTGTATCTTTCCTTCGCTGGTGGAGGCTCTCGCCGCAAAGATATCAAGGATCAGAAGCGTCCGGTCCATCACCTTCACATCCAGCTCGTCCTGAAGATTCTTCATCTGTGCGGGCGAAAGCTCATCATCGCATACAATCCCCGTTGCCTCCGTCTCCCACAGCATATCCTTAATCTCTTCAATCTTACCCTTTCCTACATAGGTTCCCGGATGCACCTGCTCCCGGTTCTGAATGAGTCTGCCCGCGGTCTCTGCCCCCGCCGTCTTTGCAAGCTCAGAAAGCTCGTCCAATGAACTTTCTGTCAACTCCTGCCCAAAAGTACTGACTCCGACCAGTAATACTCGCTCTTTCTCGTTTCCTAATTCTATCATAATCCTATCTCGTTTCTAAAAATTCCGCTTCCTTCGCGGCCTCCTCATCCTCCGGATAATCTTTGACATATTCCGAAAGAAGGTTCTTCGCCGTCTCCATATCGCCCAGCTTTTCATAAGCAAAAATACAGTTAAACCGCATCGCCTGTTTCAGCTTATCGTCACTGTCTTCTACCTTTAATCCTTCTTCAAAATATGTAACAGCCTCTTTTATATTCCCCATCTGAAGTTCACAGCTTCCAAGAATGTTATATACTGTTCCCGTCTTTTCGCTGCCTTCCTCCAGCGCGTTTCTCAAGGCTTCCTTTGCACCTTCATAATCTTTTGTCTCCCACAGGGCGATACCAAGTCCTCTGTAGGAATCCGCTTTATTCTGTTCATTTTTTACAGCTTCCTTAAACTGCTCTGCCGCCTCTTCATACTGTTCGCTTTCCAATGCCTCCATCCCGCTTTTGTACGGATTAACAATACATCCTGTCAGCATGATTGCCATCAAAAACACCGCTATATACAAATGAAGCTTTTTCATATTTTCATATCTCCCATTCTTATTACAGCTATGCTGCATATTTCGCTACACACACCGCATTCAGAATCGCCGCAAACATAACTCCTACTTCCGCAAGGATTGCCTCCCACATTCCAAAGCATCCCACAACCGCCATCAAAAGAACCATCACCTTAATGATAATTGCAAAAGTAATATTCTCGTTTACTACTTTAATCGTCTCCTTGGCTATACGGATCGCATCTTTGATTTTAAAGAGTTCTCCCTTCACAAGAATCACATCGGCCGCCTCAACGGCTGCGGCGGAAGCCAAATCTCCCATAGCGATTCCTACGTCAGCCCTCGCAAGGACCGGAGCATCATTGATTCCATCTCCAACACAGACAAGCTTTTCCGAATCATCCTGTATAAACAGGAATTCTTCCAACTGTTCTACCTTTTCCACCGGCAGCAAGTTAGAATATGCGTAATCCATGTCCAATTCTTCCGCAACCGCTTTTCCTGCTTTTTCCGAATCCCCGGTAAGCATTACCAGAACCCCATTGCACTGCTGTCTCAGATAACTCAAAGTTTCATAAGCATCCTCCCTGATTTCATCAGCAATCACAAAATATCCCACACACTCCTTCTCCACTGCCACATAGACAACTGATCCGGCAAACTCTACATTCTCCACTTCCACCTTCTGTCTCTCCATAAGACGCCAGTTACCCACATGTACTCTCTTTCCCTCATAGTTCGCACTGACACCGTAACCCGGTTCTTCATTCACTCTGTATACTTTATTCTTATCAATCACACCTGTATACGCTTCAAAAAGGGACTGCGCGATCGGATGGTTAGAGTAACATTCCACATGAGCGGCAAGCTTCAAAAGGTCTCTCTCACTCATCCCATAAGCCTTCACTTCCTTCACGGAAAATGTTCCCTTCGTCAATGTTCCGGTCTTATCAAACACAAAAATATCCGCCTTTGCCAACGTTTCTAAGTAATTCCCTCCTTTGACCAAAATCCCTTGACGCGCGGCGCAGGCAATTCCGCCTAGAAATGCTATCGGTATAGACATCACAAGCCCACTTGGACATGCCACTACCATAAAGATAAGTCCGCGGTAGATCCATGTATCCCAATTACCATAGGAAAATGTCATGGGAGGATAGACCATAACAAGCACTGATAAAAGCAACATTACCGGCGTATACACTTTGGAAAACTTTGCCACAAATGTCTCGCTCTCTGCCTTAAGGTTCTGTGCATCTTCAACCATAGTCATAATCTTAGACACTGTAGAATCCTCATAAGTTTTAACAACTTTCGCCTCTATCACTCCGCTTAAGTTTATACATCCGCTGTATATTCTGTCCCCAGGCCTCGCAAGCTGCGGTATCGCCTCCCCTGTCAACGCCTTCGTATCTATCGTTGTCACTCCGCTTAACACTACCGCATCCACCGGAATCCGTTCTCCCGGCTTGATCACAATAATATTGTACAGATTAAGCTCCCACGGCTCTATCTGTATCTCCTCTCCCAGTGTCTTACGGGTTGCGTAAGCCGGACGGATATCCGTCATCTCCGCAATAGACCGCTTTGCACTGTCTGTCGCAAACTCCTCAAATATCAATCCAAGATCAAACAATAGTATAACAAATACACCCTCAATATATCTGCCAATACCAAAAGCTCCCACAGTGGCAAGAATGATCAGGACATTCTCTGTCGGAATCTTTTTCTGCATAAGCTTTTCGCTCAGTTTTTTAAATGAGTCAAAACCTATTACCAGATATGCTGTAAGAAAGACAGTAAACTTCACCCAGTCTGTCAAAGTCGTGCGGAATGCCAGAATAACCCCGCATATATAAATTACTACTCCTACACTATAAATAATACTTATTCTCTTCAACTGCGTCGTCATAATACTTCCCTTTTTTGTATCTATATTCAAATCATTCCTGAATATGCTCCATTCCCTGACTGATAATATTCTGAATATGGCCGTCTGCCAGAGAATAATACACAGTCTTGCCTTCTCTGCGGTTTTTCACCAGTTTCATCTGCTTCAGTACACGTAGCTGGTGCGAAATCGCAGACTGTGTCATCTCAAGAAGCTCCGCCAGATCACAGACACACATCTCCGACTCAAGCAGCACACATAGTATCTTCACCCTTGTAGCATCCCCGAATACTTTATAAAAATCTGCCAATTCCTTTATAAGCTCTTCCTCCGGCAGCAATTTCTTTACCTTTTGTATCATGTCTTCGTGAACACATATAACATCACAGCATTCAACTTCCGCTTTTTCCATATATTTTTTCCTTTCATTCATGATACTTAAAGCCTCAAAACCATACCGACCCATACAAGCACGCTCTTATGACTCTCATAACATATTAATTATGCCAAATGGTCAAATCTATTTCAACCACTTGGCACAAAGTTAATAAAAACGTAATTATTTTTTCCCTTATCGGACGTCAGTCCGGCCGCCCTGTCAGGGGCATGCTTTTCGGGGTGCGCGGATGGGTATACAAAATCCGAATCGAATTCAGAACACACAGCATAGCAACTCCAGTATCCGCAAATACCGCCATCCACATATTCGCATATCCGGCAAACCCTAAAACTACCACAAGTAATTTGACCACCAGTGCAAATACAACGTTCTGCATGGCAACCCGCCCGGTACTTTTCGCAATCTTAACAGAATCCACAATTGCCTGAACCGAAGACGTCATAAACACCACATCCGCCGCTTCAATTGCTGCATCCGCGCCGCTGCCCATAGCCGCTCCCACATCCGCTCCCGCAAGCACCGGAGCATCATTGATCCCATCGCCTACAAACATGACTGCTCCATGACGTTTCCGGATATCTTTAAGGTGCGAAAGCTTCTCCTGCGGCAGAAGTTGTGCATGAAACTCCTCAATCCCGATTCTATCCGCGACAGCATGCGCACTCTGGCTTGCATCGCCGGTTAGCATCACTGTAAAAAGTCCGGCATATTTCATGTTTTTCACAGCTTCTTTGGCCTCTTCTTTTATAATATCGTTGATGATCAGATAGCCTTGCAGTTCTCCTTCTACGGCGATCAGAACCTCCGTTCCACCCTCTTCCCAGTGGAATTCCTCCAAATTTATTCCATTCGCTTCCATCAATGCTCTATTTCCGCAAAGAACTTCTCCCTCAGGAAAAACAGCTTTAATACCCTTTCCGGATATCTCCTGTACTTCCTTCGGTCTTACAGACTCCAACCCTCTTTTCCTTGCTTCCTGAATAATACTGTTCCCGATTGGATGGGAAGAGTCCAGTTCACAGTCCGCCGCGATGGAAAGAATCTGCTTTTCTGTCAGCCTGCGGACCGTCACAATTCTTTCAACTGCAAAGTTCCCTTTTGTAACCGTTCCTGTCTTATCCATGACAACGGTTTTGATATCCTTTAATGCTTCAATTGCCAGACCGCCCTTGAACAAAATTCCTGTTTTCGATCCAGCTCCGATCCCGGAAAAGAACGCCAAAGGCACACTGAGCACAAGCGCACAAGGGCAGCTTATAACAAGAAATGTAATGGCCGTATAAATCCAATGATTCCAGTCCCCGCTTACCAGTGACGGGACGACGGCTGTAAGAATCGCCGCCGCCACGACAATTGGTGTATATATTCTGGCAAACCTTGTAATAAAACGGTCTATCTTTGGCTTGCTTGCAGCCGCATTTTCCACTGAATCAAGAATTCTTGTCACCATAGACTCATTCAGCGGTTTCCCAACCCTTACCTTTAATACGCCCTGCTCATTCACGCATCCGGAGATAACTTCCATTCCTTCTCTGACGTGAACAGGAACCGGCTCGCCTGTAACCGGAGATGTATCAATTCTACTCTCTCCATGCAGTACAGTTCCATCCAGCGGAATCCTGTCTCCTGGCCGTATCATGATCACATCTCCTACTCTTGCCTTGTCCGCCGGTATCTCCTTCACACTCTCTTCCTCTATAATATTTACTACTTCCGGGCGCAGATCTACTGCCTCCATAATCTGTGAGCGGCTTCTTTCCACTGCCACATCTTCAAAAAATTCACCTACCCGGTAAAAAAGCATTACTCCCACCGCTTCTGCAAAATCACCGATTGCAAACGCTGCGATCGTTGCCACACTCATCAAAAAGTTCTCGTCAAATACCCGTCCGTTTTTCAGGTTCTTCAACGCTTTCCATATGATTTCAAGTCCGAGAATCAGATAGGAAAAAACAAACATGATCTGATTTATAAAGGGAGACAATTCCATATTTTTTGCGGCTATCCCGGCGGCAAAAAGAACCGCCCCCGAACTAATACCGAGAATATCAGCTTTATTCGCCGCAAAAAAGCTCTGGTTTTCTTTTTTCTCCATTACTTTAACTTCTTGCGGAAGTACAATGACCTCCGATTCTATGGAAGCACATATTCTCTGCAGCACAGGAAGGATACTCTCCTGCCGGTCAGAAGCCACCACCAGTTTCTTTGTTGCAAATGTAATTGAAGCCGCCTCAACCTCAGGCAGTTCATTAATCTTTCTCTCCATTTTAGCCGCACAATTGGCACATCCAAGGTTCTCCAATATGTATACCTTCTGGGCAATGCCTGCAGGCATCTCATGGATCTCCTGCGGGATATCTCCATGCTGATGAACATGGTCGTGATGATGGCCGTGTCCGCAGCCACATTCTTCTCCGTGCTTATGCTTATGCTCATGCTGATGAACATGGTCGTGATGATGGCCGTGTCCGCAGCCACATTCTTCTCCGTGTTTATGCTCATGCTGATGAACATGACCACATTTTTCTTCCTGTTCATGATGATGATCGTGGTGATGGCCGTATTCTTCTTTGCTTCCATTATGATTATGTTTTTCATGATACCTCTGTAATTCTTGATCTTGTCTGCTCATGATATAACTCTCCTGAATTATTTTGATGAACATATGAGCAATCATTCATATGTTAATCATAGTAAACCATATGAAAGAATTTTTGTCAACACATATATTAAATGTTATATACAAAACGGTTGAGAATCATTTTATGCATAAAATGATTCTCAACCGTTTTGTATTCTGCTGTCCGCCCTAAAAAGCAATACTTATACTTTCTTCATTCTCATTTTACAATACAATTAGTAATTCTCTGCATGTACCTCAAAATAACTCTGCGGATGCGCGCATACCGGACATACCTCCGGCGCTCCCATTCCAACTACAATATGCCCGCAGTTTCTGCACTCCCATACCTTCACTTCGCTCTTTGCAAAAACCTCTTTTGTCTCTACGTTTTTCAGCAGCGCGCGGTATCTCTCTTCATGGTGCTTTTCAATCTCCGCCACTGCGCGGAATTTCTCTGCCAACTCTGGAAATCCTTCCTCTTCCGCTGTCTTGGCAAAGCCTGCATACATATCTGTCCATTCATAGTTCTCCCCAGCCGCTGCCGCTTCAAGATTCTCTGCGGTGCCGCCGATTCCCTGCAATTCCTTAAACCACATCTTCGCATGTTCTTTTTCATTGTCCGCAGTCTTTAGGAATAAAGCTGCTATCTGCTCATATCCTTCCTTTTTCGCCGCAGATGCAAAATAAGTATACTTATTTCTTGCCTGCGATTCTCCTGCAAATGCTGCCTCAAGATTCTTTTCAGTCTGTGTTCCTTCATATTTTCCCATACCAAGTTCTCCTTTTATCTTCTGTTTGCTAAACTAATCCCATTATAGTTCCTGTACTTCTTTTTATCAAGTACATATGTATATGCCGTTATTATTCAAAGTTTGGAATGTTACTCTTCTATCTGCCAGTCCACCGGTTCCACACCATGCGCCGCAAGAAAATCATTTGTCTGGCTGAAAGGCCGGCTTCCAAAAAATCCTCTGTAGGCAGAAAGCGGACTTGGATGAGGCGCTTTCAAGATCAAATGGTTCGGATTCGTCAGCATCTTTTCTTTTTTCTGTGCCGGCGCTCCCCATAAAATAAACACAATCGGCCTGTTTTGTCCGTTCAGCGCCATGATAGCGGCATCCGTAAATTCTTCCCAACCGATCCCTCTGTGGGAATTAGCCTGATGCGCCCGCACGGTAAGCACTGTATTCAGCATAAGCACCCCCTGCTCTGCCCACTTTGTCAGATGACCGTGGCTTGGAATCCTGCAGCCAAGGTCATCGTGAAGTTCCTGATAAATATTGATAAGAGACGGCGGTATCTCCACGCCCTTTTTCACCGAAAAGCAAAGACCATGCGCCTGTCCGTGATTGTGGTAAGGATCCTGCCCCAGAATCACAACCTTCACCTTATGCAGCGGAGTCAGATGAAAAGCGGTAAATATATCATCTGCCGGCGGAAAGATCAATCTGGTCTTATATTCCTGATTCACTGTTTCAAATAGCTTTTTATAATAAGGCTTCCCAAACTCATCTTTCAAAGCCTCCAGCCAGTCATTGTTAATCGCTGCCATAACCGTGTTCTCCTTTGTCTGTATTTATAAACTCTTTTATGAATCCTAGCTCCTGTTCTTCTAAGCACTCCCCGCGTAAAAGGTCTCCGGCGTTTAAAGCCTTACGGACACTCCCCTGCCCCGCAGATACTCTTTCACCTCTCTGATCTCAAGCTCTTTATAATGAAACAAAGATGCCGCAAGCGCAGCATCTGCCTTTGCTTCTGTCAGCGCCGTATAAAAATGTTCAAGCGTCCCGGCGCCGCCTGATGCAATGACCGGAACCGATACCGTCCCGGCAATCGCCTTCGTAAGCTCTATGTCATAGCCAGCCTTCGTTCCGTCACAGTCCATACTGGTAAGAAGGATCTCCCCGGCTCCAAGTTCTTCTGCTTTCTGCGCCCATTCCACGGCATCGATTCCCACGTCAATACGTCCGCCGTTTTTATAGATATTCCATCCGCTCCCGTCCGCCCGCCGTTTTGCATCAATCGCCACAACAACGCACTGGCTGCCGAACTTATCCGCTGCATCGGAGATCAGTCGCGGCGTATGAATAGCAGAGGAATTGATAGAAATCTTATCTGCACCTTCCCGCAAAAGAACTTTAAAATCATCTACCGTGCGAATCCCTCCTCCGACCGTAAACGGGATAAAGACCGTCTCCGCAACTTTGCGCACCATATCTACTACCGTATCTCTGTTATCCGAAGAAGCCGTAATATCCAAAAACACAAGCTCGTCCGCTCCTGCTTTGTCATAAGCCCTTCCAATCTCTACCGGATCACCGGCATCCTTCAAATCCACAAAGTTAACGCCCTTTACGACCCGTCCGTCTTTTACATCCAGACAGGGGATAATCCTTTTTGTATGCATCTGCCTTCCTCCCATACGCAGTTATTTTTCTTCATCTTCAAAGCTCCACAAAATTTCTCAGAATTTTAAGTCCCGCTTCACTGCTTTTTTCCGGATGGAACTGGCAGGCAAATACATTTCCCTGCTCTATGGAAGCATGAATATAAGCGCCGTACTCTGTCGCCGCCGTGACAATCCTTTCATCCGCCGCTTTCAGGTAATAGGAATGCACAAAATATACATAAGCCCCTTCTTCTATCCCTTTAAACAGCCTTCCCTCATTCGGAAATGTGAGAGAATTCCAGCCCATGTGAGGAATCTTAAGCCCCGGGCAGTCCGGGATACGAAGGATCTCTCCTTTTAAGATGCCAAGTCCTTTCACCCCCGGCGTCTCATCGCTCCTTTCAAACAAAAGCTGAAGACCAAGGCAGATTCCAAGAAACGGTATACGGCGTTCCACTGCTTCATGGATGACTTTATCAAGCCCGTATTGCCTAAGTCTTCCCATCGCATCGCCAAAAGAGCCGACGCCCGGAAGAATCACTTTATCCGCGCTTAAAATACAGTCCCTGTCTCTTGTGACCACTGCCTTTTGTCCAAGGAACTGCAGCGCTTTCTCCACACTTCTTATATTACCCGCATCGTAGTCAATAATTGCGATCATTTATTCCTCCCAACTGCAAATACGAAAAGCATCCCGTATCCGCGGCATTTCAATCAAACTGAATCTACAGATAACGCTATTTTATCATACCTTCCAGTTTTTTTCTACAGGGTTCATTGCATTTATGAACAGCGTTGTTGCTTAAATCAAATTTCCTTCATCTATTTCACATCCAGTTCAAACCAGAATTCCACTCCATTATCATAATTGTTAACTCCGTATTTCTGATGGAAAGATTCCATAATGGCTTTCACAATAGATAGACCGATCCCATTTCCGCCGTATTCCCTTGTGTGAGCCTTATCCACCTTATAAAACTTGTCCCATATGTGTCCGATATCTTCTTCTGGTATGGGTGTTCCGGTGTTAAACACTGTGACTCTTGCTCTTTCATCCTGCCTTTTAATTCTGACCTCAATCACCTTCTCAAGTCCTGCATGGTGGAACGCATTGCTGACATAGTTTCTTACCACCTGCTCTGCTTTAAATTCGTCCGCCCATACATACACCGGCTCATCCTGTCTGAATATGACCTGTATCTCATCCTGCTGCGCCAGAATCTCCATACTCTGCAAGATTCCGCGAATAACAGCCGTAAGGTCAAACCGTTCAAATTCAACCTCTTCATTCCCGAACTCCAATTGATTCAGGGCGAGAAGATTTCTTACCATCTGGTTCATCTTTGACGCCTCGTCCATAATGACATCACAGTAGAAATCCCGGCTCTGCGCGTCCTCGCTCACACCCTCTTTTAAGCCTTCCGCATACCCCTGAATCAGCGCGATCGGTGTTTTAAGCTCATGGGATACATTTCCGAGGAAATCATTACGCATCTGCTCTAGTCTCTCCTTCTGCTCTATATCTTTCATCAGACTGTTATTGGCGCTCTTAAGCTCTGATATGGTACTTTCCAGTTTCTCGGACATCTTGTTGAAATTATCTCCTAGGTTTCCAATCTCATTCTTTCCGCCGCTGGTATATTTGGCTTCGAAATCAAGGTTCGCCATACGCTCGGACAAAGCCGCAAGCTCGAGAATCGGATCCGTCAGTTTCTTTGAAAAATACCAGATCAGCACAGCACAGATCATAACCATAAAACTGCCGATGATAGCTAAAAAACGATTGGAAATATCCGCGCTCTCCCGGATACTTTCAATCGGGCTCCGAATCAGAAACCTGCTCCCGTCTTCAAAAGTTCCCCACATCTCAATATATTCTTCTTTGTTCCACGGATTTCTTGAACGGGTTAATTGATATTCATCTGTACTGTCCAGAATTTTGCTATCCTTTTGTGCCTGATTCAAAAGATAGCCCGCCAATTGTCTTTCCAGCATATCCATGTCGTGCACATTTGTAAAAACCTGTGAATTCATCTCATCCACGATCAGATAAGACAGATTATTTTTCTCGGCTATATGCCATAGCTCCTCGGCCTGCTTCCTCGTACTTATCGTCCCTTTTTTCATTGCCTCATTCAAAGTATCATACATTTTTACAAACTCTGTCTTCTTATTACTGATATAATAAGGCTCAAGAAAATTCATATTAATGATAAAAAATGCCAGAAGCACACAACTGATCAGACCGATGAATATGATGATCATCTGACTTTTTATGGAATGTCTCATTACTTTTCCACCTCAAATTTATAACCCATTCCCCAGATCGTCCTGATATAATTCCCCTTTTCTCCCATTTTGCTGCGAAGTTTTTTTACATGAGTATCGATCGTCCTCGCATCGCCAAAGTAATCATAATTCCATACATTGTTCAAAATCTTCTCTCTGGACAGTGCAATTCCCTGATTTTCAACAAAATATGATAACAGTTCAAATTCTTTATAGCTTAAATCAACTACCTCTCCGTCAATCGTCACCTGATGAGCCGCCTTATCGATGACAATACCCCCGGCATCCGCAACTTCATCTGCGTTCAAAACATTGCTTCTCCTGAGAATCGCCTCTACTCTTGCAACAAGGATCTTTGGGCTGAAAGGTTTGGATATATATTCATCTACACCCAATTCAAAGCCCTGAAGCTCATCCCGTTCTTCCGATCGTGCCGTCAGCATGATGATCGGAACTTTTGAAGTCTGCCTGACCTCCCGGCAAACCTGCCATCCATCCATCTTTGGCATCATGACGTCAAGAATCAGCATGGCAATATCTTTATTCTCATAAAAGATCTCCATTGCCTGAATCCCGTCATCCGCTTCCAGCACTAAAAAACCTTCTCTTTCCAGAAAATCCCGGACAAGCTTTCTCATTCTGCTCTCATCATCCACAACAAGAATTTTTATTTTATCCATATCCGACCTCCGCATGCGCATGTATGCTCCATTTGAAATATTGTATGACACTTACAGATTATTCCGCAATTTATGGTATTCTAACATAAAATTATGTATTCTTTGTGAAGGTACTGATATTTTTTCAGTACCCTTACTCTTTTTACAGTAGCCGTCTTCTCCGTATCTTTTACAAAAACTGCTTTTACCGTTGTGTCTTTGTTGAGGGCATGGTAAGTGGAATCTCAATGAAAAATGCCGTAATCCGGGACTTTATTCGTAAGATCCCAAATTACGGCATTTTTATCAGTGGACCTGACAAGTCACTCGTCGAGCATCAAGGGCGTTTGCGGCGCGTTCTTCAAGCACGCTCATATTGGATTCTTCTTTCATTTCCAACTTTGATGGCAAAAATATTAAATGCTACATGTCCCACGCTATGGTTACCTGTATTGAGTTTACAGCAAATCAGATATGCAGATACATAAATCCTCATAAATGCATACTGGGATCTTATCATCAAAACTGTACTGCATGCTGTTCTTGTCATGCTCGAAGTCGAATACGTTTGAAACGCGGGTTACAGGGTTTACGATCCAGTATTCACGGACACCGGCAGTACGGTATTTAAACAGCTTTACTCCATAGTCTATCTGCTGGGTTGACGGGGATACGACTTCTATGATCCAGTCCGGGGCACCGTTACAACCTTTTTCATCCAGCTTGTTTTTGTCGCAGATGACTGAGATATCGGGTTCGACATAATTGCGGTCATCTTTATTTAGAAAGACAGCGAATGGAGCTGGAAAAACTTCACAGTTGCCATTACTGGAGCGTATATAGGTTCCAATCCGCTGTGTAAATTGACTGACCAGACGCTGGTGAATGGTGCTAGGCGGCGCCATGTTATAAATCTGCCCGTCAATCAGCTCTGCACGCTTGCCGTCCGGCAGGGCATAGATATCATCGATTGTGTAAATTCTTTCCCGTGGTAAAGCCATGCAATCACTCCTTTTTGATATCATATCACTATCAATACACATTGTAAATCATTTGCCAGTCAGAATTTCCTATAAAGAAAAAACAAATCCGCGGTGCCGACACACACGGATTTGTCGCCCATATTCATCTTTTCCAACCGTTTTTCACATTTTTTAGCAACAGTTGGACTAAGAAATATGCTAAAATCGTATTTCTGTATCATCAAAGTCTGCATTGACATACTTGTCAAAATACTGCTGTATGCTGTATCCATCGTCAACAATGGCTTGTTTTAACTTTTCTGTTTCTATTGCTTCTTTAATAGCCTTTTTCGAGTTACATTGAAAAGCCAATTTCAGTCCCCTCATATGCTCACATATCTATAAAAACAAAAGGTAACACTCAAATTA
>ERZ778514.993-NODE-993-length-22915-cov-4.571347_pt1 | contig 22915 bp, 12 predicted proteins | sample MGYA00510344_ERZ778514 | MGnify/ENA primary metagenome ERZ778514 (study PRJEB29527, sample SAMN07138968) | mouse gut metagenome | material: feces | host: mouse | place: China:Nanjing | collected 2016-01-25 ...
TAAAGAACTGTCCGATTCGTTTCCGAAAGGGATTGCAAAGATAGGCAACTTTTTTTAAGTCTGCAAATTTTATTTTAATTTTTTACAGATATTTTACCCTGAAAGCCTCCGTTGGAACGATAATGAGGAGAATAAAGCGATTCTATGCTTACGGCAGGCTCCGTAAAGTCACCCGACTGGGTCACATAGAACTCCTCTTCAAATACGGTTGTCTCCTCCGGACACACATCAAAATACCAGTTTGTCGCATCAGTACGCACTTCACGATAACCGGAAGGAACAAACATACCCGGAAGAGAAAGCCTTCCCGAAAGAGGTCTGAACCAGACTCCAGTCCTTCCTGAAAGTTGATTCACAGGCCTGAGAGAAGCATATCTCGGTGCAGACAGCTTTACAAAGCTGCGGTTTTCAGTACTCCATATCCTATATTCCGCAATGATCTTGTCTCCCACCTCAACTTCAGCACCCGGAGCAAGCTCTTCCCTGCCCCCGACCGGCTTGCCTTCCTCTTCGCGGACATATTCACGATAATATTTCTTCTCTATGACAAATCCGTTCCCGGCAGCCTGTACATCACTGAAAGGCTTCATATATTTCTTTGTCATCACAGCTATCTTCGTAGATTTCACAGCCTCGGAGCCAGCAAGGACAGAATTTACAGCATTGACATACGCATGATCGCTGTCCCAATGCTGAGTCTCCTTCTGAAGCATAATCCAAAGCCTTATACCGTCTGCAACCGACCTGCTCTCAGGAGTACCGGCACGTGACATAAGGTCACAGATAAGAGAATGCGCATAGACCTCGCTCTCCAGCAGGCCTCTGAACGGCATAACGGCATTAGGATAATAAACTCCTCCCGAAGGATGTTCCACAGCATACTCCAGAAGCGATGCGATATCAGCATCAGCAGATCCGGACAGTCTGCGCTGAGAAAGCCCGTATGATTTGGCAAGCTGTCCTGCACCGGCTGAAGCCAGATTCAAAGCCGTGGCCGCTCTTCTGGCCTTCCCGAGTATGTAGCCGTCCAGTCCCCTCTCCTTTGAAGGCATGAGATAATCCCTGACAGACTTGCGGAAACCATTGAGCATCTTCCTGTCCACATCAGGAGAGAATTCCACCTCCGGATACATAGACCTTACATAAAGATACTGCTCCAGCGGGATGCTTCCGCTCCAATAAGGCCTTTTATCACCAAACTGCCTGATATCCAAATATTTTACAGCACTTCTGATTGTTTCCGCATCAACATCCGACAATCCTTTGGAAGCGAGGACTGCAAAACGCTCCAAGACAACGGCCGTCATAATCTCAGAAGAATCAAATCCTTCAAACCATCCGAAACCTCCGTCGGCATTGCGGCAGTCAAGAATCTTTTCATACAAAGCCTGCATATCAGGGCAGACAGAAAGCCCTTCCTTGAAACTTCCAGCCATCTTCGCCACATAATAAGCCTCTGTCAAGGACAGGATGTCGTCTGACGAAGCCTTGACCTTTTCCGGAACGGAATCCATAAGCATATCCATAAGGGATATTTCCTTATATAAAGCCCCCTGTCCCAAAGTCCCTGTAAAGAGGCCTGCAAGGACGGTCCTCAAAGAGTCCCTGTCCATATATGAATGCAGTACGGCCGAATGCGCCTCGACAAGAGTCTGATCAGCCGGCTTGACCGGAACCTTGACAAAAAGCCCGTCCGAAACTCCGGCCCCGTCCACTTCAGCGGCAAACACAGCCTTGAATCCAAGCACGTCAACACCTTCAGGAACAGATATTTCAAATTCACCGGAAAGATTCTTCCCTGCGGACACGGTCAGACACTTTGACATCACTGAAACAGGGCGGGAATTTTTATAATCCTCATTGTCATACACGTACAAAGTCAACACACCATCAAGATCATTCTCCGAAATGTTCGACACCGAGACCTTCATCCTGTAGACATCTCCACTATAGAGGAATCCAGGCTCCATCACGGACACTTTCACCGGCATGGTTACAGTCACATCACGTCTGATCTGCGCATTCCTCATCAGGCTGTCGTGGGCATAAAGTGCCACAACGTAAGTTGAAAGCTTGTCCGAAGGGACAAACGACACATCTATTATGCCATCCTCACCCGACCTCAGAAACGGCATAAACACTATGGTCTTTCTGAAATCATCCCTTATGTCAGCGGCATCCGCCACTTCCGCAAGCCCCTTGTCAAACAACACATTTTCAGCCTTGTCTTCCGCCGCGATCAGTCCCATAGCACCTGACGGAGATGATTTTGTTTCAGCAAGCTGGAAAGGAATCACTTCATCCTTGGATTTCCTGCTGGCACTCATTCCGTACCGGCCCTCAGACGAATAAAGGGCCAATACACTGGACTCTCCACAAGAATAGTTCAACGGCACACGGACCGCACGCGGCATACGGCGATAGACTTTAGACCAGACATTGGACATTATGCTTTCCGTACTCTTGTCAAACACCGACACAAGGCACTCCACTCCCGGAAGGGTCTTCACTGAAAATACAGTTTCCGCTCCAGGATATGTACTGTCCGTAAATGAAATGAATTCCAGAGGCAGGTCATAGTCCGGATGCGGCCTATTGAATTCAGCCTCATATTGCACACTGCTGAAATCCTTGAAATAGAATATCCTCAATGATACGGCATCTGAATATTCAGGCTTATATTCAAAGCCCACAAAAGCCAACGACCCTTCCCTGCCGCATTGTCCTTCAAGATAGATCCGCCTTGACTCCAACACCTTGCCCTTGTCGTCATACAAATCAGCCAAAGCCCATACAGGACCGTCTGTAGAACCCATCAGCACTCCCGTCTTTTCACCCTCCACCTTCATGAATGAACTTCTGACACCAGGAATATAAAGAGTCCTGTCGGCGGCATTCATCAGAACAATATTCTTTATGTACCCTATGGCGACTTTCTTTCCTGACATATCAGTATAGGAAGATTCAGCCTTGACCGTATACAGCCCGGAAGGCTGTCCGGAAAGGTCAACAGTGAAATATTCCCCGCTGCGCGTACTACCTGAAAACAGCACGCGTTCTCCTCTAAGCACCGTATATCCAACATCTTCAGGTACATTCGGGACAAAGACACTATTGACATTGAATTTCATCCTCACCTTCTCATCATTGACAATTGAAGTGCTGCTGTACCAGTCAAACGGCAGTTCCGCATCCTTCCTCTGGACATAATCCACAGTACCTTCAGCTTCATTTTCAACCTCCGCACTGATATACAGGTAAGTCGACACCCTGGCATAGGTGAAAGCTTCTTTGGTCTCACCTGTCAGATCAACTACCTTTACAGTCACCTTATAGTCCGCAGGATCAGTCATCGCACTGACAAATTCAACCGAAAAATCCCCGTTGTCATCAAGAACCAGATTTCCGGTCTCAAGAAAATCACCGTACGAAACCGTATAGGTCACCGAAGCTGAGGACAGAGGATGACCGGACCAGCTTTTCACATTTCCTTTGACCGCAACAGTATCACCGGGTGTCCAATGTACCATATTATCGTTGAATTCCACCGTATATGTGGGAAGTACAAATTCATAAAGTACAAAAGGCGAAGTGGCCAGTCTCCTGTCTTCATAAAAGACTGATATGCTGCACCGTCCATTGGACAGTCCTGACTCAGGAAGCACAAAACTCCCGGCCGCAGACCAGAATTCATTGGTTTCCAAGGACACAGCATCCACCTTGCCCCCGTCTTTGTCATTCAGCACAACAGAAAGCCCTTTCAGGTCCTGCATCACTGACATCCTGCCGTCAGCCCATCTGCCGAAAGCTATGGTCTTGAAACGGACAGTATCTCCAGGATTATATGCCGCCCTGTCCAAATAGACATCGGCATCCACCTTAAATTCATCATTATTGTAAGTTACAGACGGAGTCCCCGGTCTCACGGCAAGACTCACACCTTTTCTTAAGAATCCGTCAGGACCGGTATATGAACATCTAAACTCTGTCTTTCCGGAATTTCCGGCAATAAGGTCGCTAATATCTTTCCCGACCGGTGTAAAACCGTCGAAACGGAAATCTTTGACAGTCTTCTGCACTTCACCTTTATATGACAGAGTCAGATCAGCTTTTTCCACAGGTCTTCCAGTCCTGCCGTCGGCGGCATATACGCACATATCATCACCCTTTCCACGAATTGCAAACGCAACGGACATACGTGTAAATGACGCCTGCTTAACCATATCGCCTTCAGAACAGGAGACAAGATATTCCCCGTCATCCATTGCAGGCAATGCAACCTTCAATGTATCATACACATAATAGCTCCTGACCTTGTTTTCCAGACGCACTTTCCAGACAAAATCACGTTCCTTCGATTCCAGACGGAAATCAACACCCTTGAGATTCCGCACAGCCACAATGAGCGTGTCATCTTCATCTGAAATCCTTATATCATTTCCGTCCAGAATCTCAATCAGAGAGCTTACGGCTATGCACCCTTTAGCGACAGAGGACTCCTGACCTGAAAACGAAGAACGGTATTTTTCAAACTCTACGCATTCCTTCCTCAATGCGACAAATTCATCGGAAGACGCATCAGACATATCACCGAATCTGGAACATATCAGATCCTGCACCGCGTAAAGCCCTATTGCCTTTCCTTTATATTTCTCCGCAAATGACTCCAGAGCCGACCGGAGTTCATCCGTACCGTCAGCATCTGCTGCTATTCCGATATATTCGGCATACGCCGATGACGGATAAGAATCCCCCAGATATTCAGACAAGTCAATACGGGCTGTTTCAATCACCTCCGGACGGAGATAAAAGCTATAGCCTCCGGCAGCAATCGACCACAATATATACTCATAGTCATTGGCAATATTGCCCAAAATGAAAGACGGCAGACCAGCAAGCCTGGGATCACGTCCATAAAAGACGTCGTGCCTGTCCCGTTTGAGTCCAGAAGCCTTTTCCGCCACATTCTCCACATACCAGTCCTGCCCGATTCCATCCTTTACAAACCCGGAAAGGGCGAGATTATATTTCACCACAGAAGAGCCGAAAGCCTCGGATTCTTCCGTCACACGCTTCTTCACGTCATCCAGCTGCTTCCAGTTGCGGGACCTTGTGACATTGACCAGCTTTACCAGACCGTCATAAAAGTCCATAGCATAACCCTTTGAAGCGGCTTCCTTTATGATCGCATCAAGAATCTTTTCTTCCTTCTCAGGAAGGTCCGCGTCAGCAGCCCTGTCGTATTCCTTCCATAGATTCGTCAGGACGTGGCCATTACTGTCAGTCCTGTCCGCCTTCCTCCTGTCGCCGGCGACATTTGAGCAGACTGTCAAAGTCCCCGCCAACATGGCAACAAGCGCAAATAATATCGAGATTCTTCTCATAACAAAGATTTTAGAAGTGTTTCACATCAATATAAATCCCTGAGGACAGGTATAGCCTCAGAGACGAGATAAGTACTGCCGCCGACATACACCAAACCCCGTGCCTTACCGGCAAGACTGCGCAGCGCACTGCCGAGATCCTCTGACACGACAGCCTTTGCCGGATCCCTCCCTGCAGCAACATATCTTTCCATTATTTCCCCGGCCTTCATGGCGCGCTTTCCGGAAGCGGTCACAAAGACAATCTCAGCAATTTCCGGGAAAAGTTTCATAATCTCATCAATGTCCTTGTCCGCCATAGCTCCGTAAACAATTGTCAGAGAATTGAATTCCCCGCTGTCCATCATTTTCCCTAGCTGGGAGAAATTATATTTGAGACCGTGCGAATTATGGCCTATATCACATATTATATACGGACTGTCTCCCACTTTCTCCCATCTGCCGTGAAAATCCATTCTATGCGCAGCGGATGCGATCGCCCCGACGACCTGTCCATTCTCCAAAGATTCAGGCAGCACTCCTTTGGCGCGAAGTCTGTCAATCGCGGCAAGGACAGTACGGAGATTTTTTCTCTGGTACTCTCCCTGAAGGTCCATAGAAGACAATATCTCCATATTTCTGTCCCAAAGCGAAGGTTCTGTCTTGTCCGCAAAAGTCAGAAGCGACATTATCCTTACCCTGTCTCCACCGAACTCAGGTTCAGGCAGATTTGTATACAAGACCTTACGCTCAAACACTCCGTCCGTCTCAGGATCACTTTCACCGACCACTGCAGGCACACCAGGTTTGATTATACCTGCCTTCTCAAATGCGATTTCCGACAAAGTGTGTCCGAGCATATCACAATGGTCAAGCCCGATATTGGTTATTATACTCATTTCGGGACTTATGATGTTCGTGCTGTCAAGCCTGCCTCCCAAGCCTGTCTCGACCACAGCCACATCAACATTCTGCCTGGCGAACCAGTCAAAAGCCATCATCGTAGTAATCTCGAAGAAAGAAAGGTCAAGGTGCTCGAAAGTCCCGTTCCACCGGCTGACAAAATCCCAGACTTCTTCCTTTGAAATCAGACGCAGGGAGCCGTCCGCATCTATTATCCTCATACGCTCCCTGAAATCAATGATATGAGGTGAGGTATAAAGTCCTGTCCTCAACCCCGATACGGCACATACGGACGCCAGCATATTGGATACGGAACCTTTCCCGTTCGTACCCGCCACGTGTATTGTCATATATTTCTTATGCGGATGCCCTGTAAGCCCGTCAAAAAAGACCATATTGCCGATACCGGGCTTATAAGCTCCGGAACCTATTTTCTGGAATGACGGGAATCTCTGGAACAGAGATGCTATCATACCATCGTAAGCCTCTTCACTGAAAGTTACGTCCATAATCATATTGTCAAAACAGTCACAAAATTAGATAAAAAAACATATTCTTAGTATATTTACGGAGTTTATTGGATTATATGGTTATGGACAAGAATACGTATGAACTGTTTTCCGAATATATAATCGACGGTGTCAAAAAAGAGATGTCTCCCTGCGAACTCCTCAGGGAATGTATGGAAGTTCCTTCAGACGGCAAGCCTGCGGAATGCAGTACAGAAAAATCCGTTGTCGTCGATGAAAGGCTTGACATTCCGCCATACGGGCGCAATTACAGTCAGGACAAAATCAACGAATATATTTCCTCGGCAGCGGTAAAAGAAAAAAACGCAGGACACTTTGACCTGTACCATCCTGAAAGCCATACAAAAAAGCGGATTGCATTCACACTTGCGGAAACATTATGGAAAGAGGGGCATTTCAGCCTCGCCGACCTTTCCATAGTCCTCAAGTGGAACTGGGACCCGTCCCCGACCGGGAATATGGCGGCATTCTATCATTCCGCAGCCTCGGCAAGCCAATATCTTTATGACCTCGGAGTGACACTCGGCTCGTATGAATTTGTCAGAAGCACAGGGAAATGTTCCATAGAAGCAGCCGCATCGCTGAACACAAGAAAAGAGACTGATTGCACAGACTGCGAAAGCAGCATGACCGCGGAACAGGCAACCGGCAAAAAAATCATATCAGACAGCAGGATATGTCCCTCAAAAGCCATTCCGGTAAAGGACTCATGGCTGATATACATACCGTTTGACACATGTCAGTTCAAGCTTGGAGGTTCATCTTTCTCATACGGAAACGGGCAGAAAGGAGGTACCGCCCCGGACATATCAGACCCTGATTATTTCATAGACTGCTTTGAGGTGGTCCGCGAACTCATAGAGGACGGGATTATCGTGTCCGGAGTATCTGTCGCGGAAGGCGGAATAGCCGCCGCCATATCTTCTATATGCTCGGACTGCGGAATAAATATGGATTTGAGCGGCATAGAATATGCTTATGGCGAGAAGGACAAGGTGAGAATCCTGTTCTCGGAGATACCGGGAATCATCATACAGATCTACGATACGGATTACGATTATGTGGACGCACAGCTGCTGCTCCAGGATATAGCATATTATCCGCTCGGACATCCTGACCATACCTGCGGAATAGAGATATCAAGTTTCAACAGATCGGATGTGTCAGGAATTCTGGCCGCGCTGATGAGCGGACAGTCCCCGGAGGGAGAAGATTAGTATTCAATTTAAATTCTTAATTATGGGAAAGTTACCTAAAATTTTTGTGCTTGACACCAACATCATATTGCACGACTACAGAAGCATCAGACAATTCAAGGACAATGATATAATCATCCCGTCTGCAGTAATAGAAGAACTTGACAAATTCAAAAAAGGTAATGATGCCCTGAGTTTCAACGCCAGGAATTTCATGCGGGAACTTGACAGGCTTACCGAGCACAAGATGTTCGGCAAGAAAGGTGTCCCTATAGGGAAAGGACTCGGGAACATAAAGGTCGAGCTAAACCATCCTTTTCCTGACGAGATGCAGAACCTGTTCATAGATGACATCCAGGACCACCGTATCCTTGCCACTGCGATATGGGTAAGGGACAACAACAAGGGACGTTTTGTCGCCCTTATAACAAAGGACGTGAACCTGAGAATGAAGGCGAAGGCCATAGGGATGGAGGCACAGGACTATCTTACGGACAAGATCGACGAATCAAAGATAGAGTTCACCCGCAACGAAGTAATCGTAAAAGAAAACTTCGACCCGGCCAAAGCCCAGGAACTCACATACGGGAAAGGCTGGCTGCCATATACTGATGTCAGCCCTGAAAAGCCGTCACCGAACCAGCTCTATAAAATCGTATGGGGTCCCGAAGGTTCACAGGCCACAAGCTGCGCGAGGTATGACAATGAAAACGAGCGTGTCATCCTGGTCAGGAAGCAATACGCCTACGGCATATCTCCTCGCAACGAGGAGCAGAAATTCGCATTGGACGCATGTCTCAATCCTGCTATAAAACTGGTCTCCCTCACCGGAGGAGCAGGTACAGGAAAGACACTCATAGCACTCGCGGCGGCACTTGAACAGGAAAATGCATACGACCAGATCATCCTTACGCGCCCGACCATCATACTCGGGAACCAGGCGATCGGATTCCTTCCAGGGGATGAAAAGACAAAGATGAGCCCGTTTGTACAGCCTCTTATGGACAATCTGAGCGTTATACGGAATACATTCAAGCCTGGAAGCAAGCAGGCGATGAAGATAGACGCGATGCTGGCTGAAGAAAAGCTGATGATTTCTCCGCTCGCGTACATCAGAGGAAGGAGTCTGGGCAACGTGTTCTTCATCATCGATGAGGCGCAGAATCTTACGCCGCATGAGATCAAGACCATAATAACACGTGCCGGAGAAGGCACAAAGATGGTATTTACAGGAGACAGATATCAGATAGACCAGCCTTATCTTGACCTTTATTCCAACGGTCTGACGCATCTGGGGGACAAAATGGCCGGACAGCCCCTGTTCCAGCACATCAACCTCCGTAAAGGCGAGCGGAGCGAACTCTCCGAAATAGCGAGCAAACTACTTTAACAACATCATTATGAGACCTTTGATAATAGCAGCACTTGTAATATTGTCTGCTACCAACAACTGTAAATTTCCGTCGACAGAACCTGCACCAATCAGCCTCAACTTTGACGGGACAAGGTATTCAAGCGAAAAATACGATTATCCAGGCGGCACAGACCCGATATACCCGCACGAATTCCGTCCGGAAAAATCAAGTTTTTCATTCTGCATATACAGGGAACTCCTGTCTGCGGACGGAACAGGCTGTATGCTTGCGATAGAAGTACAGGAAGACTGCGAATTCATGCTGAATACCAAATACATCCTCACAACCCGTAGCGAAGAAAAGACAGACGGATATACCTTTATAAAAATACACGGGTACGACGCAGACGGCAAGCAGACAAGCAATGAGTACGATGCTACAAAAGGCTGGATAATGTTTACTGACTACCAGGACAGCTATACCTACGAAGAGCATTCAAAAACAATGTTCCGGGAACGTTACAAGAAAAGGACATACGGCGGCCATTATCTTTCGGGCAGATTCAAGTTCACCGTAGAGGACAAGGAAACCGGCGAGACAATAGAAGTCACAGATGGAACTTTTGAAAATCTGAAATCATTGAAACATTGAAACAATTGTTATAATTTTTTCAAATTTGACGATAATTTATTATTTTCGCGACCGTTAAGCCTAAAACAATAAAAGCGGTTAACAAGACAATTATTCTAAATTTAAATTATCATAGTTCTATGGGAGACAACAAAAAAAGGGTCTACTGCTTCGGCGGCAAGACTGCAGAGGGCGACGGCACTATGCGCGAACTTCTCGGAGGAAAAGGCGCGAACCTCGCTGAAATGTGCAAACTCAATATTCCTGTACCGGCAGGATTCACCATCACTACAGAGTGCTGTACAGAATATTACACTCTTGGCGGCGGTTACACTGACGGACTGAAGGAAGAAGTTGCAAAAGCATTGAAAGCGACGGAGGCCATAATGGGCATGACATTCGGAGACCCTAAGAACCCTCTTCTTGTAAGCTGCCGTTCAGGTGCAAGGAGCTCAATGCCGGGTATGATGGATACCATCCTCAACATCGGTCTCTGCTCTGCTACTATCCCGGGAATGATTGAAAAGACACAGAACCCGCGTTTCGTATATGACGCATACCGCCGTCTGATCATGATGTACTCGGATGTCGTTATGGAAAAGGCCGAAGGCATCGAGCCTGCGGACGGCCAGGGTATCCGCCAGCAGCTCGACAGGATGATGGAAGAGCTGAAGAACGCAAAAGGATATGCTTCCGATACAGATATTACAGCTGAAGAGCTCAAAGACCTTTGCGACAAGTTCAAGGCAAGGGTAAAGGAGGTTCTCGGAGTTGATTTCCCTGATTCCGCAGAAGCACAGCTCTGGGGCTCCATCGGAGGAGTGTTCAAGTCATGGAACGGAAAGAGAGCCATAGCATACCGTAAGATCGAGGGCATTCCTGACGATTGGGGGACAGCAGTGAACGTACAGTCAATGGTGTTCGGCAACATGGGCGCGACATCGGCTACCGGCGTGGCTTTCTCGAGAAACCCTGCGAACGGTGACAACAAATTCTACGGAGAGTGGCTTATCAATGCACAGGGAGAGGATGTCGTTGCAGGTATCCGTACCCCTAACCCTCTCAACGAATCCACAAAGAACCCTCACAACCAGCATCTCCAGTCACTCGAGACTGCTATGCCTGAGGTCTACAAGGAGCTTGACGGTATCCGCCTTCACCTTGAAGACCATTTCCGCGATATGCAGGACATCGAGTTTACAATACAGGACGGAAAGCTCTGGATGCTCCAGTGCCGCATAGGAAAGAGGACAGGTATCGCAGCCCTCAATATGGCTATGGATATGCTCGAGGAAGGTATGATCGACGAGAAGACAGCCGTAATGCGCGTGTCTCCGTCACAGCTTGACGAAATCCTTCACCCTATCCTTGACCCGGCTTCAGAGAAAAAGGCCAAAGTTGTGGCAAACGGTCTCCCGGCATCTCCAGGCGGAGCGGTAGGTGTGATCGCCTTCACTTCAGAGGCAGCTATGGCAGCCAACGAAAATGGCATCAGGACTATCCTCGTACGTGAAGAGACTTCTCCTGAGGATGTGGAAGGAATGCGCGCATGCGCCGGTATCCTCACCCAGAGAGGAGGTATGACCTCACATGCCGCACTCGTGGCACGCGGATGGGGCAAATGCTGTATCGTAGGATGCGAGGCTATGCACATCGACCTTGAGAACAAGGTCATCAGATTCAAAGGCAGCGACAAGGAATATCACGAAGGCGACGTGCTTTCACTCAACGGAGCGAAAGGATATGTATATGATGTCAAGATCGATACAATGGACGCTTCCGACAATCCGCGTTTCGTGAAATTCATGGATATCGTTGACAAGTTCCGTACTCTCGGGGTCCGCACCAATGCCGACACTCCTGAAGATGCAGCACGCGCAATCAGCTTCGGAGCTGAGGGTATCGGTCTGTTCCGTATCGAGCACATGTTCTATGGAATGAACTCGGAGACTCCGCTTGCAAAGCTCCGCAAGATGATCCTTTCCAAGACTGACGAGGAAAGAAAAGCTGCTCTTGCAGAACTTGAACCATATATCAAGGCCGCTGTAAAAGGCACTATGAAAGTAATGGACGGCAAGCCGGTGACATTCCGTCTCCTTGACCCGCCTCTTCATGAGTTCGTCCCTCAGTCACACGACAAGAGAGAGGAGCTTGCAAACGAGCTTGGAATCAGCGAGGGCGAAATCGAGAAGAGGGGCGAATCCCTCCACGAGGTCAACCCTATGATGGGACACCGCGGAGTACGTCTCCACATCACATATCCTATGATTTCAGAAACCCAGTTCAGGGCAATCTTCACGGCTGCCGCAGAACTCAAGGAAGAGGGACTGAACCCTATGCCTGAAATCATGATCCCTGTGACAATCTCCGAAAGGGAGCTCCGTTTCCAGAAAGCTATCTGCGAGAAAGTACGTGCAGAGGTCGAGGCAGCGAAGAACACTTCAATCGACCACAAGTTCGGTACAATGATCGAGATCCCTCGTGCGGCCCTCACGGCTGACAGGATGGCAAGGACGGCAGAGTTCTTCTCATTCGGCACCAACGACTTGACCCAGATGACATTCGGATTCTCACGTGATGATGTAGGAACCTTTATGGGCGACTACCTCGGCAACAAGATCCTTGACGCCGATCCGTTCAAGACTCTCGACACCAAGTCTGTCGGCAAGCTCGTGAACCGTGCCGTACAGGACGGACGCTCAGTCAAAGAGAATCTGAAATGCGGTATCTGCGGAGAGCACGGCGGCGACCCTGCTTCAGTGGAATTCTGCTACAAGATCGGACTCAACTACGTGTCATGTTCACCGTTCCGCGTCCCTATCGCCCGCCTTGCTGCGGCGCAGGCTGCAATCAAAGCTGCAAAATAATCGGCGGTACTGACAAGAATATAATGCCCGCACACTGTGCGGGATTTCACAAACGATAAAAAAGGATCTGCTCTCCGGAGCGGATCTTTTTTATTTTACCAGAATGCTTACAGGACCAGCCTGAAAGCATGAAACTATTCTGCAATTTCCATTGAGTAGAAAACACGTTTCACCCGTACTATATGTACATTTGATTTTACAGAACAGATTTTCGGAAATTGTATGAAATTCATTGATACGGAAATAATGAAGAAGTATCTCCAGGGCAAGGCAGACGAGGAGGAAAAGAACAAGGTAATGACGTGGCTTATGCTCAATCTTAAATCGCCATACGCAGACAAAGAATTTGAGGAACTTCTCGAAAAAGTACCGGCTGTCACTGACGATGCAAGAAAAGAAAGGGTCAGTTCACGCCTTATGACATTCATAGCAGCTGACAGGAAGCACATTCCATACAACGGAAGACGCCGGACAAGGAAAAACATTTTCCTGTACACCTCAATCGCTGCAATGTCCATCGCAGTCGCGATTATGACCTTTGCCCTTTGGGACATCCACAAGGATATGGACCGGACAGTCGCCTGGACTGATATAAAAGCCGACTATGGAGAGGTCAAAGAGCTTATACTGCCGGACGGTTCGCATATATGGCTGCACAACGACACAAGGGTAACCTATCCTGACGCATTTGCCGGAAGGCATAGGCAGATATTCGTGTCCGGTGAGATATATGCCGTAATAGAAGCAGACAGAAGACACCCGTTCATCGTATCGTCAGACAATGTCAACGTAATAGTAAAGGGAACCACATTCAATATGAAGTCATATCCCGAAATGAAAAATGCAGAATTGACACTTGTAGAAGGCAAGGTGGCTATGGAATATGTCACTTCAAGGGGGAAATCCGGCCTGGAAGTACAGCCGGGTGAGACAGTGTCCGTGAACCTTAAAGACGGAAGCATCAGCAAATTCGTATGCGACCGCAGCGAATATGTCAGCTGGAAAGACCGCAGGGCGATATATTTCAATGACAAGCCCCTGTCTGAAATAGCCTCAGAACTTGAACGCGAATTCGGAGTCAGAATCATAATTGAGGACAAAGTCCTTGCATCGACACGCCATTTCGCATCGTTCGTCAATGATGAATCCGTCGTTGACATCCTGAAGGCACTTTGCACCGAACCTGGTATAGAAATATCTGAAAAAGATTCAACAATCCACATAAACAACTATTAACCAATCAATCTATGTTCAAGAACCTTTTATTGACAACATTCCGGCATATCATCCTTGCCGTCTCGCTGGCCTTCGTGCCATTGGCGGTTTCAGCGCAGGAGATAGATATGTCCCTGGAGAGAACCAGCGTGCGCAAAGCCGTGGAATATCTCCAGAGGGAATACAACTATTCCATCAGCGTGCGGACGGATGAAGTCGACATCAACCGCGTGGTGACGGTAAAAGCCCAAAGGGCCGCTCTGACAGAAGTCCTTGACCAGATTTTTGCCGGTCAGGCTGTCGAGTATGTCATCAACGGCAAATCCGTATCCGTAAAGGCACGAAAAGCCACTGTCCCGACACAGGAATCCGGTCCACGGATAATACGGGGCAAAATATACGATGATGAATCCACCCCCCTCGCCGGAGCAGGCATAGTGGAGAAAGGGACGGCCAACGGTACTGTAGCCGACGCGGACGGCAGCTGGTCAATCCGTCTGACGAAAGATGACGCGATACTGCAGTTTTCATTCTTCGGATTCGCCGACCAGGAAATCACCGTAGGCAAGTCGGATGAAATAAATGTACAGATGACTGCACAGAGTCTTTCCCTTGACGATGTGCTTGTGGTCGGATACGGTACGATGACAAGACGCGACATAACATCAGCCATCGGATCGTTCAAGCCCAAGCCGTCGGAACGCAGGGATGTCCTGTCCGTCGACCAGCTTCTACAGGGACGTGTGGCCGGTGTGAACATATCCACCGCCTCAGGAGTGCCAGGATCGGTCGGACGTGTAAGCATCAGGGGCATAGGCTCCCTGAATGCGGGCAATGAGCCTCTTTATGTGATAGACGGGATCCCTATAGCTACGACTTCCGGAGACACCGGAGCCTGGAGCAATGGAGAATCAATGAGCGGACTCGCTTCGATCAACCCTTCTGACATCGAGTCCGTGGAAGTCCTCAAGGACGCGGCCTCAGCAGCGATATACGGCTCCCGTGCGACCAACGGAGTCATCATCATAACCACAAAGTCCGGACGGAAAGGTGCTCCCAAAGTATCAGTAGACGCCAATCTGAGTATGGGATACCAGCCGAGGACAGACAAACTCGAACTTGCTTCCGGAGACCTTCTTATAGAAGTGTTCAACGAAGGAATTGACAATTACAACAGACAGAACAACGCCAATGTCGAGCGGTACATAAACCCTATGCCCGGCAAACCGGCATACGACTGGCTCGGCACAGTGCTGAGAAAAGCCTGGTCACACAATATATCCGCATCCGTATCCGGAGGAACGGATAATGTCAGATATTATGTCTCAGGTACTTATAAACATACCGAAGGAACCGCCGTGGACAATCAGATGAACCAGTACAGCCTGAAGTCGACCGTGTCCGGCAAAATCAAAAGATGGCTTTCATTCGGAGTCAACACGATGCTCAGCTACAACCATAATGACCGTGTAGGCTCAGGATATTCCGGACTCAATGTAATAAAGGCAGCCGTGGAACAGTATCCGTGGGACGAGCCGTTCCTCCCGAGCGGGGACTGGGCGACTTCGCGCAACGTACTTGTAAACAACAACCCTCTCCAGGCAATCAAGGAATCCGACATCTGGATCAAGACATACAGGGCCATAAGTTCCGCATATCTCGAATTTCATATTATCCCTGGACTCAATTTCAAGACAAATGCCGGAGAGGATTTCCAGAGCATAGAGGAGCACGTGTATTTCTCCTCAAAACATCAGTCCGGTGCACCTTCGCAGGACAATCCTATGGGAGGACGCCTTACAGACAGCCGTGTAAACAGGGTTTCAGTCCTCTGGGACAATACTCTAAGCTATGACAAATCTTTCGGTTTCGGGCTTAACATCGGTGCTATGCTCGGACATTCGGTGCAGATATATGAATCTTCTTCCGCGGCACAGACCGGGCTCGGCTTCCCTTCATCATCATTTGATGTGAACTCCGTAGCGGCATCCGTGACAAACGTTACATCAGGAAAAAGTTCATACGCACTGCAGTCGTTTTTCGGAAGATTGAACCTTAATTACAGAAACCGCTATGTCGGCACAGTGACGGTACGCGCAGACGGATCTTCAAAATTCGCCCCTGAGAACAGATGGGGATATTTCCCTTCAGCCAGCCTCGGATGGAACATCAACGAAGAGAACTGGTGGAAGAACAAAGCCATTACCCTGAAACTGCGCGCAAGCATCGGAGCCACAGGAAACCAGGGAGGTATCGGTTCGTACGCATATCAGGCCCTCGCTTCCGGAGGAATCAATTATGGAGGCGAGAACGGACTCGGACTTACCACAGCCGGAAACCGTGACCTCAAATGGGAGGTCGCCACACAGACAAACATCGGAGTCGACGCAAGTTTCTGGCGAGGTGCCCTGTCTGCTTCAGTAGACCTTTTCAACAAAGACACGGACAATCTCCTGTACAACAAGCCGACTATGATCACCACAGGATATACCACCCAGCTGTGCAACATAGGCTCTATGAACAACAGAGGCATAGAGATTTCGCTTGCAGCAAATGCAGGAAAGAACAACTTCCGCTGGCACAGTGACTTCAATATTTCATTCATACGCAACAAGCTGACAAAGCTGCTTGACAATGAGGAGATAATCACCCCGAGCAGTTTCCACGGGCTTCAGGTGGGCAAGGAAGTCGGAAGCTTCTATATGATAAAGATGCTCGGAATATACCAGACGGACGAAGAAGTCCCGGAATATCTCTACAAGAACGAAGGAGTCCGTGCCGGAGACGTCATCTATGAGGACTTCAACAAAGACGGTAAAATCAATTCCGAAGACCGCCAGTTCACAGGTTCGGCAAATCCGAAATTCTCAGGAGGGTTCAACAACACATTCTCATACAAGGGAATTGAGCTTTCCGTATTCCTTACATATTCCTACGGACAGAAAATATATCAGTACTGGACCGGAGGTATCCGTATGGGACAGGGAACCTGGCCGCAGCTCAGGTCAGTATGTGAAAGCCGCTGGACCGGACCGGGGACATCAGACACGCATCCCCGTGCTATCCACGGACACGCCTGGAACAGCACCAAATTCGTAAACACCAGATTCCTGCACGACGCTTCATACATCAGGCTCAGAAGTCTTACCCTCGGATACAATCTGCCGGCAAGAATACTCAAAAAGGCGAAGATAGATGCTCTCAGAGTGTATTTCCAGGCGGACAACCTGTTCGTTATCACAAAATGGCCTTATCTTGACCCTGAGGTCTCTGTCAGCAACAATGCCGTAACATACGGTTATGACTGGCTCAATCCGGGACAGCCAAGGACATTCACACTCGGTTTCAACATCAAATTCTAGCACATAATGAAAAAGATAATATACATATTGATCGCATCTGCCGTAATCGTGCTGAACGGCACATCCTGCGACGTGCTGGACCGCTATCCGCACAATGCGGTATCACGCGACAACCTGTCGGTCGAAGACCTTGAACTGCTGTTTACAGGTCTATACTGCTATTCACAGTACAAGCCGACATTCACTGGATATTTCCAGAATGATATGGCAGGAGGAGACTTCACACGAGGCGGAGGTTCCTCATACGCCACCCCACAGCTGTGGATAAAAGACTGCATACTTCCAAGCAACGGATGGTCTGTCACCCCGTGGGTAGGCTACTATTCCTGGCTGTATCAGGTAAATGAATTCATATATGCCGCAGGGAAAGCACAGCAGACAGCAGATATGACAGAAATGCTTGGAGTGGCATACTACTTCCGCGGACTCATATACTATAACCTTACCTCAAAATACAGGAACGTACAGATTCTGCGGCAGGCTACAAATGAAAAGGTTGCCAACTCCCCTGAAGCCGAATGCTGGGCTTTCTGTGAGGAGAACCTTGAGCTTGCAATAAGGATGTGCCCGAAATTCACATCCAAGAACTATGTGTCACAGCAGGCAGCAAAAGCCCTTATGGCCAGAGTAAAGCTGGGGCAGGGAAAGAAACAAGAGGCTGCGGCATTTGCCGAGGAGGTCATATCAGACCCGGCATTCAGCCTCTCCGACTTCAGCCTTATTTTCCGCGGTGAGACAAATGCGGAGGAAATCTTCACATATTCCAACGACATTGAAGAAAACGGAATCAATTTCGCCCGTGAGTTCTATCAGCCTGCCACCACATACGTGCCTACACGTGAAGTCATCAACCTGTTTGTACCCGCGGACAAGAGGATGAATATCTCGATTATGGCTGACGGGAACGAAACCGTTCTCAACAAATACAACAACTACGCTTCCACCAATCCCATTCCCGTGAGCAGACTCGCAGAGATGTATCTGATTTCAGCGGAGTGCAGCGGACTGGATGGCGGAGGCCTTGAACGCCTCAACCAGCTGAGGGCCCAAAGAGGGCTTCCTGCCGTATCACCAAAGACCGAGGAAGAACTTCTCGATGCGGTACTTGCGGAAAGACGCCTCGAATTTCTGGGAGAAGGATTCAGATGGTTTGACCTTGTACGCACAGGAAAACTCGTCACCACTTTGGGAATGGAGGAGAAATACACGGTCTTCCCTATTCCCCAGGCACAGATTGACCTGAATTCCAGACTTGAACAGAATGATTTGTGGAAATAAAATGATTTCAAGATGAAAGCAAAATCTATAATATACGCAGCCTCATTTCTTTTTGCCGGACTTGTCTCCTGTGAAAAGCAGCAGGCAGATGTGCCTTACGTCCCTAAAACTCCTGTCGGCAAACTCCTTCTTGAGGAATGTCCGGAAGTGGCACGCATATTCAGGGACACCACTTTCCTGGTGGCTGTCGGTGTCGAAGAGACAGACCTGCATATCCAGACAAATGACGGATATGTCAATCAGGTATATATAATCAAAGCAGACACCAAAGTCCCTGGAGTAAGGATGGCAGTGTCCATGCCGAACAACAGCAACAACATTTCCGGAGGATGGAACAGGCAGACTCTCACTGATATGGCAACCAGGATGGATGCTCCAGGGGCAAGGGTCGCGGCTATGATAAACGGTGATTTCTGGCAGATGAGCGCACCGATCAATCCGCGCGGGCCGGTACACCGCGGAGGAACAATCCTTTCGGACAGGTGGGATTTCAGCGAATCCGTACCTCAGCAGGCTCTAAGCTTTGTAGGAGTGCTGGATAACGGATCCATGATGATTGCGGACAGGTCAAGATATGACGAATACAAGCACAGGCTCCGTGAATGCACCGGAGCCGGAGTGCTGATGCTGAGCAACGGTGTATGGCAGGGTACGGCATATACAGCGAGAGACCCGCGGGCCGCAATCGGGCATACCGGTGACGGGACCGTATATCTTCTTGTCTGTGACGGAAGAAAGACATTCGGAGCAGCAGGTATGACCTACAAGGAAATGGGATATATATTCCAGACTCTCGGATGTACGGAGGCGGCCAACCTTGACGGAGGCGGCTCGGCCCAGATGCTCATACGCCATCCGGTAGCGGATGTTTATCAGATCAGAAACCGCCCTGCCGACGGGACAGAAAGACCTGTGATCAACGGCTGGACAGCAATAGTGGAGGAACCGTAATCATGAAAAAGATATATAATATCATTATATGCCTTGCGCTCGGATGCCAATTGTCAGCGGTCCAGTCCTGCAGTGAAAAGGCTTCGGTCGCTTCAATGCTGGAGCAGTGCGATGCGGTCTCCGTGATTATGAAAGACACTTCATTTGTACTTTCCAAAGGTGTTGAATACTCGGAACTTGCACTGAAGACTCACGACAATGCACAGCAGCAGATATATCTGCTCAAAATGGACCCGCACAGCGGATACAGGCTGAAAATGGTGCTTCCGGACAACTGCACAGACATTTCGGGAGGATGGAAAAAACAGACGCTTACCGGAATGGCTGATATGCTGTCTGACGGAGGATACGAAGTGGCCGCGATGACAAATGCCGACTTCTGGAACACACGGGAGCCTGTCAATCCGCGCGGACCGGTACACTGCGAAGGCGTGACTGTAAGTTCCTCGTGGGACTACAGCGAAAGAGTGCCTCAGCAGGCATTGAGCTTCGTCGGAATCCTCAAGGACGGGACTCCGGTCATCTGCGGAAGGTCATTATATGAAACAGCCGCATCAGAACTGGCCGAGGGCTGCGGTTCAGGAATAATAATGCTGGCAGACGGCAAAGTGGCAGAAGACAGATATAACCTCCGTGACCCGCGCACTGCAATAGGATACGAACCAGACGGAACATTATGGCTGCTTGTGGCTGACGGAAGAGGGTTTTCCGGAGCCTCAGGCCTAACCTACAGGGAAATGGGAGAAATATTCCTTGCGCTCGGATGCGAAGCGGCAGTCAACCTTGACGGAGGCGGCTCGGCCCAGATGCTCATACGTGACCCCGGGACAGGAGAAAGGCGGATAGCCAACTCACCTTGCGACGGAAAAGAACGCCCTGTCATAAGCGGCTGGGCAATAATCAAAAAGTAAATGACTATGAAAAGGATATTGACAAGAATAGTTTTCTTCGCGGCGGTTCTGTCCGGTGCCGCGGCGTGTGAAGACAATGACAGCATTCAGACTGAGACCCCGGCTCCAAGGCTTATTTCCATAGTGCCGAGGACAGGATATTCAGGATGCACTGCAATAATTTCAGGAGAATATTTCTCAGACAATCCCCAGGAGAATGTCGTGATTATGGACGGGAACGAAATACCCGTCACCTATGCCGCTCACAACAGGCTGACACTTACAATGCCGGAGCACAAACTCGGCAAAGTGGAGATCTCAGTCAGCGTCAACGGGAAAGACGCTCCGGCACCTCTGCAATTCACTTATTCGGAACTGCCTGAAATCATAATGACAGTATCATCCGTTCAGCCATCCGCAGGTTATGCCGGAGACAGGGTGTTAATCAGCGGTGATAATTTCAGCACCGTCCCGGACGGCAACAAGGTGACATTCGGCGGAGTCAAGGCGGAAATCATATTGGCCACACAGAATTCACTTGAGGTAATCGCTCCAGAGCACGGACGCGGAAAAGCCGAAGTGACAGTGGAGGCAATAGGACAGACGTCAAGCGTATGGTTCACATATATGGAACTTATGATAGATTCCAACAGCCCTGACACAGGAGCTGAAGGCGTTGAGGTCACAATCAAAGGAGAAGGCTTCAGTACCATAGCGTCAGAGAACAATGTCACTGTAAACGGTATTCCTGCATCCGTAAGCAAGGCTTCCGCAAATGAACTTACGGTCATAATGCCGGACAATCCGGAAGGCACATATCCGTTTGTCATCACAGTCGGAGGAAGGACAGTGACAGGAGGCTCATTCACCTACTCAGGATGCTGGAGGGTGGAGACCGTGCTTGGAGCCGCTTCAGGAGTGACAGGGAATGTCGAGGGCACAGGCAAAGACGCAAGGCTCTGGTATGCCCAGGACATAGTCCTGAAAGGAGACGGAAGCTATCTTATGACCCTGCGGCAGAAAGACCACGGAATATATATGGTTACAGGCGACTATACTTTCACAAAACTCGTCAACCAGAATGACAATGCGGGGCTTCTGAACAGTTCGTTCCCGTGGGGATGCGCCCTTGACTCCAGAGAGACATTATACCTTGCGGCCAAAGGCGGAGGAAAGCTTCTGGAATACACCGCAGACGGCACGCTGTCCAATTATACTGTTGAGGGACTGACAATCACCGGGATGAACCCTATGGACGTGGCAATCGACAGGGAAGACAACATATATCTTCTGCTCAGGGGCAACAGCTCTGCCGGAAACGGCAAAGTGGTCAGGATAAAGGACAGGAAACTTACCGCGACTTATGATCTGACAGGAATGAAACTCTATGAGTCCCTGCTTCTGAGCGACGACGGCAAAAAGATATTCCTTTTCGGCAATGATACAGGCAACATCAGAATGATCGATCTGGAGACAGGACAGAATACCGTGATAGCCGGTACAGGGACAAGACACAGCAACGCATCCAACTATACCGACGGTACCCCGGGAAATCCTTTATCCGCTACGTTCAACATAATTGAAGGTGCCGTATTCACACCGGACGGAACCATACTGTTCGGAGACTCTATCGCCGCAACCGTAAGGCAGTTCAAACCAGGCACCGGAGGGGATTATACACAAGGGACTGTCACCACCATTGCAGGAAAGGCATACGAGAAATCAGCCCAGGCGGACGGTCAGAGCACAGGTGCAAGATTCACATATCCCAACGGAATGTGCTTCGCCCCGGACGGAAAAACCATCTATATGATTGACGGAACAGGAAGTGCAACTTTGAGAAAAATTTATTACAGATAATGAAACGTTTAACAGCAATAATATTGGCGGCAATCTTTGCAGGAGCGGTTTTCAGTTCCTGCAAAGAAGACAGATATGTGGCATCCGTGACCGGACTGCAGCTTGTCAGCGTATCCCCTCCGGCCGGATATTCCGGAGGCATAATCAAAATCCTCGGAAGAAATTTCAGCGAAGCATTCGGAGGGAACAGAGTATTTGTGGGAGAACTTGAAGCGCAGGTGCTCGAGTACAATGCCTGGGACCTTACCATAGTGCTTCCGGCCCAGGATCCCGGAATCTACAGCATTACGGTGGAGACTCCAGAAGGCACTGCAAGCGGGCTCAAGTTCGAATACAAGGAAAAGCCTGAACACGAATATATCCTCTCCACGATAGCAGGAGGTGCCGCCGGATTTGAAGACGGCAACGGAGCGGCAGCCAAGATACACCAGCCGGAAGGTCTCGCTATGGACCGCAACGGCAATCTTTGGATAACCCAGCGCGGAAGCCAGGGATGGGCTATCCGCAAAATGGAC
>ERZ778514.1003-NODE-1003-length-22840-cov-7.000132_pt1 | contig 22840 bp, 28 predicted proteins | sample MGYA00510344_ERZ778514 | MGnify/ENA primary metagenome ERZ778514 (study PRJEB29527, sample SAMN07138968) | mouse gut metagenome | material: feces | host: mouse | place: China:Nanjing | collected 2016-01-25 ...
TTATTAATCTTGAAATCACAAAAACAGAATTATTAAAGCGATAATATGTTGCAATAGAAAGAAAAATTGCTACATTAATTAAGCATAACATTTTATCCTTTTCGCCATAGAGTTTTCACTGTAAAACTTTTAATACCCGAAAGGCTAGAAAATTTATTTAAATTAAGCAAAGCTGATTGATAATTTGATGCGGATGCTGGTTGACTCACTTCCCAAATTCCTATACTCTTGTACTGATTTCCCGCTCTGTATGAATGAATGTATTGCTGATGACAGAATTCTTCAATTATTTCACTAACCATCGATTATATTTAGGGTTGATGAATAGGGTAACAGAAATATCAGTTCTAACGTGTCTTTATGATTCTTGAAAAATAACTTGAACAGTATGGCATAATAAATTCGTGTCTTATCAAGGACTAGGATGCTTTTTAAATCAATAACCGTATTATTTGGACAATTTATAGTATAGTCCAAAAAAAAACAAGAAGAGCCTGCCTAGGCAAACTCTTTCTCGATTGCTTCGATTTGTTCATAAAGCTGCTCATTGAGCGGAGCGCTGACACCTTTCTCTTCTGCCATCCGGATGATCGTTCCCGAGAACAGATCCCGTTCTGTCTTTCGCTGTGCCAGGACATCCTGCGCCATGCTTGGCATCGAGTCGGGATCGAGCGCTTCGATCGCCTTGACCCACGCAGCAATTTCGTGATCTGTGATATAAACCCCATATTTTGAAAGAATATCTCTTGTTTCCTTCATCACGTCAATGAACAGCTTGCGATACTGCGGATCGTTCACTGTTTTTCCATAAGTGATTCTGTATGCGGCACAGACCTGATTGATGCCGCAGTTGAGCATCAGCTTCGAGTACTGATCGTGCACGATATCCTTTGAGTTCACATAAGGAAAGCCGATCCGGTCAAAAAAGCGGATCAGCCGTTCAAAGCTTTCCCTTTGTTCCTTTCGTTCCATACCGATCACGAGCTCGCCCGTCTGTGTATAGGTGAGCGTGTTATCATGATAGCGGGCATCCATCTTCTGCGAGATCGCGCGGATCACCGGCTGATCGAATGTTTTCATGAGCTGTTCGTCGCTTTCGATCCCGTTCAGGCCCGAAATAAGGATCGTATCTTCTTTCAGGAACGGTCTGATCATTTCTGCCGCTTCATGAAACGCTCCGGCTTTGGTGGTAATCAGGATCAGATCGACCGGGCAGGGAGAAGCGGGAACTGCATAGTTATATTTCTTTTCGACTCCATTGATCGTATACGGGATCGTGTCATATTTTTGTTTTCTCTTTTCATCGCACAGGAACGCAAAATCGCCGCCGATCTTCTGTTCGATCAAAGAGCCGAACAAGCCGCCGACCGCTCCGCGTCCTACCACAAGCACCTTTTTGATCTCCTCCATTTTATTTCCCTTCCGGACGGTTGATATTGTGGATCGCTTCCAGGATAAATGTTCCGTCCTCGACCGTATATTCAAGAATACAGCAGTTATAGAACCGTTCGGTTTTCTTTGCTTTCGCCGCATGCTCCCATTCCCGGTAGAAATTGGCGCACGCCGCTCCATGGCTGACGGCCAGCACACATTCATGGCCCTCTTTTGCCATGATCTCATCGAGCGTTTCCTTCATGCGCCGGCGGACATCTCTTCTTGTTTCTCCGCCACCGTATTTTGCGAAAAACGTTTCATATTCATCCACTGGCGGATTGAGAAACTCATCCTCCCCGTCAAATTTGCCAAAATTCATTTCCTTTAACCCTTTCAAGCGTGTATAGGGCAGATCGGTCACGATCTCGAGCGTATCGCTTGCCCGTTCCGAAGTCGAACAATACGCGTCAGTAAAATGAATATCCTGTTCTTCGAACCAGTCTCTCGCTTTCCGGGCCTGCCCGATCCCGTTTTCGGTTAGAGGGGAATCTGTCCATCCCTGGATCTTTTTTCTTTCATTGAACCACGTTTCGCCATGCCGCATCAAATACAGCTTTTTCTTCATAATTTAAACTCCTCCTCTTCGATCTGGACAAAATCGACCAGGATCATTTCGTCGTCTTCGAATTCGTACACGCTGATACATCCGTTGCGGAAATCTTTTGCTTCCTGGACCCCAGGCGCATGGGGCAGCGAATTGTACAGGCCCGATACCGGGATGCCGTGACTGACAAAAAGCGCATGTTCCACATCTTTCTGCCGCATGACAAATACGATCGTACGATAGGCGCGCAGAACTGCTTCCTCTGCCGTTTCGCCACCGACATTCTTAAAATATGTGTCGCGGTCGATATTGGCGATCTCCGGAATGTCGGCATGCTTCCAGCCGTCGTATTTGCCAAAACTCATTTCGCGCAGCCCTCTGCTCGTATAGCACGGAATATCCATCCCTCTTGTAATGAGGAACATCGTGTCCATGGCCCGCTGCAGATCCGAGGAATACGCATGATCAAAATGAATATCCTGCTCTTCGAACCAGCTGCGTATGGCCAGAGCCTGTTGTATGCCTTTCCTGGTAAGCGGAGAATCCTTCCATCCCTGACAGCGTTTCTGCACGTTGAATTCTGTTTGTCCGTGACGGACCAAATATACTTTCTTTTTCATATTTTAATTATAAAAAAGAAAGCGCTTTTTTTGTCAACAAATATTATTTTTTATTGATTAAAGCGAAGTTCAGGGAATAAAATGAAAGAAATCAAGGAAAGGATCATTTTATGGAAAAAGCAAAAGTTTACTTCACGAAAGACACCGGTTCAAAAAGTCTGGTCCGCCTGTACGAAGCGCTCGGGAAAGAATTAAAAGGAAATGTGGCCGTCAAGCTGCATTCGGGCGAACGGGGCAACCAGAACTATCTTCGTCCGGAATTTGTCAAACCGATCATCGACAAGGTGAATGGTACGGTAGTTGAGTGCAATACTGCCTATGGCCATGATATGGGCGGTGCCCGTTTTAACACCACCACTCATATGGAGGTCATGAAAGAGCATGGCTGGACCGAAAACTTTGATGTGGATATCCTGGACTCGGAAGGGCCGGATCTGACACTTGAAATTCCGAACGGAAAGGTCATCAAGGAAAACTATGTAGGAAAGGACCTGGACAAATATAATTCCCTGCTTGTCCTGTCCCATTTCAAAGGTCATCCGATGGGCGGTTTTGGCGGCGCGCTGAAACAATTGTCGATCGGCTGTGCTTCCTCGGCCGGAAAATGCTGGATCCACTCTACCGGAAAATCCGCAGATATGAAAACATGCTGGACAATTCCTGTGGAACAGGACGAGTTCCTCGAAGCCATGGCAGACGCGGCCGGAAGCGTACATGAAATGTTCAAGGACAATGTGGTGTATATCAATTCGCTCGTCAATCTTTCTGTCGACTGCGACTGCTGCTATGTGGCAGAAGATCCTTGCATGAAAGATATCGGCATCATGATCTCGACCGATCCGGTCGCGATCGATCAGGCATGCCTCGATATGGTATACAGCTCGAAAGATCCGGGACGCGATCATCTCGTTGAGCGGATCGAATCAAGGCATGGGCGCCATACCGTGGATGCGGCAGCCTCACTCGGCTATGGAACCAAGGAATACGAATTAATTGATATAGACGAACAATAGCATTGAAAGCGCATCCAAATATGCGCTTTTTTATTTTATATAAAGTAAACGCTTACTTTTATAATATTGAATTTTTTTATTGTTTTTTAGTTGATTTCCATACCCAACAAGACTATATTGAGGATGTGTTAAGGAGGAACTAACATGAAAAACAGTAAAATCAACTCAATGAACAAAGAAGAAATGATCAGACGATATATGAACTCGCGTACAAGCGATTTTGACTGGAGCATGCCGTCAAGCATTGCGCCAGCCCGTTCGAATGTAAAGCTTGGCAACGTACAGAAAGCTGTCCTGAACGAGTCGGGCGTTCTTCATTAATCGATCCCCTGACGCCTGCGGGCGTCTTTTTTTGTTACAGAGCCATGATTTCTTTTACGATATCCGTCACTGAACGATGGCTCGTATCGACCCGGACCGCATCGAGCACTTCATACATAGGAATCCTTGCCACGCTTCGTTCGATCACATCATCGGTGCGCAGACCGCGCCCGATATCGCCAGCCAGCCTTCTGCGCAGACTTTCTTCATCAACCACAAGTACAATTTTCTTTACGGCGCAATTTTTCACATCCAGTCTGCCCAGGATCTCGTCCATGATGGACTGCTCGTGCATGACCCAGCAAAATACCACATTTTCATAAGCGGAACAATGCAGAAAGCTATTGAGCAGAAAACAAATATTGTTCATGACCATTTCTTTTGTCTCGTCCGTTACCTGAAAAGGACTTGCATCCCAGCACCAGTCGCCATCCAGAAATACGTAGCGGGGCAGTTCGTTTTTCAGGCGCTGGCTCACGGTCGTTTTTCCGGCTCCCATCGTTCCTGCGATCATATACAGTGTTTTCATTTCGTCCTCCTTTGCATAACTCATTGCAGGAAAAAGAATTCCTTTTCTCAAGAGATTTTTTTACGATCATCGATGATCCATCGCTTTTTCGGGCCAGGACGTATCCTTTAGGATCGCGCGTCCTGCGCCAATGAGATCTGCCTTGCTGCGGGCAAGAAGATCTTCTGCCGCATTCACATCTGTGATCCCGCCCGTCAAAAGAACCGGGATCTTCACTTCCTGTTTTACAGCTTCGCTTACATCCTGAAAATATCCTTGTTCCGTATGTCCGGGGCGAATGTATCCGTTCATGCCTCCGGAAATGTCGAGCAGATCGATCCCGCATGCTTCCAGTTCTTTTGCAGCCGCGACCGCTTCCAAGATCGTATTGCCGCCTTCGGCATAATCACACGCGCCCAGACGAAGCGCAACCGGAAAATCGTTTCCCACGGCTTTGCGGACCGCTTTGATCACTTCCTTATGAATTTTCAGTTTATCTGTGCCATATTCATCCGTGCGATGATTGGCAAGCGGAGAATAGAACTGGTTGAGCAGATATCCGTGGGCCGAATGGATCTCGACTCCGTCAAATCCGGCTTCCCTGGCACGTTTTGCCGCATCCGCAAAACTTTCGATCACTTCCTGAATGTGCTGGTTATCCATCGTATCGGGTCCGGCCGGCTCCATTCCGGTTATATCCTTTTTTGCACGCTGTCCTGCATGAGCGATCTGCGCAAACACACAGGTTCCGTTGGCATGGATCGTATCGACGAGTCTGCGAAGGCCTTCCAAATCCTCATCTTTTGAAATGGATACCTGCCCGGCTCCTGCCTTTCCTTCCTGCATCACGAAGCTATGTTCGCAAATGACCAGCCCGATCCATCCGCCTTTTGTCTTTTCATCATAATAGGTGCATACATCGTTGCTGATTTCTCCGTCTTTTCCTGCTTTTGCGGTTGCCATTGGTGGCATCACCAGCCGGTTTTTCAGTTCCATATTTTTAATTTTTAACGGTGTATCGATGATTCTCATACTCGTTCCTCCTGCATTGACAATCCAATTATAGGGTGATAGATTTCAAAAAGAAAGAACGCACTTTATAGGAAGATACTATCAAAAAGGAGAGCATAATTATGAATTCAGATACCTGTGCAGAAAAAGAAGTCGATATCCGTCCGTTTGCGTATGCGATCTCGCTCATTGACGGAAAATGGAAAATGCATATTTTATTTTGGCTTTGGAAATATGAGATCATGCGTTACAGTCAGCTGAAAAGGGCGCTGGGCACAGTGACCCATAAGATGCTGAGCAGCCAGCTCAAGGAACTCGAACGCGACGGGATCATCATTCGTACTGAATATCCGCAGGTTCCGCCAAAAGTCGAATATTCCTTGTCCGAAAAAGGAAAGAGCATGATGCCGATCCTGAGCGCCTTCTGTAAATGGGGGCATGACCACTGTCCGCAGGCCGGAGAGCAGTGAACTCTTCGGCTTTTTATTTTTTCTGTTTTACTATTGTGTTTTTTGACGAAGCTGTTATAATGCCGTTAAACATGTTTGCACAGTCTTCCGACTGTTTTATTCGAAAGCTTTCATCAATTCATTATTGAAAGGAATTAATGCTGTATGTCTGATAAAGACTTAACCCAGAAGGCTCTTCTGCGCCTTCCCGACGTATTTGCCTCTCTTATTAATTTTCTCATTTTCGATCACTGCCCTGTCATTCATCCCGATCAGATCTGCCCTCTCGATATCCCGGCCCAGTTCGATTACGATTCCTCTTTGAATCCCGTTTATCGCGATGCCAGCGCCATGGTCCTCGATCCGAACGGTCATCCCTCTTTTATTGTCAATTTCGAAAATCAGACCGCTCACGATCCGACCATGCCAATACGGGCGATGGGCTATACGGATACCGCTTATTTCTGGCAGCGCAGCCAGCTTATCAAATCTTCCCGTCCTTCTTTGCCTTTTTCTCTATCCTGCTTTGTTCCCTCGCTCACCATCGTTCTTGAAACCGTTCGTTTCAAATTATACAATGAACTTAGAAAACATTGCGTGGTGGGACGAGGAGCGGATCGCATCGATCGGCAGCGATTTCCGTTTTATTGCCGATTACTGTGTCCAGATGCGCAAAAGCTCAAAAGCAGGAAGAACACGATATGATCCGCCAGCAGGCTGGAAGATCGAACACGTAGAAGAAACGCTCATGACCCTGGCCGCCTTTTCAAAAGACGAAGCGCTAAGAGAAGGATGCTGGAAATACTTTGAGAAATTCAAATTGAACCCGAAGAAAGGAGAAACGACGATGGCAAGTGTACTTGATCATTATTTTGAAAAGAAAGAAAAACTGTATCTGGAGCGGGAGCAGCAGTACCTGATCAAAGAAAAGGAGTATCAGGCAAAAGAAAAAGAATACCAGACCAAAGAAAAGGAGTACCATGAACAGTTAAAAGCGCAGACTCAGCAGATCCAGGAAAAAGATTTCCAGCTGAACGAAATGCTTTCCACCTTTGTACGTCTGGCACAGCAGCGCATGGTCGAGAAAGGCATGAGTGCCCAGGAAGCCTGCGATACACTTGGATATAAGGAAAATATCCGCAAGCTTGTACTTCCTTATCTTATCAGCTGAATCAGTAAAATAGAGAAGCGATCTCATTCTACTACTTCGTTTCTCTTTTTTCATGATATAAACGGTGATCAAAAAATCACACCTGACGGCTGTGCAGGGATGAAAAAAGCACAAAAAAGACAAACCGAACATATTCAGTTTGCCTGGTCGCGCTACTTCAGATCATCATAGGTTATGAGTTGTACATCGTGGTCTTCGAGCCACCGCTTCACTTTTGAACTGGTCGCCATCTCGACTTCCAGAGCTCTTGGTTCAAGCAGCGAGGACGTACGCAGTATGTATGCATCCAGATAGCCCGGGTGACATACCATGACCGGAATCGTGTTTTCCTTATCCTCTGCTTCTGCGATCTGTTTCAAGAACGCTGTCGGATCGTATTCCTTGTTCACGGAATCCATGCACATCCTCACCTTCTGATTCCGGAAAGGAACAGTCCCGTCAAAACTCATGCCCAGATAATCAAGGCCATGACGGTTTGCCACGATCTGCAGACCTTTAAAGAAGTTGTCGCTTGCGACCGCATGCCCTTCAAAATAAGCCGGCTCTTTTCCTGTGATTTCCTTGAACTTTTCATACTGCGCTTCGATTTCAAGGATCACCTCGTCCAGATCCACAAAATCCTCTTTCGCGCTCCGGTATGTCTTTGAGCTCTTGAACTCGCCCTTTTCATCGACAAGCGAAGGAATATCCTTCGGATCGCACAGAGGCTTGCCCACACAAATGTTCGTATGCTGTCCAAGACATACATCGAGATCCTTGATCAAATCGTATCCGTTTCGTGATTCGGGCATATTGGTCATGAATCCGACTGAACGAATGATGCCGTTTCGCACACTTTCTTCGATTCCGAGATTCACACCTTTTGAATAACCGAGATCATCGGCACGTACAATAATTTTTTTCATAATAAGCCCACCTTTCTTTTCTTTTGATTTATGCTTCGATAAAAGTAAAGAAATCCATTGCTTCGATCAGATCGAAGATCATATGTTCTTTTTCGTCGATATGACCGAGCAGATTTCGCTGTCCATCATTTTCCATCGGCTTCAAAACGATCTGGATCTCTCCTGCATAATGTTTGCAGTTGTCGTTGACAATGAGCACATCCCCACGCTCGAACCTTTTCTTTTCGCAAGGTCTTGGCACGATCGTTTCCTTTTTGCCAGCCATCCGGCTCAGACGGGAACGGATCATATAGTTGAGACAGTCGCCAAGATCGGCATGATATCCAAAATAAAGCCGTTCTTTTTCCACATTGCTCACTCCGTCCTCCAGATGGATCGAAAACGGGATGCGCACCATTTCCTTTGGAAGCGGTCGGCCATGCATCGCATACATGGAACGAGCCATTTCCTTCATATTTTCATCAAGCGAATCCGTAGAAACTACAGCTCTGTCCATTACCTTTTTCACAGCCTCGAATTCTGCTCGGTCCGCAAACGCATTGCCAAACAAAGCCAGATCGATCGTTTTCATGGCCAGCATATGCTTGAGCTGAACCTCGACCGGAACATTGCGATGTTCCTCGATGGTTGGCAGCCCATCCGAAACCGGCCATGGGCCATGCGTTCCACACACCTGCGAATTCAAAAACATCGCCACAGGAATTCCAAGCTTATGAAAATGATCGTTCATCGGCCGGATCTGATCAAAACATGGTGCCGTATACCGCTGCGGATAAAAGTTATGACACGTAGATATGTTCTTTACATTCGCTCCGTTTGCGATCGCATGATCCACCACCCGGATCATGGACGTATTGTATTCGATCCCGATCCCTTCCGGGTTGTTGATCAGGATCGCATCCCGTTCATCCCCGTACGGACCATCCATACGCAAGATATCGATTCCCATTTCTTTGAACACGGAAAGATTGCTGCAGCTGGCCCCGATCTTTTCAAAAAACCACGTATTGACATCCCCGTCAACCATATAGCCCAGCCGATGCACCATATCGGTCAGGTTCCTGAAATAGCTGACAATCTCCTCTTTTGTTCCGTCGACCGAAAAGATCGATGTAAAGACATGATCGAAGCCATATTCCGCTCCCGTTTTCAAATAGGCTTCGATCTGCTGCGTGCTTTCCTGTTCTGGGTATACGCTTAATCCTAGTTTCATGCTGTTTCTCCTTTATTTTCCTTCATTATAGAAAAGAAAGGATGAATTCGCGAAGAAAACTTTTCCTAGCTTCTTTCCTAGATTTCCAAGACTGGCTCGAGCTCTTCTTTGGTTTCTGTTTCTTCCTCTTCTTCAAAGCCACCAAGGATATATGTAGCGATCGCAGAAACAATTAAAGCTAAAAGTCCGCCGATGATTCCATGAATCAAGTTTGATGTTCCTCCAGCCACATACCCTAAAAAGATCATAAAGTTCGTAGCTCCTAAAAAGGAAGCGTATACTCCGAAGATACCGCTGTACAGTGCACCTACGAAACCTCCGATCGCCATTGCGATAAACGGTTTTTTATATCGGAAACCAATTCCAAACAATACAGGTTCTGTTACGCCGCCGACAATTCCCGATACAAAATAGCCAAGAGATTCCGCTTTTTCCTCTTTATTTTTTTGTTTGAAGAAGGCGCCTAATGCCATTCCGATCGCTGCGAATGTAGCACATGTTGCGGCCGGAGATAAAAAAGCCTCTTTTCCTGTTTCCATCATGGTCGTCATGGCAAACATGATCAATACCGGGTGCATGCCGGACATGACAAGGAACTCCCACAATGCTCCAATCACTGCGATCGCAATAAATCCGCCTACATTTCCAAACGCGATCAATCCGTTACAAATAAAACTTCCTACATACGATCCGATCGGACCACATACGCAAAGAAGGACTGGAACCATGATTGCTAAAACCAATGTCGGAACGAACACAGTCGATAACACATCCGGGACAATTTTCTTGCATCCTTTTTCCACATAGCTCATGATCCATACTGCAAGCAGTACCGGCAAGACAGATTGTCCGTAAGAAGCAACAGGCGCATTCAATAATCCGTAAACAGATAAGGTTTCTTGAGTTCCTACCAAAGCTACAAAGTCCGGAACAAGCAAAATTGTTCCCATCATGATTCCCAAGATAACATTGGATCTTAGTTTCTTGGCGGCTGCATAGCCAAGGAATATCGGCAAGAAATAGAAGAATGCATCATATACAAAATCAAGCAGTATATACAAGTCGTTTTCCGGAGTGATCACATTCATCATATCGGGACCAAGCACGACAAGAAGGGTCTTGAACATGGCTGCTGCGATCATTCCCGGAATCAGCTGTGTCATCGATCCAGACATATAATTCATGATATTAGATCCAATCGTTTTCAGTGTCAGTTTTTCCTTTGGGGCATCCGGGTTTTCTTCGATCGCCCCTTCCTGCTTGAATCCGCCCATTTCACAAACGGCTTTGTAAACTTTCGGCACGTTTTGTCCGATAATGATCTGGTATTGACCTCCGGAGTGTGCAATTCCCAATACGCCTTTGACAGCTTTGACTTTATTGTCGTCGACAATGCTTTCATCTTTCAAATTCAGACGCAGACGCGTCATACAATGGGTGACAAACGAAATATTGTCTGTTCCGCCCACAAGCTCCATGATCGTTGTGGCAATTTGTTGATTTTTTTCCATTTTTCTCCTCCTAAAAATAAAACCCAAAAACTCCTTTTTTCGTTTTTGGGTAATGCCCTGTCTTTCAGGTTACAATCCTCGCTGCATGAATCGGTTGATGTGGATCATCAAATACAGGATCTCGCTGTCCGAGCAATCCGATCCATATTCCTCTTTTAAATAGCTGTTGATCTTCATTGCGCATCGATACGCGTCCGGATATGTTGTCTTCATCAGTTCGAACAGTTCTCCGCCCTCGTCGCTGACTGGCGTATTTTCATCTTTGCGCTTCACAAAATATGAAATATGACTTTTAAACCGGTAATAATTCAGATCTTTTTTCGATATGCTGATCCCAAGATCGTGTTCGATCGTATCGACCGCGAACTTCAGGATCCTCTCTTTTCTCTGCGTGCTCGTTTCCTTGCGGACCGTTTTTGTTCCTGCCCGCGCATTGACAAGATGCATCGCGATGCACGTCACTTCTCCTTTTGGCAATTTCACATGAAAATTGTGGTTGATATTTTTCACGATCCACACAGCCCATCTGTTTTCGTCCGGACATTCCAGTTCGATCTCGTCCGAATAAGGAAACGGGATCGCCATCCCTTTTCGATACCGCTCGAGCGCAAACGTGATATGATCAGCCAGCACAAATACGAGGCTCGGGTTCCATTCCCCTTCCAGTTTTGCCATGATCACGTTGACCATTTTGGTACAAAGCAGAAGCACCCTCTCGTCCACGCTGCTGATCAGTTCATAATACCGGGGATCCACATCATAATACGAACGGTCGACCTTCGAAAGATCAGTCAATGTATACGGCATTTTCTCAAATCCGATTCCTTTGCCGAATACGACCACTTCTTTTCCATTCTGATCCAGACCGATCGCCACGTTGTTGTTGATCTTCTTGATGATCTTCATCCTTTCCCCTTTCTAGGCCTCGATCAGAACATCACCCGCCTTGACTTTTTTCGGATTCACTTTGATCTTCTGCCTGAAACCTTCTGTAAAAATAACCATGGTCGTCGCATCCAGACCATGCCGGCGCAGGACCTGCTGATCAAAATCCACGATCGGCTGCCCGATCTGCACCTCATCCCCTTCGTGAATGAGCACCTTGAATCCTTCTCCCTTCAGATTCACGGTGTCAAGCCCGACATGAACAAGCACATCGATTCCCTGTGCGGTACGGATCCCGATCGCATGTCCTGTCGGAAACACAGTCACCGCTTTTCCTGAAACCGGCGCGACCACATGTTCGGAACTTGGAACGACCGCAAAACCTTCTCCCATCATCTTCTGCGAAAACACCTGATCCGCCACATTGCTCAGATCGATCAGTTCCCCCTGCACCGGGGCAGCGACATGCAGTGTGTGCCCAGCCGCTTTCTGCCTGTCCGACCTTTCCTTTTTCTTAAAACTCAGCATACTGCTCTCCTTTCCTGAACAAAAAAACTCTTCATTCACATACCCAACGACATTCATATCGCTATTCAGGTGATGCTTCCGAAGAGTTACAAACCTTATTGACAGCCATATACTAACGCGCAATGAAAGCGCTGTCAACAGTTTATTAGACTTTTTTCTCCTGCAGACCAGCCTAGCCAATTTCTCCGTAAGTTTATAACTTCTTTTCAAAACCATGAACCGCTTCTGCTATAATGAGTAAGAAACGAAATCGTAATTTTTATAAAATCAAGAGGAGAGAGCATATGAAAAAAACCAGTACGGTCCGCAAAAGAAACCGGATCATCGCCATCTGTCTGTGTGTGATCGCGCTCCTTGGCGCCATCGCCTTTTTTGTCTTCCGCCCTGCCGAACCAATCAAAGCCAGAGAACAAGTCGAAGTCGCCTATGGAGAACCTGTCCGTCTCGATCCCGCCCTCTTTGTTGAAGGAGAAGCCGACAACATTACGATCGAAAGCCCGCTGCTGAGCGACTCATCTCTTTACACCTACAACAAAACCACCCGTCAGGTCACTTCGAAAGGAAAAGATACGCTCGAACCTGGCGAATTCCCGATCACGCTCATTCGCGGCAGCGAAAAAGCCGCATCCACGCTTATCGTAAAAAACACCGGTCAGCCCCGCTTTATCGGCATGCCCGAGCTCGTGGTCGTAGAGGAGAACGCCATCGATTTCGATCTGGCAAACTATTTCCTCGCTATTGCCGATTCCCCGGTCCGTATCGAAACCGATCCGATCGATATTTCCGCCCCGAAAGAAGAAACGGTCACGATCAAAGCCGTATGCGAAAACGGCAGCACAGCCCAGCAGGAAGTAAAGGTAAAAGTCATCAGCACCGACGCTGTGGCCAGCCAGGAAACGATCTCTTCCATGATCAACGGACTGACCGTGCTCAACCAGCAGACCTGGGACGCTCTCAACAGCGGCAGCCAGACATCGATCTCCATCGCCTCCCAGCCAAAAGAAGTGACGACGATCCTGCTCCAGAAAGAAAAAGGTACGCTGAAAAACTCGATTTCCTATACAAAACAGGAAAACAAAAAATACTTTGACGCGAAAACATTCAAACCGGACAATTTGAAAAAGGATGCCGGAAGGCAGGAACAAACGCCATCCAAAGAAAACAGCGGATCTCAGGCCCAGGAGCAGGCTCCAGCCTACCAGGCCCCTGTCTACACGCCATCCGCTCCTGTTCAGCAGCCCGATCCGGAACCGACCCCGGAACCGATCCCAGAACCTAATCCGGAACCGACCCCGCAACCCGAACCCGAACCAGCACCAGAGCCCGAACCGGCACCCGAACCGGAACCAGTCATTCCCGATACCCCTGGCCAGAGCGGTTCGGACAGTACGGTCTGAACGCATAAAATGCCTGCCCGTTTAAAACGGACAGGCATTCTTTTATGCTTCCTGTTCGAGCTGTTCCCTGCGCTTTGCCAGGCGCTCTTTCTCGCTCTTCTTATACGCTTCCAGCCCATCCTTCTTGCAGAAGGAAACGAACGGACACTGTTCGCATTTTGGCTTTTTTGCCGTACAGAAATAACGTCCGAAAAAGATCATATCATGGTGTCCCTGATTCCAGCGGCTTCGATCGATCTTTCGTTTCAGCTTTTCTTCGACCTTTTCCACACTGTCATCGAATTTCGCGAGCCCGAGCCGCTTGCTGACCCGGTCCACATGCGTATCGACCGCAAAGCTTGGAATGTCGAATGCCACGCTTCGTACGACATTAGCCGTCTTGCGCCCTACTCCAGCCAGCGACTGCAGATCCTTATAGGAAGCAGGAACGGTCCCGTTAAAACGGCTCTCGAGATCCTGCGCCATCGCAATGATGTTTTTGGCCTTGGAATGGTACAGGCCGATCGTTTTGATACACGTTTCCACTTCCCCGATATCGGCAGCAGCCAGTGCCTTTGAATCCGGAAAACGGGCAAACAAGGCCGGTGTCACCTTATTGACCGAAGCGTCGGTCGTCTGTGCCGACAGGATCACCGCAACCATGAGCTGAAAATCGGACTCGTGATACAGCTCGCACTGCGCATCCGGAAAGATCTTTTCGATCTCGTCTAAAATTTCGTTGCCGGTCATGATCGGATCCCGCTTTCGATCTGCTCGGTCGTCAGACCTTTATTGCTCCAGGAAATGAGGACATTTTCCACATAGGTCAGATTGCGTTTGTCGTATACAGCTGCCTCGTTGAGCGCGCAGATCACCTGTCTTTCCCCGAATTTTTCGGATAGATCGAGGATCTTCTGCATTTCCGAAGGGCTCAGATCCCGTCCGAATTCATCTTCGAACTCCGAAATCAGACTTTTGGAAAGGCCCTTGCCAGGAACTTTGGACATCTTGACAAGACCGTCCAGATTGAAATTCACCTTGCCGTTGGCAAAGCCTACTGTCAAATACCCTTTGGTCGATAAAATCTGAAAAATCGTATCGACCTCCTCTTCGCTGATCTTGGCCTTCTGCGAAAAATCCTCCGTATTGATCGGAAGACCATGCGCGTTGTAATGCGCAATCAGCAGAACGATGAGCGCCTCCCTGGCATCCAGCGACAGATTCTCCAGGTTGGAGAAGATCCATGCGCACTGATCCATCCACGGCGCGTTCCAGTCGAAATTTTGTGCCATTTACCGCACCTGCCTTTCATACACTCTCGAAAACGTATCGTAGTCGAGAAGAAGCATCCTTTTTGAACCAATCACCTCATAGCACGGGCTGTTGTATCCAAAAGTCAGCTGGACCGTATCCGGCTCGATCCCGTAATCCTTCTGCGCGATCTCGCGCACCTTGTCGTAGTCAAGCGTCGAAATATCCCTTGTCGTAATGACATCAAGCTTCTGATCAAACCAGTACAGCGTATCCTCCGTATAGCCCTGATACGTGATATAGTCGAATATATTCTGCTCTACCCCCTGGATGCCAGGCACTTCTTCCTCGATCCGGGCATAGGCATCGGCCAGTTCTTCATCATGAATGCGTGCCGGCCCGCTGATAAACAGCGACCAGAGAATGCCGACCAGCAGCACAAGCACCACCGCAAGCGACAAGGTCGTGCCCGGCCCGTGATACTTTCTGTGATTTTTATTTCTATTGTCTTTCTCAGACACTGTATTGCTTCTTTTTGACATGCACTTATTATACTTGATTTATGTCCTGAAAAAAAGAAGAGCTCAGACGCTCTTCCTAAATTAAAGCACAAAATGCCCGTATGACATTCGCTGCCTGCCGGCTTGCCATCTTGGCAAATTCCGAAAACTCAAGCGGATTGTCGTTATGGACCGCCACATCCGACAAGGTGCGCAGCACCAGGAACGGCTTATTGAATGCGGTGGCGACCTGGGCCACTGCGCCCCCTTCCATTTCCGAGCAGGCGCTTTCCGGGAAACGGCCAAGCAGTTTCTTATAGTCCTCTTCGCGCGACATGAACAGATCCTGTGTAGCCACACCACCGATCCGATACGGGATATTCAGGGAATGCGCTGCAAGGCACGCCTTTTCGACCAGACCTTCGTCCACCTTGAACACCAGACCGATGCCAGCTTCTCCGTCGATCGGGCTCGTATCAAAATCGGCCTGCGCCACTTCATCAGAAATGACCAGATCGCCAACGCTCTGTTCTTCTTTCAATCCGCCGGCAACCCCCACATTGACGATCCGTTCGATTTCAGGATCCTGACATAAAATGGTCGTCGCCATAGCGGCATTGACCTTGCCCACCCCGCTCAGGCAGGCAGCGACCTTTTTGCCATCCAGCATCCCGTAGTGGATGCGTACCTGTCCGACCTGTCGTGTTTTTTCTTCGTTCACATGTTCCAGAACTGCCTGCAGCTCTGATTCCATTGCGCAAATTATTCCTGTCATGATTGTATGCCTCGCTTTTTTCTGGCCGCAAAAAAGTACTTCTCGCCTTCGCTGATCCCTTCCTGATCAAAATCCGTTTTGACCGAGATCACATCAAAATACTCTTCCAGCTCCTGTATTAAAAATTCCGGATCATATACGCGCTGCATATGATGCTCCTCGAGCACCGTGCCATCCGGCCTGTAAAACGCGAAATCCTGATAAATATATTCGTCTTCCGACATGATGGACCACTGATACTGCACCCCGTCTTCAAACTGTCCGGTCTCATTGTATTCGCCCTCGAACTCATCGAGCCGGTCAAGGGAATGCGTATCAAAACAAAACAGCCCGCCCGTTTCGAGATGAGACGCTGCCTCTTTGAACAAAGCCTTTACATCTTCCTTTTCGAGCACATAATTGAAGCTGTCACACACGCAGAAGATCGTTTTGAACGTTCCTAGATCAGAAAGATCGAGCATGTCCTGCACCGTGAACGAGATCTTTTTGTCCAGATCCTTCTGCTTTGCCTTTTCGATCATCCTGGCGCTCAGATCCAGCGCGCTCATATCGTATCCGAGGGCGCTTAGGGCATGCGTGATCTCTCCCGATCCGCACGCCAGTTCGAGAACAGGACTTTCCGGCTCGAACGAAACGATCCAGTCCACATAGGCCCTGGTCGCCTCCTCGTCCCTGACAAGGGTATCATAATATTTTGCCAGAGTATTATAGATCATAAGTGTATACCGGGACATCGCCATACAGCTTGTCCAGTCCGTACATTGTCCGTTCGTCGCTCACGAACAGATGAACGACGATATCCTTGAGATCGATCAGCAGCCATTTGGAATCTTTCGTTCCTTCCTCGCGGATCTCTCCTGTATATCCGGCTTCCTTGAGCCGGTCGCGGATGTTGGCCGCGATCGCGTTGTTCTGGCGCAGGTTCGAAGAGGAAGCGACGACCATCGTATCAAGAAACGGGGTCAGCGAGCTGACATCATAAACGAGAATATTTTCTCCCTTTCGTTCCGAGATTGCTTTCAGCACTGTATTCAGTACATCCATTCTTTATTTGTTCTCCTTTTCTGTTATGTATTTGTCGTTCTGGGCCTTGGTCAGCTCAAAACCTTTGTATATATCCTTCTTGCACTGCTCGATCAGCCCGGAACTGTCATAGCCTCGGGTCGGATCGAGCTTGTCCGCACAATACACCATCATGGCATACGGATCGGCGCTCAAGCCAAGCACGTGCCAGTGGATCGCGTTGCTGATCTGCGGATCATCCAGCCGGAACACCGAACGGACGACCTGTCCTCCGACAAAGCCATGAAAGATGGCCGGATGCGCGTCCATATACTCGGGGGCGATCTTTTTCATCCACGCCTTCATCTGCCGCGGATCAAGCTCCTTGGCCACATCATGAAACAGACCGGTCAGATACGCCTTGTCCGGATCGTATCCGTTTTCGAGCGCAAACAGCTCGCACAGATCGGCAACCGAGCACGAATGCAGGAAGCGGCGCTCATGCACCCGCGACCTTACAAAATCGAGCACATACAGCCGGTTCTTATAAATATAGTCGAGCACTTTTTCATCCACATACTGCAGACAGTCTCCTTTGCGGACCTTTGAAGAAGATACAGGCACCTGTTCCATGTTCATGCAGCGCAGATGGCACGGATTCGATCCGAACGTGTTCTCTCTTTCGATGCCGACAAACTCGGCCAGCTGCATCAGCTCGTCCACATCGCGCCATTTGTCAAACTGCTCCATCTGATCCGAACCGATCAGATAATAAAAGCGGATGTCGGGATATTTTTCCTTCAGCTCGCGCAGCGTATCGATCGTATACGATTTTTCCTTCCGTTCGAGCTCGATCGTTTCGAGCCGGAAACGCGGCTCGCTTTCGATCGCAAGCCGGATCATTTCAGTACGGTGCGTGTCGCTGGTCAGGATCCGATCCTTTAACGGCGTCTGATACGTGGGAATGAACCACACTTCATCGGCTCCGATCTGCCGCAGCGCTTCGCGCGCCATCGCTATATGGCCCTGATGGATCGGATCGAAGGAACCGCCCAGTAAAGCGACTTTTTTCATTTTTTCAGGCCCAGCTTGTTTTCCTTGCTGCGGCGGTAAAGGATGAATGTACGGCCGACTATATGCACGACTTCGGCATGCGTGTTGGCCGCGCATTCAATGGCCGCTTCCCGGGTTTCGAGCGGAGCGGTCTTGAGCAGGTTGACCTTGACAAGCTCGTGCGCTTCGAGCGCCGTATCGAGCGTATCATATACGTTCATGGACAGACCGGATTTGCCGATCTGTACCAGCGGGCTCAAGTTCTGAGCCAGTCCTCTTAAATATTTTTTATCCTGATTGTTCAACATTAGATCATTGCCTTTCTGAATGTCACAAAAATTCCTTTGTGCACTTTTACGTAAATATCTTTGATGTCGCCGGAAACACAGAACCAGCCGATTCCCTGGATCACGACATCAAGCTTGCCCTCAAAATGAGGGGCATGATAAGTATGCATCGTTTCGAGCGATGTATCAAGAGCCGGGCTGAGCATGCCGCCCAGATGTTTTTTCCATAATTCGTCAGCCTTTTCGAGCTTGCCGCGATGGACGCTCACGCTTCTTGAAAAATACCCGACAACCGTTGCCTTGCCGTTCGTATAGACGTCCATGCGGGCCAGACCGCCTACCGCAAACGACTGGTTTTCGTAGATCTGGGTCACGAGCGGACGGACCGGCTTGATCGGAATGAGCGTCTTGAGATCCTTTGCCGGAATATGAGTGAGGATGCTGTGGTGGTTCTCGATCCCTGGCGTGTCGTAAATAAAGTGGTCCCCGTTCATGATCGTGACCACATCGAGCGTCGTGCCCGGATTGCGGGAGGTTGTCAGGTCGCTTGATGAAAGCAGCCGGTTGATGAGCGTCGATTTGCCCGAATTCGCTACGCCCATAAAAATGGCATTCTGCTCATGGGCATAGCGCCGCAGCGCTTCCTGGAGCAGCTCGATGGAATGTTCGCATTCCTCGCCGCCTTTGAGCAGTCCGCCCAGAATGATGGCAGCCTCCACATGAATGCCTTCTTCGTGCAGGCGGTCGTCAACAAATTCAAGGATCTTGCGGTCGGTCAGCGTTTTTGGCAGCACATCCCGCTTTGTCAGCACAAGAACAATTTTCTTGCCAGGCAGTTTCTGATTGAGCCGGGGGATCATGCTCGCTTCGAACGCAAACAGATCGACGACCCAGAACACGACGCCGTCAAGCTTATCGATCTTTTCGAACGTTTCAGCCGATTCGATTCCTTTCTGCATATTGATGGTCACATCGCCATAGTGACAGATCCTGTAGCATCTCTGGCAGTAGGAGGAATCTAATGTCGGAACATAGCCGATGGCGTTTTGATCCTCATTCTGCAGCAGGGCGCCGCAGCCTTTACAGTATTTAGTCATCGAATTCTCCTTTCTTCAATATATTTTTCTTTTCGAAGTGGCGGTAGATAAAGCCTTCGAAGAACCGGTTGATCTGCGTGTCCCACTTGTCTTTTTCAATGATCGGAGCGGTCAGGATCGTATAGATGCCTGCCAGATGTCCTCCGAGCATATCGGTCATGAGCTGGTCTCCGAGCAGCGCTGTCTGATTGGGCGAAACATTGTAATGCTTCATTGCTTTTTTGATGTTGCGCGATAACGGCTTGAACGATAAATAGTACACTTTGTCGACATCAAGATCCCTGGCAAACCGTTTGGCACGTGCCGGTGCGGCATTGGAGCACAGGGCCACATGGATGCCGTTCTCCTCGACCTTGCGCAGGAAGCGTTTGACCTTCTCGTTGGATTCCGGATCGTTAAAGGCGACGAGCGTATTGTCGATATCGCACAGCAGCAGCCTGATCCCTCTTTTTTTCAGCCGGTCGATATTTATATTTTCAAAATTGCTTACATAGTAGTCGGGTCTGAATAAACTCATTTCAGTACACCCCCTTTTTAAACGTGTTCATGAGTGCGTGCGCGCTTTTGATGCCGTCGATCGCGCTGGTCACGATGCCTCCGGCATATCCGCTTCCTTCTCCGCACGGATACAGGCCGCGGATGCTGCTCATGCGCGTTTCCTTGTCACGCACCATCCGCACGGTCGGGTTGCTCCTGGATTCTACCGCACTCAGCACAGAGCCGGACGAAACGAATCCGGGCACCTTCTTTTCAAAATCGATCAGCGCTTCATGGAGCGCTTTATTGATCGCGGGCGGAAACAGATCGTTCAGATCGGCAAACTCGTATCCGAGCGCATAGGATGGTGTCACGCCGTTCAGCTTCGTGCTGACCGTATTGTTCAGGTAATCGGCTGCCAGCTGCACCGGCACCTTGAATCCCGTGGTCATATGATACGCTTTCTTTTCGAGATCCTGAACAAAATTTTCTCCGGAAAACAATTCGTTTCCGTAATCGGAGGTGTCGCACTGTACGAGCAGGGCGCTGTTGGCGTTGGTGCCAGCCCGGTCTGCGTACGACATGCCGTTGACTACAAGCTGTCCTGGCTGCGCCGCGCTCGGGATGACATAGCCGCCCGGACACATGCAGAACGTATATACGCCTTTGCCGTTCGATGCGATGGTGGTCAGCGTGTAGCGGGCGGGAACAAGGCGCGGATCATTCCTGAATTCGCCCAGCATGGCTTCGTTGATGAAGTCCTGGGTATGTTCGATGCGCACACCGATTGGAAACGGTTTGGCGATCAGTTCCATTCCGCGCTCATGCAGCACATGAACGGTGTCGGCGGCGCTGTGGCCGATCGCGAGGATGCATGCCTGGCAGTCCATTTCTTTCTGGTTCGCGATCAGCGCTTTCAGATCGTCCTCTTCAACGACCACATCTTCAAGACGGGTGTCGAACAGAAATTCGGCTCCCATTTTCTTCATATCTTCGCGCATGTTTTCAATGATCGAAACGAACGCATCGGATCCGATGTGCGGATAGGCGTCGATCAGGATGTCAGGATTGGCGCCGTAATGCACGAGCTCCCCGAGCACTTTGCGCAGCAGCACATCTTTGGTGCGGCTTGTCAGCTTGCCGTCCGAAAAGGCGCCGGCCCCGCCTTCGCCGAACTGCACGTTGCTTTCGGGATCGAGGATGCCTTCTTTCCAGAAACGGTCCACGTCCTGTTGCCTTTTTCTGAGCGAAGACCCTCTTTCGATGATCAGAGGACGGTATCCTTCCTGCGACAGGACAAGGGCAGCAAACATGCCGGCCGGGCCAAATCCGATCACAACAGGACGGTTGGCCAGTTCAATGGTCCCGGCAGGAGAAAAATGATAGTTTTCATTCGGTTTCCGGATCACGTCTTTATTTTTAAGATATTTCTTTTCATGATGGACCTTGGCATCGATCGTATAGGAAAAGGTGACTGTGTGTTTTCTGGCGTCGACGCTTCGGCGGTATATATGCCAGTCGATCAGATCTTCGAGAGGCATATTCAGTTTTCTGAGCAAAGCGGCCTTGATCTGGGCAGGTTCGCTGCTTGTTGTTTTTACTTGATGTACTCGAATCATATGTTCATTGTATCACTTGATGTTTTTATGGAGCAACCGCAAGCTCTTTTAACCCTCATACAAAACGTATGATAAAATAAGCCTGATCGTGCCGGGAAAATCAGAAAAAACTGCCCGGCTCATGATGAACCGGTTTGTATTTTATACAACTGCAAAAGGAAGGAGCCGATCATGAATTTCAAAGAGTACCAGAATCAGCTTAGAACTCTGCTAAAAAAAATGAATGAGAATGAACTGCGCGGCTATATCTGGCACCAGCTGATGGACATTCAGGATGATTCCTATCAGGAAACAGCGCTTGCTGCGTTAAAGAGAAAATACCAGATGCCGGATAGTCCCAAGGATGCACTGATAGAGCTTGCCAGAACAGCCCATGGGCTCATTGAAAAATGGACCGGGCTCAGCGAAAAAGTGCGATGCCTGAAATGCTGGATCGATGAAGAAGAAACAAGCCGGCAATACAATTACTGGGATGATGAATACGTTTACGTGTTCAGCGATCCATTGGATCTTTGCGGCCTGGTCGATAAAATGTCCGTGGTGGCCAAGCAGTGCATGGATCTGCAGCAGCCTTTATTGGCAAAAAGAATCATTCTGACTTTGGTCGATCATCCTCTATATACCATGGATGAAAATGGCGAACTGGAAGATGGAGAGAATTCCTACTCTTTCCTGTATGACCAGGACCAGCTCAGCGCCAATATCACAAAGCTGTGGGATGATCTTCTCCTCTGCCTTCTGGAAGACACCAGCTGTGCCATAGAAGAGCGCATGGCCGGTCTTCCGGAGAGAACAAAAGAAATCAATGGAAGTCTTTATTCCTTGAAAAAGGCAGTAAAGACGGCAAAGCTGACAAAAGATGAACGGCAGAAAGCGGCCATTATACTCGCAGAATCCTCTTTAGCTGATTTCAACGGAACAAGCCATACGTACGCCGGTTTTCATCTCTATGACCAGTCTTCAACTTTTGAAGAATACCTTGGATGGATTTTCGACGAAGCGCAAAGAAATCGTCTGTTCCAGGAAGGACTGCGCTACTTTCCGGATCTGGCAATCTGGTACTTTGATATGTATTACAAAGAGAAAGATCCGGAAGAACAAGCAGCTTTTATTGACCGGGCACTAAAAGATATCAGTCAGGATCCGGATAAAAACAAAAAAGAACAAGCTCGTTTATACGACCGGCTTGCCAGGATCTATGGGCATGATCGAGGATCCACGGCAGATGCTGCCTTAAAGCGAGACTGCTGAAAAAGTCACGATTTTGAATCGCTCGGTTTATCAAATTTG
>ERZ778514.1005-NODE-1005-length-22817-cov-6.317854_pt1 | contig 22817 bp, 26 predicted proteins | sample MGYA00510344_ERZ778514 | MGnify/ENA primary metagenome ERZ778514 (study PRJEB29527, sample SAMN07138968) | mouse gut metagenome | material: feces | host: mouse | place: China:Nanjing | collected 2016-01-25 ...
CTGCTTACGAGCCATATAGTTTTTTGCTGCTGTGTCTTTGATCAATATTCAATCTCCTGCAGATACAGGCCCTTAGGATCACATGGCGCGCTTGGGGGCAGTTCGCCTTCAAAGATATCCTCAATTTCATCAACATCCCGCATTCTTAACCCGATTTCTATCAGTGTTCCGATGATGATCCGTGCCATATTGTGAAGAAAATCATCGGCGCTGATTATAATCTGCATCTCTTCATTGTCACTGTATATTTCTATCTCATACACTTTTCGGACAGTTGATTTTGCCTTTTTTACTGTAGAAAAGTTTTTAAAATCGTGTATGCCAGTGAGGAGAAGGGCTGCCTTTTGCATCAATTGTTTATCCGGAATCCGGAAACAGTGGTATGTGTGTTTGCGGTCAAATACACTTGGGACATCAGAGACAGTCATCCGGTAGACATATGTTTTTGAAGTGGCGTTCAGTTGGGCGTGAAATCGTTCCGGTACTTCGCGCACATCTGTGATCGCAATATCCATCGGAAGGTAACGGTTCAGGTAATGCTTGATATCCTGTACGTTGGCATTGTTTGCCATCTTAAAATTAGCAATCTGTGCATATGCATGTACTCCGACTTCTGTCCGGCAGCCGCAGTAAAATTCTTCGATCTTTTCGCCGGTCATCTTCTTTAGGACTTCCCGGATTTTATTAGAGATCGTGTTGCCGGATTCATTCTTTCCAAGGCGCGCCCAGCCCTGATAACGGCTTCCGTCGTACTCTATTGTAAGCATAATGTTTCTCATATGGATCTCCTTATCTGTTTCAAGCAAAATAGCGTTTTGATAAGTATAGCAAATCTTATTTCGGAAGAAAAGAGGGGATTGGCGAAGTTTTATCCTTTTTTCATATATGAGGTCACCATTTTGATCATGTTTTCTATCTGTTCCTGTTCCTCTTTCGGTTTGCCGTCTTTTACAATGCTGATGATCAGGGATACCTCATCTGGTGTGAACTGGATCCCTTTTTTGTTGGCGTTGGTGATAAGCGCCATCATCACGGGGGCCAGTGATTTTCCTGATTTTCCTTCTGTCTGTTTTGCCGCCGCTTTGATCAGTTCAAGCTTCAGCGGATCTATATTTTCCATTGCCGGGTGGTGTAACCATTCATTCATAGTCGTCTTCTCCTTTCTGGGTGTTAGAATCTGCGTGATTTACGACGTTGTTAAAAATATCATTGTACCGGTCAAACATGCTCTGCTGTTCTGGATCCATCATTCCCTTCACAAAGTCAAAGGGCGAGGGTTCCTGACCGGGAGTATCAGAAGAGTCTTTCATGTCCGCCTGCATCTGTTTCATCATTTCCATCATATTCATCATGCCCTCCATTTGTTCCATCATTTCCTGTTCTTTTGGGCTCATGTAGGGCTTTAAGTCGTTCAGTATGACGTCGGAGGATATGTTTTTTCTGCCGTTGCCGAAGCCGTAGAAAGTTTCCATTGTTCTTTGCAGCTCAAAAAATTTTACAAGAACGGCCAGGGTGCGCTGCGCGGAGGCGGGCATATATGGAAGAAGGAGCTTTAGTGTATACAGAGTCGGAGGAGTAACAAGCTCATCGAGCGGAGTCATGGGTTTCGGCGGGAATTTTTCCATAGCGCCTCCTGTTTCGTAACGTTGTAAATATATATGATACTGCAGGGGGAAATATGCGTCCGTCGGATGATAGAATCCTTATGTGAAAGGTCTGTTTCGAACATATATGTCAGACTGTAAAAAAGGGGCGCCCGGTGTATCTTCCGGGAGCCCCCATTTTTATCTTAACATGTATTCAAATCTGAAATCTGAGATTAGCATCCGCATCCGTTGCCGCATCCGCCGCAGCAGAAGAGCAGAAGGATGATCCACAGACAACTGTCGTTGCCGCCGCATCCGCCGCCGAACATGCTGCCGCCATTGCCGCATCCGCCGCAGCAGAAGAGCAGAAGGATGATCCACAGACAGCTATTGTTGCCAAAGCCACATCCGCATCCGCCATTATTGTATCTTGCAGTTTCTTCGCATCCGCATCCACAATTTAAATCACTCATACTAAAAATCCTCCATAAAGGTTATTTACAGTACATAATATGCGTAGAGCGAAGATGTGTGAAAGGAAACGGATCTAATATTTCAAAAGTTTTTTGACGGAGCGCTGATAATGGAGCGTCTTGTTCTGCATGCGGAGCTTTTCAAGCCTTCCGAACTCTTTTTTTTGATACTCGTCATACATGGTGACGAGATATGCGGCTGTATAGTTACGGTTTTTAAACCATGTGAACAGCAGCCAATTCATGATATCCGGATGCCAGTAGCGTTCCGGTATCTGTGATTCTCTCAGCACAAGGATGTGTTTGATGGCCTGCATGGCAAGCTGGCCCAGCCTCGCTGCCTGATTTTTGATCCGGTAGAGTTCGTCGCTCTCTGTGATGATATCGTACAGGTCATTGGATGCTTTCCAGTATGTAACGAATGTAGGTTCTTCCATCTCCGGCCCGTCGGCATCGGCATGGAGGTCAAAGGTCTGCATGACAGCTTTTCTTCCGGCAGTCTGGCGGTCATAATCCGCCCGTTTAACCGGATCTGACAAGACGTTGTAGGCTTCTAAGATTGCCTGCATCTGTTCCGTAGTATCAATGCCGTCCTTCAGATTGGCATCGGGATGGTATTTTTTTGCAAGTGCATTTTTCGCTGCTGTAATGTCCTCCAAAGAAGCTTTAGAGGAAACCCCTAATATCTCATAATAATTCTGGTTCTCCATACTATCCTCCCCTTATTGTATATGGAAATCGAACAAGTTTATCTTACGATATATTGAATAAGAAATCAATCCTTTTTCCGATTTTTGAGATGTAAAGAAAAAATACTTGACACCCATGATGTTTTGGTATAAGATATCACAGGTGAGTGACATGAATGAAATTTTAGAACAGGCATTACTTTATGATTTTTACGGTGAACTTCTGAATGATCATCAGAAAGAGATCTATGAGCAATTTGTTCTTTGCGATCTGTCGCTGGGGGAGATTGCCGGGGAAGCGGGCATCAGCCGGCAGGGGGTGCACGATCTTGTGAAGCGGTGCAGCCAGACACTGAAGGGATATGAAGAGAAACTTCACCTTGTGGCAAGATTTATGTCTGTAAAAGATAAAGTGAATGAAATGAATAGACTGTTGGACGGGTATGAGTCGAAGAGTATGACTGAGCTTGTGGAGAGTATCCGCAAAATATCCGATGAGATCATAGAGGAGTTGTAGTATGGCATTTGACAGCTTGACCGAAAAACTTCAGAATGTATTTAAGAATTTAAGAAGCAAGGGACGTCTTACAGAGACAGATGTAAAGGAAGCGTTAAAGGAGATTAAAAGAGCGCTTTTAGCGGCGGACGTTAACTTTAAGGTCGTAAAGGATTTTATTAAAACGGTTCAGGAGCGGGCCATCGGGCAGGATGTGATGAACGGTCTGAATCCCGGGCAGATGGTAATAAAGATTGTGAATGAGGAACTAGTAGCGCTTATGGGTTCCGAGACTACGGAGATTAAGCTTCAGCCGGGAAGCGCTGTGACAGTCATTTTGATGGCGGGACTTCAGGGCGCGGGCAAGACGACCACAACTGCAAAGCTTGCGGGAAAGTACAGGCAAAAGGGGAAGAAGCCTTTGCTTGTGGCTTGTGACGTGTATCGTCCGGCTGCGATTAAGCAGCTGCAGGTGAACGGTGAGAAGCAGGGCGTAGAAGTATTTTCCATGGGAGAGAACCACAGGCCGGCCGATATCGCAAAAGCGTCTTTGGAGCATGCCCGGAAGAACGGCCATAATATTGTGATTCTGGATACTGCCGGACGGCTTCATATTGATGAAGACATGATGGCAGAACTTCAGGAGATCAAGGAGACGGTGGATGTTCACCAGACGATTCTTGTCATCGATGCCATGACCGGACAGGACGCTGTCAATGTAGCGAAAGAATTCAATGAGAAGGCAGGGATTGACGGCGTGATCGTCACGAAGCTTGACGGCGATACCAGAGGCGGCGCGGCGCTGTCTGTAAAGGCGGTGACCGGGAAACCGATTCTCTATACAGGTATGGGAGAGAAACTTTCTGATCTGGAGCAGTTCTATCCCGAGCGAATGGCATCCCGTATTCTCGGTATGGGTGACGTACTTACTCTGATTGAGAAGGCGGAAGCAGAGATTGATGAGGAACAGGCCAAAAAGATGGCCGGGAAGTTAAAAAAAGCTCAGTTTGACTTTGAAGATTACTTAGAGAGCATTGCCCAGATGAAAAAAATGGGCGGGCTTACCAGTATCCTCGGCATGCTGCCCGGTATGGGCGCTATGGGAGGAATGCCCGGTATGGGTAAGATGAAGGCGCCGAATGAAGATGAGACGGCGCAGGCAGAGAAGAAGATGGCGCAGATGGAAGCGATCATCTATTCTATGACAGTGGAGGAGCGCCGGAACCCGGATCTTTTAAATCCGTCGAGAAAGCACCGGATCGCCAGAGGCGCGGGTGTGGATATCAGTGAAGTGAACCGTATGGTGAAGCAGTTTGGCGAGATGAAAAAGATGATGAAGATGGTAGGGAAGGGCGGCAGGAAAGGGAAGTTTCGGATGCCTTTTTAATGAAGGATGAGATCCGCAGACAGGTTTTGCAGTGTTTTTAGTGGTTATACCGCATAATATAAAAGATGCGTTATATACAATATATTTTGAAAAATTCATGGAGGTGAAAGAATGGCAGTAAAAATCAGATTAAGAAGAATGGGACAGAAAAAGGCTCCTTTCTATAGAATCATCGTGGCAGATTCCAGATCACCAAGAGACGGTAAATTCATCGATGAGATTGGAACCTATGATCCGAACTGTGAGCCGAGCGCAATATCTGTAAATGAAGAAGCAGCTAAGAAGTGGCTCAGCACAGGCGCGCAGCCGACAGAGACTGTAAGCAAGATCTTTAAAGCGGCCGGCATCGAAAAATAGATCATATTATGCCCAGGAGGTATATAATTATGAAAGAATTAGTAGAAGTGATTACAAAGGCTTTGGTTGATTCTCCTGAGGAAGTGGTCGTGACAGAACGAGAGGATAAGAAGACTACCGTCATTGAAGTTCGGGTGGCTGAAAATGATATGGGAAAAGTTATCGGAAAGCAGGGACGCATTGCGAAAGCAATCCGTTCGGTTGTGAAAGCGGCTGCTGCCAAGGAAGATAAAAAAGTGGTTGTAGACATTATGGATTAATAGGAAGATTGTAATTGGAGACAGGTCAAAAGGGAATGGCCTGTCTCTTGCACATCATGGCAGAAGAGATATAAATCATACAGTTGATATAAGGAGTATCGGTATATATGGAAGATATGCTTCAGGTGGGAGTGATCACCGCTACCCATGGCATACGGGGAGAGGTGAAGGTGTTTCCTACGACAGATGATCCGGCCAGGTTTAAAGAGGCGCAGAGGTTAGTTCTTGATACGGGAAAAGAAAGACTTCCCCTCAAGGTTTCGAATGTCAGATTTTTTAAACAGTTTGTCATTCTGAAATTTGAAGGGATTGATCATATTAATGAGATTGAAAAATATAAAAAATGTTCGCTGCTTGTAAGCCGTGAGGATGCAGTGCCTCTCGGGGAGGACGAATATTTTGTTGCTGATATGATAGGACTTTCGGTTGTGACGGAGGATGAGGAGCCGTTCGGTATTTTGAAAGACGTTATAGAGACGGGAGCCAATGACGTCTATGCAATCGCCAGTGAGAAGTATGGCGAGGTGCTCATACCGGCGATCAAAGAATGTATCCTTGAAGTGGATATGGAAGCAGGCAGGATGAAGATACACCTGATGGACGGGCTGGTATAACATTCAGGTATAAGAGAGGGCGCGGCGCATGGATTTTTATATAATGACATTGTTTCCGGATATGGTAATGGAGGGGTTAAATACCAGTATTACAGGCAGAGCTGTAAGTAAAGGGCTTTTATCTGTTGAAGCGGTTAATATACGGGATTATGCATTCAATAAGCATAACAGCGTGGATGATTATCCTTATGGCGGCGGAGCCGGTATGCTGATGCAGGCAGAGCCGGTGTACCAGTGTTATAAGTCTTTAAAGGAGCGGATCCGGTTAAAGAGGCTAAAAAAGGAGCAGGATGGCGCCGGAAAGTCTGATAATCAAAAAAAAACAAGGGTAGTTTATCTCTCGCCGCAGGGACAGACGTTTCACCAGTCTATGGCAGAGGAGTTTGCCAAGGAAGAGGAACTGATCCTGCTCTGCGGGCATTATGAAGGCATTGACGAGCGTGTGCTGGAAGAGATTGTGACGGATTATGTGTCTATCGGTGATTATGTGCTGACGGGCGGTGAACTTCCGGCAATGGTCATGGTGGATGCAATCGCCAGACTGGTGCCGGGAGTGCTCCATAATGATGTGTCGGCGGAGTTTGAAAGCTTTCAGGATAACCTTTTAGAGTATCCGCAATATTCAAGGCCGGAGGTGTGGCACGAAAAAAGAGTGCCGGAGGTGCTTCTTTCCGGGCATCATGCTAATATAGAGAAATGGCGGCGGGAGCAGTCCGTCATCAGGACAGCCAAGAAGCGCCCCGATCTTTTAGAAAAAGCATTGCTTACGGAGGCGGAAATTTTGCTGGCGGAGAGTGTCAAAGAAGAAAATATATAAGAATGAAGGTGAGAAGGTGGACCGTAAAGAGCATGAGAACATTTTAATTACAGTACCGATTACCGGTTATATGCAGGCGATCAGCAGTACATACCATAAGATACTGCGTGTCGATCTTTCCAAAGACCGTTATGAGGTGGTGAAGATGAACCCAAAAGACCGGGCTTTTGGATACGGCACAGACAGCTTTTCGAGCTGGCTCGGTCAGTTTATTTACGACGGCGGTATTCATCCGGACGATATGAATACCTTTATATCCTTTACCCGGCCAGAGCATATGAAGAAGGTGCTGGAGTCCGGAGAGAAAGCGCCGAGCTGCTGTTATCGGAGACGTTCGGGAGATGATTTCCGCTGGAACCTGATGGAAGTGGTGCCGGATTCAGACAAAGATAGTCCTTATATATATGTATATGTGAAGGATATCCATGACATCTTTCGGGAGAGTCTGGAACTGGATGAAGCCAGTGCACGTGTGCAGGAGGTTATCCGTACGCTGGGAGAGCAGAACTTTGGAGTGTATGGTGTGGATCTTGATACTGGAGAGGCGAATCTTGTCCGGGAGAACGGGCATACGCATACGGGATGGAAATCATGGACGCTCCAGTGGGATGAGATTGTAAATTCCCGTCTGATGAACCAGATTCATCCCGCGGACCGGGACAGCTTCTGTGAAAGATTTTCACTGGAAGGGCTGCGCCGGATGAAGGATACGGACGTGCAGAAAGCAGATATGCTATGCCAGTGGCGCGGGGAGGAGGATCACGAATACCGCTACATGGCTGTGATCGCCTATTATGGACAGAAATACAGTGCAAAGAATTACACGATCCTTGCTCTGCAGAATGTGGATAAGCGTGTGCGCCAGGAGCATGCGCTGACACTCCGGGATATGCAGCTTGCAGCGATCTTAAAATCCCGGTATAGTGTTATGACTACGGTTTATCTGGAAAATGGTCAATGTGAGCGCATCTGGATCAATGAGAACAGCCAGATGAGTAAAAACAGCCGGCTAAACAGCATTATTTCCGGGAATTATAACCAGTATTTCCATCAGGCGCTTGAGGGCACGGTCCATCCGGATGACGCGGAGACTTTCAGACGAGTTATGAGTCCGGAGCACTTATATCAGAAAGCCGCCGCTACAAGGGAATATTCTGAGGAAATCTGCCAATACCGCATGACCGGAACTTCTCTTCGGTGGCTGGAGCAGCATGTGATCTATTCCAGACAGGGAAGCAGGATATCCGTGAATATTCTGGGACGGGACATCACACAGGAAAAGATTGACGAGCAGCTAAGACATAAGGAGGAGCAGGAGAGGGCTGATATCATCAGAACGTTAGGAGGTATGTTTTTTGCGACCTATTACGCCGATCTTGAGCAGAATACCTTCCAGAGCGTCACGCGGCTTCAGGAGGTGGAGGAGGCTCTGAAAGGTAAAGTGGATTATGCCACAGGGCTTCAGACTTATGCAGAAAAATTTATCCATCCGGATGACCGGGAAGAATATCTCAGAGTTCTGAGCATAAAAAATCTAAGAAAGACGCTTAGCAGAAAGAATCCGTACGTGACTTATGCCTACCGCAAGATGCCGGAGAATCCGTATGCGGGTCCTGAGGAATATGGATGGATACGCAGCACTGCCGTTATGTCTCAGACGGATGTCAGCGGAAAAGTACGTTCCATTGTTTATGCGGCGCAGGATGTAACGGAGAGCAAGCGCAGGGAGATGAGGGAGCAGCAGGCGCTTCAGGCGGCCTGTGAAGCGGCGGACTATGCCAATGCATCCAAACAGGATTTTTTGTCCTGTATGAGCCACAATATACGTACGCCTATGAATGGAATCATGGGTATGATCAAGATTGCGGCAGATAATGTGGACGATCAGGAGAAAGTGAAAAACTGTCTGGACAAAGCTTCCTTGTCAAGCCTTCAGCTTCTTTCGACGCTGAATGAAGTGCTGGATATCAGCCAGATTAAGGCCGGAGGATTTCTTTTAGATATATCTGCGTTTAATCTGAACGAGCTTATGCAGGATATGGTTTCTTCCATCCTTCCAAGCATTCGGGAAAAGAACCTGAATCTCAATGTGCGTCCAATGCAGGTGGAGCATGGGGACGTCTACGGAGACTGGCAGAGACTTGAACAGATGTTCCTGAATATATTGGGGAATTCTGTGAAATATACACCCTCCGGCGGTACACTGGAAATATCCGTTGTGGAACGGGAATCCAGAGAACGGGGATGCCGCTCCTATGATTTTGTTTACAGTGACAATGGAATCGGTATGGAGGAGGAATTTGTCAGCCATATCTTTGAACCTTTCAGCCGCGCGGAGGATCCGAAGGTCAGTCAGATCGACGGCATCGGTCTTGGAATGTCCATCGCCCAGAATATTGCGCGTATGATGGGCGGGGCCATCAGTGTAGAAAGTGTACCCGGACAGGGGACGAAGTTTACGGTGACGCTTATTCTGCGGCTTCAGAATCCGGCGGAGTCCTGTGAAGATTCGTCTGCTTTGGAGACGGATCATATATCGGACGGTGTTTTCAGAGGCTGCCGTATACTTCTGGTGGAGGATAATGAGCTGAATCAGGAAATCGCTATGGAACTGATCGGGGAAATCGGAGCTATGGTGGAGTGTGCGTCAGACGGACGGAAAGGGCTGCAGCGCTTTGCCGAGATGCCGGAAGGGTATTATGATATGATTCTTATGGATATCCAGATGCCTGTGATGAACGGTTTTGAAGCTACCCGTGCGATCCGCAAGCTCCCGCGTGCGGATGCCGCCGTGATACCGATCATCGCTTTGTCTGCCAATGTGACGCCTGACGACATTGCAATGAGCAGGGAATCCGGGATGAATGAACATATTGCAAAGCCGCTCGATATACCGAAGCTGATAGAGCGTATGAACTACTGGCTGAGCAGCAAAAAGCGCTGATGTTTTTGCTGATATTTTTCGATAAAATCCTTGCTATTGCATCTTAAGTATGATAAACTATAGCGTGTTGTGAAGAAATGGATGGTCCTCTGGTATCGATTGTATTAAGAACATCTAAAAAATAAGGAGGTCACACGGAATGAATGATATTATTAAGAATATTGAAGCTGAGCAGTTAAAAGAAGTATCAGCCTTCAATGTAGGAGATACCGTTAAGGTATATGGTAAGATCAAGGAGGGAAACCGCGAGAGAATTCAGGTTTTCGAGGGAACTGTTATAAAGAAACAGGGTGGCAGCACAAGAGCTACCTTTACCGTTAGAAAGAATTCCAACGGTGTCGGCGTTGAGAAGACATGGCCGCTGCACTCACCGAACGTTGAAAAGGTTGAAGTAGTAAGAAGAGGTAAAGTAAGAAGGGCGAAACTGTTCTACTTAAGAGACCGTGTAGGTAAGAGAGCGAAAGTAAAAGAATTAGTAAAATAGGAAACCGGATAAAAAGGACAACTACATATCGTAATTGTCCTTTTGTGTTTAGCGTGGAGATTTGTATGAGAAGAACAAGGGGAACTGTCGGTGGAAGGAGAACTCCGCCCGGCCGGAAGAACTATGACCTTGAAAAGAGGCGCCGCAGGCTGGAGCGAAAGATCAGGCGGCAGGAGATGAAAGAGGACGGTACAATCAGTGAAGCCATGCAGGTGATCATGGAGGCGCTTCCCTATGTCTTCGGATGGACGGTGAAGCTTGGGCTTGTCTGTCTATTTGCATTTGTTTATGTCTGGTTTTTCGGGCAGAAAGTAAGTACGGTAGGCGATTCTATGAATCCAGTGTTAAGTAATGGAGATGCCGTTCTGGTCAATCGGATCGTCTATAATGCGATGCGGCCGAGGCGCGGGGATGTAGTTGTGTTTAAGCCTGGAGGTAATAAGAATTCTCACTATTATATCAAACGGATCATTGGGCTCCCGGGCGAGACGGTCGAGATTATCGAGAATGGTATTTTTATCGATGGGGAAAGGATCGAGGAAGAATATGAGACAAGCGAGATTTCGGATGTAGGCATTGCCGCAGAGAAGATAGAGCTTGGAGAAAATGAGTATTTTGTGCTTGGAGATGACAGAGAGAACAGTGTAGACAGCCGCAGTGAGGATGTAGGTAATGTAGAGCGTAAGGATATATACGGGAAAGCATGGTTTGTCGTATCTCCCATAAAGCATATCGGTTTTATCAAATAGAGAGGTAGAGTATGTATTTTCAATGGTATCCCGGTCATATGACGAAAGCGAAGCGTATGATGCAGGAGAATATGAAGCTGGTTGATCTTGTGATCGAGCTTGTGGATGCAAGAATTCCGTTCAGCAGTCGGAATCCGGATATTGACGAACTGGGGCGCGGCAAGGCGAGAGTCGTGCTTTTGAATAAGTCAGATCTGGCGGAGGAGAGATGGAATGATGCGTGGAGCAGATATTTTGAGGAAAAGGGATTTCTTACTGTAAAGGTGAATTCCAAGAAAGGCAGCGGGATGAAGGCAATCCAGACTGTCATCGGAGAGGCCTGTAAGGAAAAAATCGAACGGGACAGGAAGAGAGGAATCTTAAACCGTCCCGTACGCGCTATGGTAGTGGGAATTCCGAACGTGGGAAAATCAACCTTCATCAACGCGCTGGCGGGTAAGGCATGTACAAAGACTGGCAACAAGCCCGGCGTTACAAAGGGGAAACAGTGGATCAGGCTGAATCGTCAAGTGGAGCTTTTGGACACGCCGGGAATCCTATGGCCGAAATTCGAGGATCAGAAGGTGGGACTTTGTCTGGCATTGATTGGCTCCATCAAGGATGAGATACTGAACACAGAGGAGCTGGCAATGGAGTTGATACAATTTATGCAAGAGAAGTATCCCGGGGCGCTGAAGGAAAAATATCATATGGAAGCGGCTGATGATAGCTACGAGATGCTGAAAGGCATTGCGAAAAGCCGGCACTGTCTGGTGAGAGGCAATGAGCTTGATGTTGAAAAAGCGGCTGCTCTTTTGCTGGATGACTTCAGGAACGGAAAACTCGGGAGAATTACATTGGAGACGTGTCAGAATAAAGATGAAAACGAGAGACAATTAAGGGGCAGGGAAGATGGCGAAGCATAAAAAGAAAGACAAAGAGGTTGAAAAAAACGCGGAAAAGAATATAATGAAAGAACTTTTGGGATGGATCTTATATCTCCTGCTTGTTGTGGGGCTTACCTGGCTGATCCTTACGTATGTGGGACAGCGTACGAGAGTAAGCGGGCATTCTATGGAGACGACTTTAAGTAACGGCGATAATCTGATCGTAGATAAATTGTCTTATCGCTTCCGCGATCCGAAGCGTTTTGATATTATCGTATTTCCTTTCAAATATGAGGAAAATACATATTATATTAAGCGGATTATCGGACTTCCGGGGGAAACTGTGCAAGTGGTGGACGGCTGTGCGTACATAGACGGAGAACTTCTGGAATCGGACATTTACGGGGCTGAGCTTATGGAGGATTCCGGTATTGCAGGCGAGCTGCTCACACTGAAAGAAGATGAATATTTTGTGCTTGGCGATAACCGGAATCACAGTTCGGACAGCCGCGATCCGAGTGTAGGGATTCTGACGAGAGAGGATTTGCTCGGAAAAGCATTGGTCAGAATCTATCCTTTCGATAAGATGGGAGTGATCAGGCATGAATAAGCGGGAGGAAGAAAAGCTTTTAAGACAGAAGGCGAAGCTTGAAAAAGAACGGACACGCCTGAAAGAGATGAGCGTATATGAAGAAAAGTACGGGATGTATCATTATATATGCGGAGTGGACGAGGCGGGCAGGGGTCCTTTGGCCGGACCGGTTGTGGCGGGGGCAGTGATCCTGCCAAAAGATACAAAGATTTTGTATCTGAATGATTCAAAAAAGCTCTCGGCAAAAAGGCGGGAAGCGCTGTATGATGAGATCAGAGAAAAAGCAGTCTCGGTGGGCATAGGCATAATAGGTCCGGAGAGAATTGATGAGATCAATATCCTTAATGCCGCTTATGAGGCAATGCGGCTGGCAGTTGCGGCCCTTAAGGTTAAACCGGATATCCTGCTTAACGATGCAGTTACGATACCGGATATAGAGATAGAACAGGTGCCGATTATCAAAGGGGATGCAAAAAGTATCTCGATTGCAGCGGCGAGTATTATCGCGAAGGTGACAAGGGATCGTATGATGGCGGAATATGATGTGTCCATGCCGGGTTATGATTTTGGAAAGCACAAAGGCTATGGGACGAAAATGCACATCGAGAGTTTGAAGAGACTGGGACCGTGTCCGATCCACAGGAGGACATTTATAAAGAAATTCGTGTGAGCGGAGTCAGGAATCGAAAAAAGATTATGACAGTTCAGAGGTATAACAAACGCTGGATCGGTTCAGAGTATGAGAAGAAGGCGGGCGAGTATCTCATATCGCAGGGCTATGAGATCGTGGAATATAATTTCCGCTGCCGTATCGGAGAGATTGACTTGATTGCCAGAGACGGGGAATACTTGGTATTTTGTGAAGTAAAGTACCGCGCGGGAGCGGCGAAGGGACATCCGGCGGAGGCCGTCGGCATCCGCAAGCAGCGGGTGATTTCAAAATGTGCCGCTTATTATCTGACGACAAGACATCTGCCGGGCATTTCGTGCCGGTTTGATGTTGTCAGCGTGGAAGGCAATGAGATAACCTTGATCAAAAATGCATTTGATTACGCGGGGAGATAGAAGATGCTGGGATTAAAATATAAGAATCGGGATAAAATCTTTGAGGAAAAGGAAGTGAACGGGGTGCCTTATCTGGCGTACCCTGTATTTGAAAGCTTAGGAATTGTAAATCATGGATTTTCCACAAGGCTTGGGGGCGTGAGCAAGGGTAATTACGCCACTATGAATCTTAGTACGACAAGAGGAGATGATCCTGAGGCGATTGCGGAGAACACACGGCGCATCGCAGCGGCAATCGGGGTGCGGACAGAGGATATGGTGTATACGCACCAGACGCATACGACGAATGTTGCGGCTGCAAGAGAAAAAGACCGGGGAAAGCGCTTTATGGACACAGACGGCATGGTTACAGATGTGCCGGGGATGTGCCTTGTAACTTTTTATGCGGATTGCGTACCGCTGTATTTTGTCGATCCTGTGAGAAAGGCAATCGGACTCAGCCATTCCGGATGGCAGGGAACGGTTCATAAGATAGGGAAGATCACGGTAGAAAAGATGACAGAAACTTACGGCAGCGATCCAAAGGATATCATTGCCGCTATCGGTCCTTCCATCTGTCAGGACTGTTATGAAGTAAGTGAGGATGTCATAGATCAATTCCGTGAAAGCTTCAGAAAGGAAATACTGCCGGAATTGTTTTATCGGAAGGATAACGGGAAATACCAGCTTAATTTGTGGAGGGCGAATGAAGAAGTCCTAAAAGAAGCGGGTGTGAAAAAAGAGCGGATAGCAGTGACCAATGTGTGTACACACTGCAATCCGGACATTTTATTTTCTCATAGAACTATGGGGAATAAACGGGGAAATCTGAGTGCGTTTCTTGCGCTTAAACGATAAGGAAGAGCAGTTTTTGCTGTACTGGAAAACGAAAAAAACGGAGGTTGGCATGGAAGACGGAGCAGTGAATGAGGTTGTACAGACGACGCAGGACACAGTGGATGAAGTAGTGCAGACGACGCAGAATACAGTGGATGAGGTAGGGAGATTCACCTCTTATATCCAGGAGAATATTCCGGTCATCATTTCTTTTGGACTGAAGGTGCTGCTTGCGATCCTGATCTTTTGCGCCGGGCGTATCGTGATTAAATGGATCAGAAAAATCGTCGTCAAATCATTGGAACGCTCAAATGTGGATAAAGGTGTGGAACAGTTCGTGGATTCCGTGTTGAAATTTGCGCTTTATTTTGTTCTTATATTTACCATCTTAACGAAATTCGGCGTTGATGCGACTTCTGTCGCAGCTGTCATCGCTTCGGCAGGAGTGGCTGTGGGGCTTGCGCTTCAGGGAAGCCTTTCAAATTTCGCGGGCGGAGTGCTGATACTTCTGTTAAAACCCTTTAAGGTAGGAGATTACATTATCGAAGATACGAATCAGAACGAGGGGACGGTAAAGGAAATCCAGATTTTTTACACGAAATTAAGTACGGTTGACAATCGGACGATTGTAATACCGAATGGTATGCTGACGAACAATAGTCTGACGAACGTGACGGAGAAGGACGAACGTCAGCTTGATTTGAGAATCGGAATTTCCTACAGCGCGGATATACGCAAGGCAAAAGAGATTATGGAGAAGGTGCTTTTAAAGGAGCCTTCTGTGTTAAAAGAGGCACAGATAAATGTATTTGTGGCGGAGCTTTCAGAGTCGGCAGTGCTGCTCGGCGTACGGGCATGGGTAAAGAGTGATGAATTCTGGCCGGCAAAATGGAGACTTCTGGAAAATATCAAGCTTCAATTTGACGAGAACGGAATCGAAATTCCGTACCCTCAGATGACCGTACACATGGGAGAGGAAAGAGGTTAAAAAAATAGTTGAGGAAAAATAGAAAAAATCCTTGCAAATATTGAGATTTCCGTTATAATAGTATTTGTGGCTGCGGATGCGGTTCACAATTTTGCTGGAATAGCTCAGTCGGTAGAGCACTTCACTCGTAATGAAGGGGTCGTCGGTTCAAGTCCGATTTCCAGCTTTTGTATAGGTGCTGCAAGTCCGGGATATCATGAGGATTGCAGCATTTTCTATTATGTATAGATGGGAATTCTTGCAAGTATATTGATGTAAATCTGATAAATCGTTGATAAAAAAAGTTAAAATGACTTATTTGTTTGATTTTTATGCCGATAATAAAATAAAGAGGGTTTCTAAGTAAGGGGAATTCTCTGTGTCTTTATGGAATTTGAAGTGTCAGCTTCTTTTTCGCGGCGGTGTATTTATGCACAGGGTGCAGTTAATAGGATGGCTTTGAAAATAAAGCTTGAAAATCTGAGAATTTACAAATTTACAAGACAGGAGGATGAGAAGCGTATATGGTGATGAATTTATTTCAGGCAGGACCATAGCTGACAATGCATGGCTGTCTATGGATGTCGATACATCCGGACAGGCTGGAAATATGGTTCCGGCCTGAAAAAAGGCTGTGGAAATATTCAGTGATGCCGCCCAGCCGGTATGCGTGGAGTGTATACCATAGTAAACAGGCATTAATACATACAAAGAGAGGATAATAGTATGAAAAATTTAAACATGAAGAAAAAGATTATAGTAGCTTTCGGCGCTGTGATCATCTGCTTCATTATTGCCCTCGTATTTACAATCCTGGGTATGAGAAACACGGCTTCCAAGTATACAACATTTTATTCTATGCGGTATGAAAGTACGATGCGTGCAAGAAATATCCGTATTAATCTGCAGAGTGCGACTAAGAATATCCTGCTTGCCATGGTGGAGAATAATCAGTCGGAGATTGATTCTTATCTTGCGGGATCGGATGAGAATATGACGACGATTGCTTCTGAACTGGAGTGGTTCTCAACTGAATTTGAAGGTGATTTAAGCCTGATTCAGAGTTTCCAGACAGAGCTTACAACCTTGAATGATACACGGACTAAGGTTGCGGAACTGCTGGAACAGAACAATGCTGCGTCGAATGAGCAGGCGGAGAAGATTATGACGGATGAGTATACTCCGGTATGTACAAAGGCGGAGGATAATATCAAGTCATTTACAGATAAGCAGAGAGAGATCTCTACTCAGAATTATGAGGGCGCTATGAAAAGTCAGAAGACACAGATGGTCATTGCGATTGCGCTTTCTATTTTGGCAGTTTTACTTGCGCTGATTCAGGCGCTTAAGCTTGTGAAAGCGATTATTGTTCCTGTTAAGGAGATGCAGGGAGCGATGAAGAATATCGGAGAGGGACATCTGGACGTAACCGTAGAGTATGAGGCGAAAGATGAGTTTGGCGAGTTCGCGGACGGTATGCGGTTCACTCTGAAGAGCCTGAAAGAAATCATTGGCGATATAAACTTCCTGATGCTTGAGTTGAGTAAGGGTAATTTTACGGTGCGCAGCAGTATGCGTGAGAGCTATATCGGTGATTATGCGACTATGCTGGCGTCTATCCGCAAATTAAAAGATAATCTGAACAGTACATTGAATCAGATCAATGAGACGGCGGATCAGGTTGCGTCCGGTTCAGATCAGGTATCTTCCGGAGCACAGGCTCTTTCTCAGGGCGCAACGGAGCAGGCTTCTTCCGTTGAGGAACTTGCCGCTACGATCAATGAGATTTCGAATCATATCGGAGATAATGCGGATAATGCGAAGTCTGCAAGTATGAAGTCAGAGCATGTAAAAGAGCAGGCGGGCGAAAGCAGCATGCGTATGCAGGAGATGCTTGCCGCTATGCAGGATATCAGCAACAAGTCCGGCGAGATCGGAAAGATCATTAAGACGATTGAAGATATTGCGTTCCAGACGAATATTCTGGCTTTGAATGCAGCTGTTGAGGCTGCGAGGGCAGGTACGGCAGGTAAGGGATTTGCAGTAGTTGCAGACGAGGTTCGTAATCTGGCTGCGAAATCAGCAGAGGCTTCTCAGAATACGGCTAGTCTGATTGAAAGCACACTTCAGGCGGTTGAGAAGGGAACTTCCATCGCGAATGAGACAGCACAGTCACTCAGCAATGTTGTTATGGGTGTCGATGATATCACTGTTACGATTGAGAGTATTTCCGGCGCCAGCGAGGAGCAGGCAGATGCTGTGAAGCAGGTAACATTAGGTATCGATCAGATTTCCAGTGTTGTGCAGACGAATTCCGCTACAGCAGAGCAGAGCGCGGCAGCCAGTGAAGAGTTGGCAGGACAGTCGCAGATGCTTAAGAATCTGACAGGAAGATTTAAAATTGATGGAGCTGTAAAGAGTGTTACAGTTTCCGCACCGGCGGAGCCGTCAGTACCTCAGGAGAGTTCCTACAGCAGTTCATCTTCTTATTCACCGATGATGGATAACAGCAAATATTAAGATGTGCTTATGAATGAAAGAGAATACTGGATATGTATGGCAGGAGATGTGTAGAGAATTCTATGCATCTCCTTTTTTTGGTTTGTCAGAATCGTGATCTTTAATAATGTTTCAGACAATATTTCTCTAAGAGGTTGATCAGTGCATAAAGGAGCATTGCCATGAAGCACAGAAGAACAATAGACATAAGAAGCCAATCCATCTTAAATACCTGACTGGAATAAATGATTAGATATCCAAGTCCATTTCTTGCAGCGAGAAATTCCCCGATAATCACTCCCACGAGGCACAGCCCGATATTTACTTTCATATTGCTGATGATTGCAGGGAGGGAATGGGGAAGCACGACTTTCGTAAGTGCCTGAAGTCTGTTTCCCTGCAGTGTGTAGATCAATTTTATTTTCCCGGGATCTACCGTGATAAAGCTGGTATATAAGTTTAAAATACTGCCGAAGATTGCGACAGACATCCCCGCCACAATAATGGTAGTCTGGTTTGCCCCGAGCCATACGATCAGGAGCGGGGCAAGTGCGGATTTCGGGAGGCTGTTCAGGACAACGATATAAGGGTCAAGTATCTCTGAAAGCTTTTTGCTGAACCATAGACAGACGGCAGCCAGCACGCTTATCAGAATTACCAGTATAAAGCTTATGATTGTCTCATAAAGAGTAACCCCTACATGGAGGAATATACTCCGGTCAATCACCATTTCCCAGAAACACAGCGCGATTTTTGAGGGGCTGCTGAATATAAAAGAATCTATCCAGCCCACATTAGCGGAAAATTCCCAGAGAAACAAGAAACTAAACAGAATTAGTATTCTGGAGATATTCACGATTCGCTGATGTTTTTTCTGACCTTTAATATAATTAAGCTGTTCTTTTGAAAATTCACTCATCGCAGTTCAGCTCCTTCCATATCAGGTTGAAATAATTTTTAAATTCCAGAGAGTTTCGACGGTTTAAAGGGGTATCTTGCCCAAGGTCGAAGATCAAAGGGATCGTCTGGCGTATGGATGCCGGTCTTCCGGATAATATGATCACACGGTCTGCGAGAGAGACGGCTTCTGATAAATCATGGGTTACGAGGAGTGCGGATTTTCCTTCCTGTCGGATGATCTGACCGATATCATCGCCTACTGTCAGCCGTGTCTGGTAATCGAGGGCAGAGAATGGTTCGTCGAGCAGCAGGATATCCGGCTCCAGTACCAAAGTGCGGATCAGCGCGGCGCGCTGGCGCATTCCTCCAGAGAGCTCGGAGGGGTGGGAATTTTCAAAGCTTTTAAGTCCGTAGATGTCCAAAAGCTCATGCGCCCTTGCCTTTGTCTTTGCGGAGAGCATGTGCTGTACTTCTAAGCCCAGCAGGACGTTGTGGTAGATCGTCCGCCACTCGAAAAGCTCGTCGTGCTGCAGCATGTATCCGATATTTGTCGTGCTTTCTCTCAAATACTTTCCGTTGATTTTGATCAGTCCTTTCTCTGGAGTGATCAGTCCGGCAATCAGTGACAGAAGCGTTGATTTGCCGCAGCCGGACGGTCCGACGATCGCTACGAATTCTCCCTTGTTTAGTGAAAATGAAATATCTGTAAGGGCGGGAGTCTCGCCGTCCAGCGTGTGATAAGTATAGTGGATATTCTTAAGTTCCAGTACTTGATCCATAGATAATACCTCCGATATGCAGGAATGGGATACGTTCCCCGTGAATATATATTAGTCTATTCAAAAATTCCCGATACGTTCTGTCAGAAGTTGATTTGAGTCCTGATTTTAGGGTACTGCTTTGAGTCCGGCAGTTTGTTGACAAGACATATCCCTTATGATATATTAAAAACACTGGGATTATCTTTGAGTCTGCTAGATGGAGAGTGCTATGAAGAAACTGGATTCTTTTATTTTAACTCATAAAAATAAACTGGGATTTTCTGTTGCTTTGAATATTCTGGTTTTTGTTTTTTATATGCTTATTTTTTATCCTGTATATGAGACGAATGATGATGGCGGTTTGTTGGCTTTAGTCAGCGGGATCAAGGGCGTACATGATCCTCATATGGTTTATATCAATACAGTTCTGGGACATTTTTTTGCCTTTTTATATGGCTTGAACCAGTCGGTTCCCTGGTACGCTCTCATGCAGTATATTTTGCTTTTCTGCTCTTTTACGGCGATTACGTATGTATTGTTAAATAGATTAGAACCTGCAGCTTCCGTTTGGCTTGTTATGAGCTTCCTGCTGTTTTTTGCATATGAGGGATATATAAAAATACAATATACTAAGTCCGCAGGTATTATCACTGCGGGGGGATTAACATTGCTGTTCTATGTATTCTTTCAACAAAAGCGCAGAATAGTACCTTATATTCTGGGGTTTATTCTTGCCCTGACAGGCTCCATGTACAGAATAAGCCAGTTTCTCTGTGAACTGGGACTTTTTACCGGAGTAGGCATATATTTTCTCGTTTGCCTGAAAACCATTGCGCCCGACAAAGAGAGAAAACAGCTTTTGAAATGTATCGGATCCTTTCTTATACTGCTTTTAGTGGCTGCCGGTTTCTGGGCGGTTGACAAGTCGGCTTATCAGACGGAAGAATGGGACTATTATTTGGATTATAATAGTGCAAGAGTGGAACTTTTGGATTACGGTTTTCCAAATTACAGTGAAAATAAAGACGCTTATCTGGAACTCGGTCTTGATGCTTCTGCATATAAACTGTTTAAAGGCTGGACACATTCTGACAGTGAAAAAATCACGGTTGATGTCATGCAGGGACTGATCGGTCTTAAGACTCCCAAAGCTTTCGACGTCTCTTTGATGAAAGGCTTTCTCAAAAGTATGGTCAAAGGTTTGTTTAAAAAACCTGTCTTTTGGTGCTTTCTTCTTGTTTTGGGTTTTTGGATGATCTGCGGAAAACACTCGGCCGGTACTTTTTGTACCCTTATATATGAAGGAGCTTTTATCGGAGGCTTATATCTGTTCCTTTACTATCGAGGCAGATACCTTTTGAATCGTGTCGATGTGGGCATCTGGCTGGCTGCCGTCATCGTAGTATTCTGGATGTTTGACAGGATAAAACCGATTTTTGGGGGTGCGGCCGGCATCTTTCTCTTGAGTTTTGTACTTTTGCTTACTCAATACAAATGGCATGATAACTGGCGTATCAGTAAAGAAGCTGACGCTGTTAAGAGCAAGCTTGCTATGCGGGAAGTTATTGAGACGATCGATGCAGATGATTCGCATCTGTATCTTACGAAAAACGGGACGATTTCCTTTTTTAAAGCTTATGGTATTTTTGACAGCGTGCCTTTTGGCATTGGTGACAATCTCTATTCCCTTGGCGGATGGACGGCACAGACGCCTACATATATGGGCGTTCTGGAAAGATATCATGTGACCAATCCTTTTCGAGACATGATTGGTAATGACAGCGTATATCTCGTTGATAATAATATTGATCTGACAATGGAATATATTCATACCTGGTACGACGCGGATGCGGTTGCGGTTCAGGTGGATACAATCGGCAAATTTAAAATCTATCAAATAAAGAAATAAGACTGTATAAAAGGACAAGAAAAAACGACCACTGACGGTATGGTCGTTTTTTTAATTCTATCTTCTATACTTAATTAAGCAATCCCATTGACAGCTTTAGCAAGACGGGAAATCTTTCTGGAGCAGGTGTTCTTGTGATAAACGCCTTTGCTGCCTGCTTTATTAATCTCAGTGACAGCAACTTTGAGCGCAGCCTTTGCAGCTTCAGCATCTCCATTAGAAACAGCGGTCTCTACTTTCTTAATGCAAGTCTTTACTTTAGATTTGATTGCTTTATTTCTTGCAGCCTTTGTTTCGTTTACTAAGATTCTTTTCTTTGCAGATTTAATATTAGCCAATTTGTCCACCTCCGATATATTATTTCGACTTTGTAAATCGATGACCCGTTCGTTAGATCCGGACACGGACGTTCTAACGAAACATACGAATTTATTTTATTCCAACCTCCTTGTTCTGTCAATACATATTTCATGAAATATTGTAAAAACTATTCATTAAACAGCTGAAACGAGGAGGCTTTTTTGATGATTGAAAAGTATAGCGTAAGAACTGACCTTGCATTAGAGCAGAAGGAGAGATTTGAATCAGATAACGTGGAAGTACAGGGCGTCGTGCTGGAGGAGGAGTATGATGAGGAGCGGGAGATACGGATAACAACCGTAAAGATTGAGACGGAAAACGGCGCAAGGACGATGGGGAAGCCTGTCGGCACGTATATTACAATGGAGGCGCCGAATATGACGGTTCCCGACGAGGGCTATCATGAGGAGATCTCTGAGGAACTGCTAAAACATATGAAACAGTTTGCTAAGCTGGAAAAGGAGGATTACGCTGTTCTTGTGGTGGGGCTCGGCAATCGGAAGGTGACGCCGGATGCTCTTGGTCCTTATGTGGTGGATAATCTGAACATTACAAGACATATCGTGAAGGAATACGGAAAATATGCGATGGGAGAGGAGCAGGCGCATCTGATCAGCGCCATTGTTCCCGGGGTGATGGGACAGACCGGCATGGAGTCCGTAGAGATCATCCGCGGCATTGTAAATGAGACGAAGCCAGATCTGATTATTGCGATTGATGCTCTGGCGGCGCGAAGCTCAAGGAGACTTAACAGCACGATACAGATTGCGGATACAGGCATCAATCCAGGTTCCGGTGTGGGAAATCATCGCAACGCTATCACAAAAGAGACCGTCGGCGTCCCGGTCATAGCCATAGGAGTGCCGACAGTTGTGGATGCTGCTACTATTGTCAATGATACAATGGAGAATCTCATTGAAGCGCTGGAAAATTCTGAGACACTCCGCGGGGTGAGTGTAGTCATGCAGGGCTACAATGCAGCAGAAAAATACGAGTTGATAAAAGAACTGATCTCCCCTCATCTGAACGGCCTTTTCGTTACCCCAAAAGATATCGATGAGACGGTAAAGCGTATAAGCTACACAATTTCTGAGTCGCTTAACATGCTTTTTTCAGGAGGACATGCACATAATCATTAAAAATGCATCATATGATACTAGGGATTCAAAGTCATACGCTCCATGCTTGCATGAGAGCGTATGACCTTGAATCCCGCAAAACATGAA
>ERZ778514.1007-NODE-1007-length-22813-cov-12.645575_pt1 | contig 22813 bp, 16 predicted proteins | sample MGYA00510344_ERZ778514 | MGnify/ENA primary metagenome ERZ778514 (study PRJEB29527, sample SAMN07138968) | mouse gut metagenome | material: feces | host: mouse | place: China:Nanjing | collected 2016-01-25 ...
CCGCATCCCTGACAGCAGGGTGCGGCGATTTTATTATATTATCAATGATGATATGTATCAGCGGGCTACGGATATGTAGGGGCGCAGAAGCGGGAGGGTGTCGGCGAGCGCCTGTGCGGCGAGTGTGGCGACGAATGTGGCGCCCTTGATGTTGAGGTGGGTATTGTCGATTTTTCCTTCCGGGGCAAACGGGTAGGTGTCAGCCGGAATCCACATGAAATATTCGCGTGATGCGTCGCGTCCGAGAGCCTGTATGGCATTGTGGGTGATGGCATTCATGTCGATAAACGGTAGTCCGAGGCTTTCGGCCACTCGTCGCGGCGGGTCAAGATAGGGGCCGTGGGTGTCGACAAGCCGCGAGCCTTCGGTGTCGAATGCTTCGGGGTGATATCCTTTTTTATATTTGTCCTCGACGGTGACGGTCGGTGCTCCCGGCGCCGGGAAGTTGCGCCTTACGATAGAGTTCATAAGTATAGGAGTGGCACCTTTGGCGAGGGCCTCACGTGCAAACCGGGTAAGGTTGGCGTCGAATGTAGAGCCCGGGAGGGTGTAGCGCGAGGGGTCGGAGGCTTTCTCGTCGTTGTGGCCGAACTGTATTATCAGATAGTCGCCCGGGCGCAGACGCTCGATAACCTTGTCCCAGCGTCCTTCGTCGATGAAGCTCTTGGAGCTGCGTCCGTTGACGGCGTGGTTGTCGACGCGCACGGGGCCGTTGAGCAGAGTGGGGAGCATCTGTCCCCAGCCACGTTCCTGATTTTCGCCTTTCAGCACTTTGTCGGCCATGGTAGAGTCGCCGATCATCATTATGGTGACGGTGTCGGAGGGCTCGGTCAGTGATACCGTCACGGTCGAGGGTTGACGGTGACGGGCGGCGATGTCGTCCATGCAGGCCTGCCACCTGGCGAGACTTACAGGTGCGCCCTCTTCTTTGGCCGATGCGAATGCGATAGAGTAGGATATGTGTCCGGCGGCATCGGGATTGAGGGTAATCAGATAGTTGAGAGAGTCTTCCCTCACGTCATTTACCAGCGAGTCGGGGGCGTATATGCCCACGGCAAGGGTCTCTGTGTGGTCGGGGCGTTTCTTGTCGGGAGTGCTTGTGCCGCAGCTGATGGCGGTGCCTCGGGCTGACACGAATCCGTCGCCGTTGTCGAGGCAGAGCACACCTGTGGCGAATGAGCCTTCGGGGGCGCCGTATAGTCCGTAGATGTCTACTTCGATGTCGCGGTGTCCGGCCCATATGGTGTAGCGCTGGGTCATATCGTATTCGCGGCCATTGACTTTCCATCGCGGTGTGGATACCTCGACAATGGAGCGCACCGGTCCGGATGCAATCACCCGCTGTGTGCGTGAGGCCACGGAGTCGGTGGCGAATAGTGTACCGTCGGGAGCCACCGCTCTGAACGAGCCCGCGCCAATCGAGTTGCCGGCCCAGAGGATGTCGCATCCGTAGCCTTCCGCTTCCTTGTCGGGAGTGGTGTAGAAGGCTGTTTCGGCGAGTTCGAGGCGCGGTGATTTTTTGCCGTATAGGTCGATGCTCTGTCGGTTGTCGGCATATACGCGTATGCCTCCGTGGGAGCCTTCGAGCATTATGCCGTGGCCGTATACGGCGTCGTAGACATGGCGCGGGGTGTCGGTGCCGGGAAATGTCACGCTACCGGCTTCGGGGTACCGTCGGTTGTGGTCGCGCAGTCGCAGTGAGGCCCATGTCAAGGGTTTGAACTGCGAGCCGTCGGTGCCCTCTCCTAATGTGACTTTAGCAGTGACTCCGGCACCGGCGGGAAGGTCGACGGTGAAGGCGAGTTCGTCGGGACGTCCGTCGCCGTCGGTGTCGTCAATCTGCCAGGGGATGTCGGCGCCGTCAATCTTTACCGAAGCGAGCGGGAGCGTATTTCCCCAGAAGATACCTTTTAAGGGGATGGTCACTCCGACAGCGTGGCGTGGGGCCGCCGATGGGTTGGAGACGGTGACGTCAAATTGTGCAGCGGCTTGTGACGCCACCGCGCATGCAGCCGCCGTAAATGTGAGAATCGAGCGGAAAGTGTTCATCATGAAACTGTGTTATGGATATTAATTTGGCGAAATTGGGTGTAATAGTTTTCACCCGACTGTGTTACGGCTGCAAATATACGGAATTTCCAAAAATTAATTATTAAGTTTGCACAGACATCACGTCATCTAATATCCATAAATTACATAGACCGACATGAAAAAATACCTGTTGAAAATAGCCTTCATGCTGCTTCCGCTGATATCCTATGCCTCGGCATGGGACACTGACTACAAGCAGATCGACGGAGCCGTGAAGCGACCTGTTTTCCCTGAAAAGACTTTTGTCATCAGCAAGTATGGTGCAAAACCCGATGGCCGACCGGATAAGAACCAGAAGGCAATCAACAAGGCAATCGAAGCCTGCCACAAGGCTGGCGGCGGTGTAGTGACTGTGCCCGCGGGCACCTACCGTACCGGCGCCATACGGTTGCTCTCCAACGTCAACCTCAAGGTCGACGAGGGCGCCACGCTGCTCTTTGTGTTCCAGCCCGAGCTTTACCCCATAGTGCCTACCCGCTGGGAGGGTCTCGACTGCTGGAATCTCTCGCCGTGTGTGTATGCTTTCCAGGCCGACAATGTAGCCATCACCGGCAAGGGCACTATCGACGGCGGAGCCGACAATGAAAACTGGTGGCCATGGTGTGGCAAGGACCGTTTCGGCTGGAAGGAGGGTATGCCCCGCCAGCAGGACGACCATGCGCGTCCGCGCCTGCTGCGTCTGGCCGAGGATGGAGTGGAGATGGACGAGCGCCGCTTTACAGCCGATGACTGCCTGCGCCCGCAGTTGATTAATTTCAACCAGTGTGACGGTGTGCTTATCGAGGATGTCACCCTGCTGCGTTCGCCGTTCTGGGTAATCCATCCGCTGCTGTCGAAGAATGTGACCGTAAGCGGGGTGCATATCAGCAACGACGGCCCCAACGGCGACGGCTGTGACCCCGAGTCGTGTGACGGTGTGGTGATTGAAAACTGCTTCTTCAACACTGGCGACGACTGTATAGCCATCAAGAGCGGCCGCAACAATGACGGACGTCTGTGGGGACGTCCGTCGGAGAATATCATCATACGCAACTGCCGCATGGAGAATGGCCACGGAGGTGTGGTTATCGGCAGCGAGATATCCGGCGGATGCCGCAACGTGTTTGCCGAGAACTGTACGATGGACAGTCCGAACCTCGACCGTGTCATCCGCATCAAGACCAATACATGCCGCGGCGGTGTGATAGAGAATATCTATGCCCGCAATATCGAGGTAGGGCAGTGCAAGGAGTCGGTGATGCGCATCAATCTCGACTATGAGCCGCGCGAGATATGCTGCCGCGGGTATGTGCCTACAGTGCGCAACGTATATCTTGACAATGTAACCTGCAACAAGAGCCGCTACGGAATCCTGCTCAACTCGCTCGACTCGGTGGCCAACGTATACAATATTAATGTGAACAACTGTCGTTTCGACGGGGTGGCCGAGCACAACAAAATCACCGGCAAGGTGGGTGAGGTGAATTTCGCCAACACCACGGTCAACGGCAAGCCCTGCCTGAGCAGCACTCCTTACCGCAACCTGAGCCAGTGGCTCACGAAGTCGGAGATGCATCGTGTGCCCCAGAGCTGTCTGCTCGACTTCTCCAAGAAGCCCAAGTGGAGCTATGTCATGGGTATTGAGCTTGAGTCGATGCTCGACACATATCTGCGCTACGGCGACGACAGCATCCTCGACTATTGCAAGAGCTATACCGACACGATGATTGGTGCCGACGGCTCGATACGCGGCTATAACCTGGCCGACTACAATCTCGACAATGTGCGTACGGGTCATTTCGTGGCCGCCATGCATGAGAATTTTCCCGAAGAGAAGAATCTCATCGCTATCCGCACTCTTCAGCAGCAGCTCGACAAGCAGCCGCGCACCAAAGAGGGTGTATACTGGCACAAGGCCATGTATGCTTATCAGGTGTGGCTCGACGGAATATTCATGGGTCTTCCCTTCCGCGTGAAGACGGCCCACATGCTCCCAGCCAAGAAGCAGAAGGCTGTGTATGACGATGCCGTAGATCAGCTGAAGAAGACTTATGAGCGTACTCTCGATGCCTCGACCGGGCTCAACCGCCATGCGTGGGACGAGAACCGCGACATGTTCTGGAGCAATGACACCACCGGCCTGTCGCAGCACTGCTGGGGCCGCGCCCAGGGCTGGTATGTGATGGCCCTGGTAGAGATACTCGATGCCCTGCCCGAGGATTACGTCCGCCGCGGCGAGGTGGCCGACCTGCTTACCCGCACTCTCGACGGAGTGGTGAAGTGGCAGGACAAGGATAGCGGCGTGTGGTGGCAGGTGATGGACCAGCCGGGCCGCGAGGGCAACTATCTTGAGTCGACCTGCTCGGCCATGATGGCCTACTCAATGCTCAAGAGTGTGCGCAAGGGGTATGTCGACGGGCGCTTCATGGAGCCGGCCCGTAAGGCCTACCATGGTATCATCGACCGTTTCCTCAAGGTGAATCCCGACATGACGCTGTCGCTTACCGATTGCTGCGCCGTGGCCGGCCTCGGCCCGGGTGTGAGCCCCGCAGTGAGCAAGGCTGCTCCTAAGGTGAAGGAGAACCGCCGACGCGACGGATCGTTTGACTACTACATATCGGAACCGGTGCGCGACAACGACGCCAAGGGTGTCGGCCCGTTTGTGTGGGCATCTCTTGAGATGGAACACAACGGTTGCGCCACCGCCGACCATCTAAATGATATCATACGTGCCAAATCGGGCACTCTTCGTAAATAAGGTGAAAAGACCATAATAATGTTTGACAACGATGTGGCCGGCCGTGAGGTCGGCCACATTATATATATAATCGGTCGGCGCGCGGTGGCTTGTCGTAATGGTTTGCTCTGGTTTATGTTGGATATGTGCGAATTGTCGGGATTTTATTTGCATTTTAATAGACGAACACATATATTTGCAAAAACCTTAAAACCCTCTCCTGCCATGATAGGGAAACACAGCAAGACATTTTCCGGCACGGCGCCGGCGTCCAAGGCGGCTTCACTGCCCGACATCATATGGCCTCCTGTTTCTGACCGCGACTCTATGACTGCGATACAGGCATACACCAGACAGACGCCCTATGAATATTGCGGAAACTACGAATATATCCGCGGTAAGCTGTCGCGCATCAATACTCCCACAGGCTACTATGAGAATGGCCGCCACTACTTCTACGTCAAGGATTATCAAGGCAACGTGCGCTGTACTGTCGCCGACAACGACAGTCTTACAAAGGCCGTACACTATTATCCCGGAGGCTCGCTGTTTGGCGAAAGCTATGGCTACTACTTTTGGTCAGGAAACAATCTTTTCCAAGGCGGCAAGCTCGAAAAAAGCAATGCCCATGCTTTCTACGACCTCCAGAACCGCCACTACGACCCGATACTCAATCGCTTTACCGCCGTTGATGCCCTTGACGAAAAGTCACAAAGGGTCTCCCATTACATATACGCTCTCGGAAATCCAGTAAAATTCATTGATCCCGATGGATTGGAACCAACGCCATATGAAGGTGGATTAATGTGTTGGGCTGTGTATCAAGATAAGAAATTCGAAGATATTATTAAAATCTTAGAAAAATTGAATTGGCACATCTCAAATAAAGATTTCAATATCCAGATGAATCATCCAGCAAATACTGGTATTGGAATGCAATCTATGGTATTCGAAAAAAAGGACGGTGATGAAGTAATTGAATATGCATATGTATACGCAGGCACTAATTCATTGGAAGATGTGGTGGAAGACATTACGCAAACCATCGGTTTTTCTCCCCAAGTCAATGCTGCGGTAAAAAATGCGAAAATAATGGAAGATAATGTTGATGGAAAGGGATTGACATTTCTTGGCCACTCTCTTGGTGGATCTTTAGCCGCAGCCTCAAGTATGGCGACAGGAAAAAAGGCAATTACATATAATCCAGCTGCTATTAGCCGTGCATCAAGATTTTTTCATGGATTAACCGGCGATAGTAGGATTGAAAATTATATTTCTGTTGGAACTACTTTTATGGGAACAGTTATTATTAAGGATCCAATAACATTTATTCAAAATAGATTCGGGATTAATGCTCCGGGGAGGAATTACTACATTCCGGTAGGCCTTCAATGGGCATGGAATTATCATAGTATAGAAGTACTCACTAAGGCACTAAAATAATTATGAAATACAAATTACTTATTTGGGTAATATCTATTGCCGCTGTCATGCAAGGGTGTATTTATATCCACATGACACACCTTTCAGATGATGATTTGGAATGGACAAACTCCATACCCCTGTATTCAGAAATCACACTTAAATCCAATAACGGTCGAACAGTGTCGGTAAGATATCAAAAAAAATTCATTAATAATTCTACCGATAGATTTTTTATAAGTTCTGCGTGTAATACTGATTATGATGCAAATACAGGCTATTGGTTTGAAATAAAAGATAGCTTGAAAACTCTTTCGGGATATTTTTCAATAAGAAGACCGGTTAAGAAAAATAATCTATGGTATATGGCAAAACTTGGAGCACGATCCACTATTGACGAATACGACTTTCTTAGTCCGTTGGTTACACATAGCTATGCAATAGGAAATCATATAATAAACGATTGCGTTATTACTGATTCCTCAAATGCCAGATATGTTTCAGATTTGGCCAATTATCCATATTACCGTATTGAAAAGTTTGTAATAAGTAAGGAGTACGGTCTCATTTATTATAAACGGGAGGATGGGGAGGAATTCTTCCGGGAAGACTTGCTGCCCGACTCGGTTGACAACACAACGAATTGACTCAGATTATGAATCCTCGTTGCCGATTTACGGATATATGCATTGATGTATGCCGCGAGTGAAATGAAGAAAAAAATGAAGGGAAAGGAAAAAAGATGGGCGAGTGGATGCGGTGGATTCGGGGAAAATTAGTAACTTTGTGCGCAATAAATACAACCATATCGCCATATGTCATCATTTATTGCAGACCGAGTGAAGATGGAGGGACTAACATTTGACGACGTCCTCCTTATTCCCGCTTACAGTGAAGTGCTTCCGCGCACAGTTGATCTCACCACAAGATTTTCCCGCCGTATTACATTGAATGTACCTCTGGTGTCGGCCGCCATGGACACCGTCACCGAGGCCCGTCTTGCCATCGCGATAGCGCGCGAGGGTGGCATTGGCGTTATCCACAAGAATATGTCGATTGCCGAGCAGGCCCGTCAGGTGCATGCCGTGAAGCGTGCCGAGAACGGTATGATTTACGATCCTGTGACGATACTTACCGGTAGCACAGTGCGCGACGCTCTCGCCATGATGGAGGAATACCATATCGGCGGCATACCCGTGGTAGACAGCAACAAGCTGCTGGTGGGTATCGTGACCAACCGCGACTTGCGCTTCGAGCGCAATCTCGACCGTTCGGTCGACGAGGTAATGACGAAGGAAAATCTCGTGACCACCCGTCAGTCGACCAATCTTGAGGAGGCGGCCGCCATACTTCAGGAGCACAAAATCGAGAAGCTGCCCGTAGTTGACAGCGAAGGCCATCTGGTAGGGCTGGTGACATACAAGGATATCACCAAGGCCAAGGACAAGCCCAATGCATGCAAGGACGCTCTGGGGCGTCTGCGTGTAGCCGCCGGTGTGGGTGTGACCCCCGACGTGATGGAGCGTGCTACCGCACTTGTCAACGCCGGCGTCGACGCCATCGTAATCGATACCGCCCACGGCCACAGCAAGGGTGTGGTAGGCGTGTTGCGCCAGATTAAAGAGACTTTCCCCGAAATTGATGTGGTGGTAGGCAATATCGCTACCGGCGAGGCCGCCCGCTTCCTTGTAGAGAACGGCGCCGACGGTGTGAAGGTAGGTATCGGCCCTGGCTCGATATGCACTACCCGCGTAATCGCCGGAGTGGGTGTTCCCCAGCTTTCGGCCGTCTACGATGTGGCCAAGGCTCTCGAAGGCACCGATGTGCCTCTGATTGCCGACGGCGGTATACGCTATTCGGGCGATATCGTTAAGGCTCTTGCCGCAGGTGCTTACTCGGTGATGCTCGGCGGCATGCTCGCCGGCGTGGAGGAGAGCCCCGGCGACACCATTATATATAATGGCCGTAAATATAAGGCTTACCGCGGCATGGGTTCGCTGGAGGCCATGGAGAAGGGTTCGAAGGACCGCTACTTCCAGGGTGGCGAGACCGATGCCCGCAAGCTCGTGCCGGAGGGTATTGCCGCACGTGTGCCCTTCAAGGGGTCGCTCTACGAAGTCACCTATCAGATGCTCGGCGGTCTGCGTTCGGGTATGGGTTACTGCGGAGCCGCCAACATTGAGAAGCTGCATGAAGCGAAGTTTACCCGCATCACCGCAGCCGGAGTGATGGAGAGTCATCCCCACGATGTGGCCATCACGAGCGAGGCGCCCAACTACAGCGCATCACATCAGTAATCACGAATAAAACGCATCCATGTCTCGGTTTCGCCAGGGACATGGATGCGCGCTATATGCCAAGTGAAATAAGTTATCGTCAGAGATATAATAAGGAGCTGCGGTTCTGCGTTATATCTCTGTTGTAATATAAAATAATTTAGAACACATACTTAATAATGAATCTACGCAAATCGCTATTTGTGCTTGCCATGGGCATGGGCGTGGCTCTGGCTGCCGATGGAAAGAAGCCCTCGGATCCGGTGCTGATGACCATCGACGGAAAGGATGTGCGCCTTAGTGAGTTCGATTATCTCTACGGAAAGAACAATATGCAGCAGCAGTCGCCGGTGGCTGTCGACGAATATCTCGATATGTTTATCGCCTACAAGCTGAAGGTGGCCGACGCCATTGCGGCCGGCATTGACACCACTGCGGCATTCCGTAAGGAATACGAGGGGTATCGCCTCGACCTTGTGCGTCCTTATCTTACCGACAAGGATGAGGAGGAGCGCCTGATATCAGAAGCCTATTCCCACTATCCGGTAGAGGTAGAAGCGAGCCACATAATGGTGGCCCTCGGCAAGACACCCGAAGAGCGGGAGAAGAACAAGGCGTTGCTCGACAGCATCCGCACCGCCGCTGTCGGGGGGGCGGATTTCGCAGCCCTTGCGCGCAAATATTCCATTGACCGTTCGGCCTCGCGCAACGGCGGCAGCATGGGATACATCACTCCCGGACGTTTCCCCTATGTATTTGAGAAGGCGGCCTATGACACTCCCGAGGGGGAGATATCGCCGGTGATAGAAACACCGTTCGGATTTCATATCGTAAGGTCGGGCGCACGCCGCGCCGCTACAGGCGAGGTGCTGGCGCAGCATATACTTAAGCTCACCCAGGGCAAGACCCCCGAGGAGCAGGCCCGGGCCAAGACTCAGATTGACTCTATCTATACTCTGATTAAGGGTGGCGCCGACTTCAGCGATCTCGCCCGCAGAGAGAGCGAGGACCCTGGTTCGGCCAAGAACGGCGGCATGCTCCCCTGGTTCGGTGCAGGACGTATGGTGCCGGAGTTTGAGAAGGCTGCATTCGCACTGGCCGACAGTGCCGTGTCGGAGCCTTTTCAGACCTCCTACGGCTATCATATCGTGAAGACTCTCGGCCACCGCGGTGTGCCGGCTCTCGACGATGTGCGTCAGCAGATTATGGGTATGATGCAGCGCGACGGACGCGCTCAGCTTCCTTACCGTAAGAAGATGGACGAACTGAGAGCGCGTTTCCAGACTTCGCCTTCCGACTCGCTCAGCGAGAACGAGCTTATCGACCTGGAAACCGAACGTCTTGCAGCGGAAGATACCGATTTCGCCAACCTGTTGCGCGAGTATCACGACGGTATGTTACTGTTCGAGATAAGCAACCGCAAGATATGGGAAGGCGCGGCAAAGGATACCGAGGGTATCGAGAAATACTTCGAGGCTCATCGTGGCGATTATTCTCTGGCCGAGCCCAAATACAAGGGATTCATGATTTATACTCCCAACGACTCTATGATGACGGTAGTCAGGGAGTATGTGGCTGCTGCCGGCGACATCAACCCCGACTCGATAGGGGTGGTGCTCAAGCGTCAGTTTGACAAGAATGTACGCATCGAGCGTGTGCTTGCCGCCAAGGGCGATAACCGAGTGGTCGACGCTGTGGCTTTCGGAGGCGAGCGTCCCGACCTGCCCGGAAAATGGAAATGCTGGATGCCCTGGAATGGGCGTATGATAGAGGCTCCCGAGGAAGCCGCCGATGTGCGCGGTGCCGTCACTACCGACTATCAGGCGGAACTCGAGCGCGAGTGGGTGGAGCAGCTGCGTGCCACCCACAAGGTCAAAGTCAACAAGAAGGTGCTGAAATCAGTGAAACAACATCTGAATGCCGGGCGATAATGCAGTGCTAATCAAGATTGTCCGTCTGACGGACCATTACATCGCCTCGTATCATTAAAATATATTAAAAGACAATATTGGCCGGGCTATTTCATGGATTGATGAAATAGCCCGGCCAATTGCTTGGGAAGTTAGGCGGAAAATTTGTAAATTTGGGGCTTGAATCCGGACAAGTGTCCAGCAGTCATGTTGCAGCGCGTATGGTTCCGGTCATGAAAAGATACTTTGCAATGCATAATTTACTCGTATGCTTTCCGATAGCCTGTGTCATCGCCGCGATGGTATCATCATGCGGTGCAGGGTCGCACGGAGGTGTGTCGGAGCCGGGTGTGCTTGTGAAGATAGGCGACGCGCGACTGACCGTGTCGGAGCTTAGCGAGGCGATGCCCTACGGACTTTCAGGCGCCGACAGCGCCGAATGGTGTATGGGCTACATTGACAGCTGGATTGAGCGCAAGACCGTTGGGCTTGAGGCCGCGCGCAATATTGCCGACACGAGGCGTATCGACCGCATGGCCGAGGAGTATCGCAACGACCTGATTATGCTGGAGTACCGCAAGGTGATGGCTGAGCAGCAGGGTGCGCCGCAATATTCCGATGACTCCCTGCGCAGAGAGTATGACCGTCAGCCGGGTCTATACCGCTGTTCTCAGCCGATGGTACGCGGTATATTCCTCTCTGTAGACAAGAAGCATCCGCATATCAACGACCTTCGCCGATGGAGCCGGTCGTCGGTGGAAGCCGACCTCGAGAAACTTGAGAAAGAGAGTCTCGACCCGGCGGTAGAGTACATCTACTTCCGCGACCGCTGGCTGCCATGGAGCGATATCGTGGCGCGTGTGCCGGGCGGAGTCGATGCCGAGGCTGAGAAACTTCCGGCGGGGCATCAGGGCTTTGAGACCACGGTAGGCGACAGGGTGTATATGCTCGCTGTCAATGACCGTCTGTCGGATGGCGACCAGATGCCTTTCGAGCTTGCCCGCGATGCGGTGGCCGGCATGTTGCAGTCGGCTTCCGCCGCCGATTACGACCGGCGTCTGCGCCGCGACCTTGTAAAGCGTGCGTATGACAACGGACTGGTAAAGCTGTCGCCGGAACTTGCAGGAAAGGTCGGTATGTCACCGGCTGATAAACAGGATAACAAATAAAAAAAATAACATATTTAATCGCTTACGGAAGTGAAAATATCAAAGCTAATACTCGCCGGCGCTTTCAGCGCTATGACTATAATGGCTGCTGCCCAGAACAATATTGTCGAGGAGGTAGCCTGGTGGATTGGCGACCAGCCTATTTATAAGAGTGAAATCGAGGAGACATACCAGACCATGCAGTCGCAGCGCAGCGATATCGAGGGTGACCCGTACTGTGTAATTCCCGAACGCCTTGCCGTGGAGAAACTCTTTATCCACCAGGCGGAGATTGACTCTATAGAAGTGCCGGACAACCAGGTGATGCAGATGGTCGACCAGCAGGTCAACTTCCTTATAGCCAACCTTGGCTCCCAGCAGAAAGTCGAAGAATTTTACCGACGTCCGCTCCCGGCTGTGCGCGAGCAGTTGCGCGACATGATACGCAACCATCAGCTCGTCGAGGAGGTGCAGAGCTCGCTTACCAAGGAGGTCAAGGCCACTCCCAACGACGTGCGACGTTACTTCAACTCTCTGCCAAAGGACAGTGTTCCTTTTGTGCCGCTTCAGGTCGAAGTGCAGATTATGACCCTCAATCCTGTAATACCTCGCGAGGAGATTGACGAGGTCAAGGCCCGACTGCGCGATTATGCCGATCGTGTCAACAAAGGGGAGAGCGATTTCAGCACCCTGGCTATTCTTTACAGCGAAGATGGCAGCAGTCTGCGCGGAGGCGAGCTCGGATTTATCGGGCGTGCCAATCTTGAACCGGAATATGCCGCTGTGGCTTTCAATCTCAACGATACCAAAAAGGTGTCGAAAATAGTCGAGACACAGTTTGGCTACCATATCATACAGCTTATCGAGAAACGAGGCGACCGTATCAACACCCGCCACATATTACTGCGTCCCAAAGTGTCGGACAAGGACCTTACCGAAGCTATGACCCGTCTTGATACCGTGCGTCAGGAGATACTGGCCGAGAAGTTTACCTTCGAGGAGGCCGTGCCCTACGTGTCGCAGGACAAGGACACTCACAACAACCGTGGACAGATGGTGAACCAGGAGAACAATACCACACGATTTGAGATGGGCGAACTGCCTCAGGAAGTCAGCCGGGTGGTGGCCGATATGAGTGTCGGCGAGCTGTCCAAACCATTTATAATGAAGGATCCCAAGCGCAACCGCGATATCGTGGCGATGGTGAAACTGAGCAACCGTATCCCCGGCCACCGTGCCAATATGAGCGACGACTATCAGCTTATCAAAAACCTCTATGAGTCGCATGCCAAGGAGGATATCGTGACAAAGTGGGTAGAGAAGAAGATTGCTGATACCTACGTGAGAATCGAAGAAGGGTGGCGCGACTGCGACTTCAAGCATAAAGGCTGGATTAAGGAGGGTGTGAGCTCTGACTCTTCGTCAGACCGGGATGACAGCAAGGAGTGACCGCAGGCCACAGTTTTCCCACTGACCCTACCTCACATAACAATACAATTTACAACTCACTCATGCAGGATCCGAAAAGCGACAGAATGCTTCGGGAGACTGACCGAGGCAGTCGCGGATGCAATGGCTGGCGCCGTGGCCGCTGGGCTGTGGCGTGTCTGATGGCTCTCGGTGTGCCCGCGATATTGTCGGGTCACCCCGATGCTCCTAAATCTCCGGCTACGGAATTGCCTCCGGTGAATCCGCCGAAGCGATACGAAATAAAACCGACAGTGCCTTCTACCGACAGGCATACCCCGGGAAAGGTGTTTCTGGAGCGAGCCGACAGGCTGTGGACCGACGACAGCCGCGACTCGATAGCCTACCAGATACTTGTAGGCAACGTGCAGTTTCGCAAGGACGACATGTTCATGTACTGCGACAGCGCGCATTTCTATGACCAGGAGGGTAGTTTCGACGCTTTCGGAAACGTAAGGATGGAGCAGGGCGACACTCTGTTTGTGTATGCTGACGAGCTCAACTACAACAACCCCGAAGAGATGGCCGTGTTCTACGGTAACGGAGTGGAAGAGGTGCGCCTGATAAACAAGGAGGTGCAGCTTACCACCGACGTTTTCAACTATGACCTGGGGCAGGATCTGGGATACTATACCAACGGCGGCACATTGGCCGACACGGCCAATGTGCTCACCTCGGTATACGGTGAATACAGTCCCGCTACCAAGGACGCTCAGTTCAGGCTCGATGTAGTGCTTAAGGACAAGGGCGAGCGCGATTTCACTCTCACCACCGAGGAGCTGCTCTATAATACCGACAATCATATAGCCCGGATTGTGAAGCCGTCGGTGATAGTGACCGACAGTGCCACGGTATACTCCAGCAACGGTATGTACAATACCGAAGCCGACACAACGCGCCTGTACGACCGGTCGCTTATAAAGACCCGCCGCGGCAATACGCTTACCGGCGACACTTTGTTCTATGACCAGACTACCGGTTTCGGCGAGGCCTGGGGAAATATGATTCTTACTGACTCGGCGCGTCAGTCGGCTCTGGAAGGGGGCTACGGATGCTACTTCGAGAAGGAGGACAGCTCGTTTGCCACCATACGCGCCCGACTTCTTGAATATAGCCGCAAGGATACTCTTTATCTCCATGGCGACACGATACGCACTTATGTGCAACGCAGCGACAGCGACTCGACGCATATAATGACCGCCTATCCGCGTGTGCGCTTCTGGCGCGTCGACCTCCAGGGCCTGTGCGACTCGCTCAGCGTGGTTGAGCGCGATTCGCTGATGTACATGCACCGTCATCCGATAGTGTGGAGCGGTGAACGTCAGGTGTTCGGCAATGTCATCCAGGTGCATTTCAATGACTCCACTGTCGACTGGGCCAAGTTGCCGGAGTTTGGCTTCGTTGCCGAGCATATCGGCGACGAGTTCTACAATCAGCTTACCGGGCGCGAGATGCTCGCGCAGTTTGTCGACGGGTCTCTGTCGCAGCTTGATGTGAGCGGTAATGTGGAGAATATCATGCTCCCTCAGGAGAACGACTCTACATATAATAAGATAATAAGCTCGACAAGCAGTTATCTGACCGCTCATTTCAACGACTCGACGCTACAGAAACTGACCATGTGGCCTGATGTCGACGGTACGGTGACACCTCTGTATCTTGCAAAGAAATCGATATATTATCTGCCGCAGTTCAAATGGTATGAGGCATTGCGTCCAAAGGACAAGGATGATATATTCAACGTGCCGCCGGAGATGGAGGCGCTGCTGAAGGAGCCTGACCCCGGAGTAAGGCGCAGGCGCGTCAACTGATCTGTGTCTGTGGCAATCAAAACAATTCAATTCAATGTCTGACAATAGGATTTCCACTCCTGACGGAGTGAGCGGCGTTATGCGCATTTCGGCCGGGAAAGCCCTGGCGCTTTTTGTATGCTGCTGGATTTTTTCATGGGCCATAGGTCTGGTGGCAATAGGGTTTGTCGGTGGCGCCACACTCGACCGTATACGTCTGGCCGTCGTGCTTCAGGATCTTATTATATTCATGCTTCCTGTGGCAATGACCATGCTGATAGCCGCATGGCGCCCATGGCATTTCATTGGTATCGACCGTAGTCCCGGATGGTTCGGGGTGTGTAGCGCCCTGTTTACGCTCGTCGTGGCTATCCCGGCCATGAACTGCGTTGTGGGATGGAACGAGAGTATTCATTTTCCTGAGAGTATGGCTGATTTCGAGAGGCTGCTGCGCGCTTATGAATCTACCGCCGGGGCTATGATTGAAAGTCTGCTCGGCGGCACCGGTGTGGCCGACCTGATTGTGTCGGTACTAATAATAGGCGTTCTTACAGGAGTGGCGGAGGAATGGTTTTTCCGGGGCGGACTCCAGTCGCTGCTTATGCGTCTGTTCGGCAATCCGCATGTGGCGATATGGATTGCCGCGATAGTATTCAGTGCTATCCATATGCAGTTTTTCGGTTTTGTGCCAAGGGTGCTGCTGGGTGCATTTTTCGGATATCTTTACTGGTGGAGCGGTTCGCTGTGGCTTCCGGTTGTGGCACATGCATTCAACAATTCTCTGGTAGTGCTGTCCATGTGGCTTATGCGTCGCGGCGTGGATACAGTGGCGCTTGATGAGATTGGTGCCGGCTCCGGCGGCGGACATGCCGTGCTGGCGGTAGTAAGTCTGGTGCTTGCGTTTGTATCGGTATGGTACATATGGCGACACCTGCCGAAGATGCGCGATATGAATCAATAATGTATGTCGCAGTCGGTTGAGAAAAATTACATTTTAGCAAATGTTCGGCGTATGTTTTAAAGCATAGTTTTCCGAAAAAAATCGCAAATATCTGATGCTGTGGTGTTTGTAAATTTCATTAATGCCAAAAGTTTTCCAAAATAAAAACTTTTGGCATTTTATTTGTGTTGATGATTGCATAATTGTGCATCCTTGTATAACTTTGCACTCGCAATAAAAACGCATTTTATCAAGCAGCTACCTAACCATAAAATAAGATGATACAGACTGTAGTAAAGCGCGACGGCCGTGTCGTGGGATACAATGACGAGAAGATAAAAGCAGCTATCCGCAAGGCTATGTTGCAGACTGAAATCGGGGAGGACGAAAGTCTTATCCTTAAGATAACCGATCGTATCAGCATGACCGGCAATGAACGCATGACAGTAGAGGAAATTCAGGACCGGGTGGAGTTCGAGCTTATGAAGAGCCCGCGTAAGGAGGTGGCCAAGCGATATATTGCCTATCGCGATCAGCGTAACATCGCACGCCGGGCAAAGACCCGCGACATGTTCCTTGAGATAATCGAGGCCAAGAATAATGATATCACCCGCGAGAACGCCAACATGAACACTGACTCGCCTGCGGGTATGATGATGAAGTTTGCGAGCGAGACCACCAAACCGTTTGTCGACGACTATCTTTTGTCGCACGAAGCGCGCGAGGCTGTGCGCAACGGTTATCTCCATATACATGACAAGGACTACTATCCTACCAAGAGTCTGACATGCGTACAGCACCCTCTCGACAAGATATTGAAATACGGCTTCACTGCCGGCCACGGCGAGTCGCGTCCTGCCAAGCGCATAGAGACAGCAAGTATCATCGGCTGCATATCTCTTGAGACAGCCCAGAACGAGATGCATGGCGGCCAGGCCATACCTGCATTCGATTTCTATCTGGCTCCATTCGTACGTTCATCATATATCGAAGAAATCAAGACTCTTGAGTCGCTCAGCGGCGAGGACCTTAGTGAGCTTTACAACGCTCCGATTGATGACTATCTGAAGCGTCCGCTCGATGGCCTCAAAGGCAGAGAGCGCATGAAACAGCATGCCATCAACGAGACGGTAGGGCGTGTGCACCAGTCAATGGAAGCATTCATACATAATATGAATACCATCCACTCGCGTGGGGGCAACCAGGTGGTGTTCAGCTCGATAAACTATGGCACCGACACTTCGGCCGAAGGACGCTGCATCATCCGCGAGATACTTAATTCGACATATGAGGGTGTAGGCAACGGCGCCACTGCGATATTCCCCATACAGATATGGAAGAAAAAGACCGGAATCAGCTATAAGCCCGGTGACCGCAACTACGACCTCTATAAGCTGGCATGCAAGGTGACAGCCCGCAGATTCTTCCCCAATTTCCTGAATCTCGACGCTACATTCAATCAGCATGAGAAATGGCGCGCCGACGACCCCGACCGCTACCTTTACGAGGTGGCTACCATGGGGTGCCGTACACGTGTGTTTGAAAACCGTTATGGCGAGAAGACCTCGGTAGGACGCGGCAATCTCAGCTTCTCTACAATCAACATCGTGCGTATAGCCATCGAATGTATGAATATCCGGGACAAGGAGGAGCGTATAGCCCGTTTCTTCAGTCGTCTTGACGATGTGCTCGATATTACCGCTCGTCAGTTGTGCGACCGCTTTGACTTCCAGAAGACCGCGCTTGTAAAGCAATTCCCCTTGCTCATGTCGCGCTTGTGGATAGGCGCGGAAAATCTGAAACCGACCGACACTATCGAGCCGGTGATAAATCAGGGTACGCTCGGTATCGGCTTTATCGGTCTGGCAGAATGTCTGGTAGCTCTCGTCGGCGCACATCATGGCGAAAGCGACGAAGCACAGGAACTTGGCCTGAGAATTGTAAGCCACATGCGTAGCCGCGTCAATGAGTTCTGCGAACTTTATCAGCACAATTTCTCAGTGTTGGCTACTCCTGCCGAAGGGCTCTCGGGCAAGTTCACGAAGAAAGACCGCAAGTCGTTCGGCATCATTCCCGGAGTGACTGACCGCACTTATTATACAAATTCCAACCATGTGCCGGTGTACTACCACTGCTCGCCGCGTCACAAGGCTAAAATCGAGGCTCCCTATCATGCTCTGACAGGCGGCGGCCACATATTCTATGTCGAAATCGACGGTGACGCCACTCATAATCCCGATGCTATCAGCGATATTGTTGACATGATGGACAAATACAATATCGGTTATGGCTCGGTCAACCACAACCGCAACCGCTGCATGGCCTGTGGATACGAGGATGCCCAGGACAATCTTGAGAAATGCCCTGTATGCGGCAGCCATGCAATAGACAAGCTGCAGCGTATCACGGGTTATCTCGTAGGAACCACCGACCGCTGGAACAGTGCGAAGCTGGCTGAACTCAACGACCGTGTAGTACACAAATGATGTTGCAGGACGCGGACTATACTCCGACTGAGGAAGAAAAAAACATAAGGCTGAGGGTGCTTGACATAGTTGCCGGCACCAGCGTCGACGGCCCCGGACTCCGTACATCGATATATCTGGCGGGGTGTGACCATGCATGTCCCGGATGTCACAATCCGGAATCGTGGGCTCACGACGGAGGCCGCGAGATGAGTGTGGCCGAGATAATGGACACGGTGAGGGAGAATGACTTCAATGTCACTTTTTCAGGCGGTGACCCGTTGTATCAGGCCGAAGGTGTCACTGCTCTCGCCGGCGCCGTCAAACGTGCCGGATATACATTGTGGTGCTACACAGGATTCACCTACGAGCATGTAGCTGCTGCGCCGCGTTTTGCCCCACTTATGGAGTTTGTCGATGTGCTTGTCGACGGGCCTTTTATAGAGAGTATGCGCGACACAGCTCTGCTGTTCCGCGGCTCGTCCAATCAGCGCCTTGTCGATGTAGCGGCCTCCCGCAAGGCCGGAGGCGTTGTGGCATGGAGCAGAGATTGAAAAAGTTTATTTTCCGACTGATGGAAAATATTCAAAAATCGCTATCTTTGCATAAAAATTGCATGTGAGAGATTGTCTACTTTTCAAAATCTGAATCAATATAGTTTGGGCAATATCAAAGAGAGCGATTTTTGATTATCAACATAACCACATTGCCAAAATAGAGCCTTTATGTCCCAGCATACCGGTACTGCAAACCATCGTCCACAGATGTCAATGATACTCTATAATGTAGGCGCGCTGCTCACCGTAGCGGCCTGGGGAGTGTCGTTTGTGTCTACAAAAGTGCTACTTGAGCATGGCCTTCAGCCAACCGAGGTGTATGTATACCGTACATTGCTCGCATATCTGCTGATACTGCTTGTATGCCATGGACGTATGGTCTCCAACTCTGTGCGCGATGAATTGCTGTTTGTGGCGTGCGGCATGTGTGGCGGTTCTCTCTATTTCATAGCGGAGAATACCGCTCTTGAGCATACTCTTGTGTCGAATGTGTCGCTCATAGTCACGCTCGCGCCACTTATAACTACGCTTCTCGTAGGCGTTCTGTATAAATCAGAGCGTCCGTCGCGTGGCATGGTGGCCGGTTCGCTTGTCGCGTTTCTCGGTGTGGGTCTGGTGATTTTCAACAGTTCATTTGTGCTGGCGGTAAAGCCTCTCGGCGATTTGCTTGCGCTGGCTGCCGCAGTGAGCTGGGCTGTATATTCACTTGTGTTGCGTAAACTCAGCGCGTTCTATACGGTATTGTTCATAACCCGAAAGACCTTTTTCTATGGGCTCCTTACGGCGTTGCCATTCCTGTTTACCGAGCCTGAACACGGAAATCTGAAAGTGTTTTCCGATACAGCCGTATGGGTCAATTTCATTTTTCTTGGCGTGTTCTGCTCAATGCTTGCATTTCTCATATGGGCTTGGGCGGTCAAGGGCATAGGTGCTGTAAAGGCCAACAATTATCTATACGTACAGCCGATAATCACACTTGTGGCCTCGGCAGTGTTCCTTGGTGAACAGGTGACATGGATAGGCTATCTCGGATGCGGCCTGATACTCTTCGGAGTGGTGCTTGCCGATCGTCTCAGTCAGGGACATCCAAGCAAGCCGGCACACTGAGGACTCGTCGGCGAGGCGGATTTTGAACTGTGCTGTGAAATCCGCTGTCAGGAATTCATGGATTATTAATATGCTCTTAGATGCTGATTTATGAATGAAGAAAGAAACGGTACAATAGGGGTTGACAATGTGCTCTACAGGCTATATCAGGAGGCTACCGGGTATGCTCCTGAAAGCATGATGCTGTTGCCAGGAGCCGGCTCGGGACGTAAATATTACCGCATGCGCGGTGTTGAATCGCTCATCGGAGTTGTCGGTACCGACGTTTCGGAAAACAGGGCCTTTGTGGAACTTTCACGTCATTTTCGCGTCAAAGGCCTTCCGGTGCCGGAGGTGCGTGGCGTGAGTGACGACGGTATATATTATATACAGGAGGATCTCGGTTCTACGGCACTGTTCGGATTTATCGCTCCCGGACGTACCCAGGGTATATGGAGCGATGAGCAGCGTGATGTGTTGCGGCGCACTATAGCCGCGCTGCCGGTATTGCAGTGGGAGGGAGCCGGAGGGCTCGACTTCGACAGGGTATGCTTTCCGGTGGGGCGTATGGACCGCCGGGCATTGATGTGGGATTTGAATTATTTCAAATATTGCTTTCTGAAGCCTTCAGGGGTGGAGCATTCCGAGGTGATGCTTGAGCGAGACTTCACTGTCTTGTGTGACAAGGTGCTCGAACATGATACGCCTACATTCATGTACCGCGACTTCCAGTCGCGCAATGTTATGCTTGCCTCCGACGGCAGTCTGCGGTTTATTGATTTCCAGGGCGGACGCCGTGGCCCGTATCATTATGATGTAGTGTCTTTTCTGTGGCAGGCACAGGCGCATTATCCGGATGAGTTGCGCGATGAACTTATCGATGAATACATCCGGGCATCGAGGCCGTATATAGCTCTCGATGGAGCTGAATTCCGTCGGGAACTGAAGCTGTTTGTGCTGTTGCGCACACTCCAGGTGCTCGGTGCATACGGGCTGCGGGGTCTTGTACAGCGCAAGGCCCATTTCCTCCAGAGCATTCCGTCGGCGATTGACAATCTGCGCGTTCTGCTTGATGACCCTGATGCCCCTGACGGTATGCCATGCCTGATGGACACGCTGCGGCGCCTGACAGAACTGCCTCGATGGAACAATGAGCGCTCGCAGAGCAAGGATATGACAATAAGGGTGTTCAGTTTCGGCTATCGTAAGTCGGGAATCCCCGACGACTCTATGCCTAATGGCGGCGGATTTGTGTTTGATTGCCGTGCGCTCAATAATCCCGGGCGTTATCCCCAGTATCTTACCCTTACCGGGCGCGACCAGCCGGTAATAGATTTCCTGGAGAGTGACGGGGAGATAACGCGTTTCCTCGACAATGCGTATGCTCTCGTGGACATGACTGTCGACCGCTATCTTGAGCGTGGATTCTCGCAGCTGATGGTGAGTTTCGGCTGTACCGGCGGGCAACACCGGTCGGTGTATGCCGCCGAGCATATGGCCCGTCATCTCAATGAAAAATATGGAGTAAAGGTGGTGCTTTGTCATCGCGAGCAGGGCATCTCTACTATTTATAATGCGCGTCGATGAAAGGGATGGTATTTGCCGCCGGTCTGGGCACACGGCTACGTCCGCTTACCGATAGTGTGCCTAAAGCGCTTGTCGAGCTTGACGGTGTAGCGATGCTTGAGCGTGTGCTTATACGCATGAAGTCATACGGTATAGGGGAGGCGGTGGTCAATGTGCATCATTTTGCCGACAAGGTGAGAGATTTTCTCAGAGAGCACGACGACTTCGGGATGAGGCTGCATATAAGCGACGAGAGCGGTATGCTGCTTGACACTGGAGGCGGAGTGGCGGCAGCCGCCGATTGGCTTTCAGGCGATGAGCCTGTGCTGCTCCATAATGCCGACATATATACCGATGTGGATTTTGTGGAAATGCAGAGGGTGTATGAGGCGTCGGGCGCTGATGCCACGTTGCTTACCAGCCATAGGGCGACATCGCGCTATCTGCTGTTTGACAAGAACATGCGTATGCATGGCTGGACTGATATCAGCAGTGGCCGAGTGCGTCCGGAGCGACTGGATATATCCAGGCTGGCGACGATGGCGTTTGGAGGGGTTCATATTGTATCTCCCCGCCTGGTTGAGGATATATGCCGTTATGGCCGGGCCAACGGGAAGAAGGTGTTTTCGATTACTGACTATTATATCGAGTCGTGCGGCAGGATGTATATAAAAGGATGGTGCCAGCCCGCGGGTACGAACTGGCACGATATAGGTACGCTCGACAAACTGCGCCGGGCGGAGGAATGTCTGGGAGGCGGCGTTAGACTATAATCAGACTGCGGCGGGAGCATATCCTGCGGGAGCTTCTGATGTGCATCCGGTGATGTTGTTGTAGGTATTGTTTACCGCATTTTGCAGATAGAGCATTTTGCAGAAGACGACAAGATTGAATATGCCGAGTGTAAGCCATCCGAAGAAGAGAGAGAGGAGATAGGTGCTTACCTGTAGTCCCTGTGGCTGTCCGTTGACTGCGAGATATGTGTTGCAGCGGCTAATCCATTTGCAGTACCAGACAATCGAATAGATGCCGAATGTGATTATTGTCAGGATGATGAACAGGAACAGTCCTGTAGTGTTTTGGCCGTCTCTGCGGCATGCGATATTTGTCTCGCGGGCAAATGCATAGACGAGATACCACTGATAGATACCTAATGTGAGTATTGACAGGATGAGTGTGAGCCAAAAGCCTCGATTGGTGGGTAGCATAGCGATTGATTTTACTTCCGTCCTTGTCCGGAAAAAATAGTGTATTAATAATTGATTTGTATGTTTCGCAAATATATGTAATTGTGTCATGGAATGCAAGATATTTCATGGAAAAACCAGGGCTGGCGCATGAGATTTAACTCAAATTCAGTCAAAAATTCACCTGATTAT
>ERZ778514.1008-NODE-1008-length-22778-cov-5.191348_pt1 | contig 22778 bp, 17 predicted proteins | sample MGYA00510344_ERZ778514 | MGnify/ENA primary metagenome ERZ778514 (study PRJEB29527, sample SAMN07138968) | mouse gut metagenome | material: feces | host: mouse | place: China:Nanjing | collected 2016-01-25 ...
GGCGATCTCTTGGACAGCGAATGGGTTTACTGTCGTACGTGCTCCTATCCAAAGGATATCGATACCGGCTTTCAATGCCTCGAATACATGATCTTTAGTCGCTACCTCGGTAGATACCAGCATGCCGGTCTCTTTTTTCACTTTCTTCAACCAAGCCAATCCCTCGGCTCCGATGCCCTCGAATCCACCCGGTTTCGTACGAGGCTTCCAAATACCCGCACGGAATATCTTAACGCCTCTGGAGGCTAATCCTTGGGCTGTTTCTAACACTTGCTCTTCTGTCTCGGCGCTACAAGGGCCTGCGATTACGATAGGACGTTGTGTATCAACTCCCGGTAATGCTAACGGTTCAATCTTCATTTCCATCTTTGTGATCTATATTTTAATTTTCAATTTTCAGTTATAAATTCTCAATTCTCTTCAAGGCTTCTTCTAAAGTCTCGTTCTTGCAGCAAAGGGATATACGGATATAACGCTCGCCACGACTACCGAAGATAAATCCCGGCGTAAGGAATACGTTTGCCTCGTATAGCACCTTGTTGGCGATTGCCTCGCCGCTCTCGGCGGAGTTGGGGATACGTCCCCAAAGGAACATACCTACTTGGTTCTCGTCGTACTCGCATCCCAAGGTACGCATGATTTGTCCGGCAAGGTCCCGGCGGCTACGGTAGACACGATTCATGTTATCGTACCATTCTTTCTTTGCGCTCAGGGCTTCTACCGCCGCATATTGCATCGGCTTGAACTGCCCGGAGTCGATATTGCTTTTTACCTTCAGTATCCATTGGACGAATTGGGCGTTGGAAGCCAGCATCGCCATACGCCAACCCGGCATATTATGAGCCTTACTCATGGAGTTCATCTCGATGCAGATCTCTTTGGCTCCCGGTATGCTTAAGATACTTAGCGGATGCTCGTTCAAGATGAAGCTATAGGGGTTATCATTACATATAATAATACCGTGCTTCCGGCCGAAGGCCACCAGTTTCTCGTATAGCTCTACGCTAGCGTTCGCCCCTGTGGGCATATTCGGGTAATTGGTCCACATCAGCTTTACGTTGGAGAGATCCATTTTCTCCAGTTCCTCGAAATCCGGTTGCCATCCCAATTCCTCTTTCAGCTCGTAAGGGATCAAACGGGCCTCTACCAGTTTGCTGACGGAACTATACGTCGGATATCCCGGATTCGGAACCAGTACGCCATCCCCCGGATTCAGGAATGCCAGCGAGATATGCAAGATACCTTCTTTGGAGCCGATGAGCGGCTGGATCTCTGTTTTCGGGTCCAAGTCTACGTCGTACCACGTCTTGTACCAGTCGGCGAATCCCTTACGCAGTTCCGGTATGCCTACGTACGGCTGATAACCGTGCTCGTTCGCTCTGCGGGCATGTTCACACAACGTCTCGATGGTCTGTTCCGAAGGTGGAAGGTCGGGGCTGCCTACACCAAGGTTAATGACGTTCTTGCCTGCGGCGTTCATCTCGGCTACTTCCTTCAGTTTCTTGGAGAAGTAGTATTCCTGTACGCTACCTACACGGTTAGCGGGTGTAATATTACACGCTTTGTTTTCCTTCTGCATATTCGCCTAATATTTTTAAGTCTTTTGTTAATGGTCTGATAGCGTCCAACGCTTGTTTGTAACGGGTGAAATCCGTGAAAGTAAGATCAATGTAGAACAAGTATTCCCATTCACGCCCGATAATAGGCAAGGATTGTATTTTAGAGAGATTCATGTCGTAAAAAGAGAGAACGGAGAGGACTTTGGAAAGGCTGCCGGAAGTGTGGGGAAGGGCGAATACGAGAGAGGATTTGTTTTTATCGGTTCCTCGAAGCATCTCATCCGCTGTCCAGCGGTCCGCTATAGCGAGGAAGCGGGTGAAATTCCGTTTGTTTGTCTCGATCCCCTCGGCAAGGACTTCCATGTTATAGATCCGGGCGGCCAGTTTTCCGCATATCGCCGCATGTCCTTTCAATTGGTTCTCCGAGATCCACCGGGCACTCATGGCGGTATCCTCTTTCTCTACCACCTTGGCGTTGGGCAGGGTATCCAAGTAATCGGTACATTGCATCAATGCGATCGGGTGGGAGTTGACCTCCGTTATATCATGTATAGAGGTTCCCGGAAGAGCTACCAAGGAATGGGAGATACGTAGCTTATACTCGCCGGTGACGCTCAGCCCGCTTTCACGGATCAGCTCATGGTTTTGAAGGAGGCTTCCCGCTATCGTATTCTCGATGGCCATCATGCCTAGTACGGACGGGTCTTTCTTGATCGTCGTGATAACATCCCGAAACGTATTGCAAGGGATGATTTCTATTTCTTCACCTTCATGATAATTACGGGCGGCGATGTCGTGATACGAACCGGCTATTCCCTGTATTGCTACTTTCTTTTTCATCTTGTTTCTCTATTTTTACTCTAAACTGTTACAAACAAAAAAAGTCCCACCGAAATCGGCAGGACTTTATATTTTATTGATATTTATATTCAATCATCAACGCTTTACATACAAACTCCTGCCCTTACTCCGCTAAAGTAAAAGTAATAAAAGTAATATGTAAAGCTAAATCGATTCATTGTCTCTTTGTTTTTAAATACGCAGCAAAAGTAACGCTTTTTTGGAAACTACAAGCAAAAAGTGATATTTTTTTTCTGTTACATTTAAATTTTATCTTAACTGTTTCTGTATTTCTGTGGAGATACGCCTACGTACCGTTAGTTTGCGTTCATCCGCTATTTTATTAATCCTTGAATCAGGCTTATTCCGCTTGTGCTTCTTTATTCCGTTTATGTAAGCTTTTCAGTTCGAAGGATAACATGATACGGAATATTCCTATTATTAATAAGGCATAAGCGATCATGTAGACCAATGTGAAGGCTCCCAAAGCGGGTTGCCAGATAATGCCGATGGAGCAAAGGATTGCCAAGATACCGAATACCATGTACCATCCCCAGTTCCGTGTACCGTATCGTTTCAGGTCCATCGAATAACCGGTAGCCGAGAAGCCTCTGAACATAAGCCAGAATGCCAAGATAAACGGAAGCACCTCCATGCTAAGTCTCGGGCTTGCCATCAAGAATATACCTAAGATCAAGTCGATAATACCTCCAGCCAAATACCATCCCCAGCTGTTGATACCCTTTTTGTTCGCCAAGGCGAAAGCGATCTCGAACAAGCCGCTTACGAACATAGAGACGCTGAATAAGATACTAAGTGCTACGTAGCTCGCTAATGGAGCGAACATTAAATAAATAGCGACGATGATGTAAAGCAGTCCGACCAATAGTGATAACCACCAATTCTTGACCGCGTAATCCATTTTATCAATAAATGTTTTCATATTGGATAATATTTGTATTGTAATTACCCAATAAACAAAAGGACGGAAGAAAAAGTTCTAGGTATTTGTAACTAGGATATCCTTAAAAACTTTGTCTTTTGGAAATTAATTCTTTTCTTTGATGTTTCAAAGTCAATATAGGTATATAAGTACGAGGATTATGATGAAAAATTTGATAGCGATAACTTGTTTTATCGTGGCGTTGGTGTCTTGTAATAAGGTGGAACATAAGCTGGAAGGGAAATGGCAATTGAAAACCGTAGAGGCGAATGGGGTGGTCCGGACGGTGGATACGGTTTGGTATAACTTCCAGACCTCTTTGTTCGAGTACCAATTGTATGACCCGGCAAAGGACGTATATCGTACGAATTTCGGTTATAAGACGTTGGAGGGAGATACGAGACTGGATCTGGAGTTGGTCAACTATGGAGGTACGCCTTTGGAACAATTCATGCGTTATACGGATTGGACCTCACCTAAACAAACTTTCACGATCGAGCAGTCATCTGTGACGAATCTGGTAATGAGCTGCGAAGGAAGAACGTATACGTTTAAGAAATTCTAAGATATCATGTGCTGTTTGATCTGAGTCCCTCATAAGGAGTACTCCAGTACTCCCTGGGAAGTACTGCGATACTCTTTGCGGAGTACTGGAGTACTTCTTGCGAAGTACTCTCAGCGATGTTAGATCATGCGATCAAGTCCGCTTCTATAGCTTGTGCCACCTTGATTAAATCGGCGGGGGCTATCTGTATCTGCAAGCCTCGTTGTCCGGCGCTTACATAGATCTTATCGAAGCCGGATGCCGTAGGATGGATATATGTAGGGAAATGCTTTTTCATGCCGATAGGCGAGCAGCCTCCCCGGATATAACCGGTAAGCGGCAACAACTCTTTCACGGGGATCATCTCACATTTCTTGTTCCCGGATACCTTGGCCGCCTTTTTCAAGTCCACCTCGTCTGCTCCGGGGATCACGCATACGAAATAACCGCTCTTATCGCCATGCAAGATCAAGGTCTTGAATACTTGGGCGATATCTTCCCCTAGCTGCTCCGCTACATGCGTAGCGCTCAGGTCATTCTCGTCTACTTCATAAGGTACGAGCTGGTAGGCGATCTTGGCCTTGTCCAGCAGGCGTGCCACGTTTGTCTTATTAATCTTCTCTTTCATCGTTTAGATCCCTTTCATGGATAATTGAACACGTTTTCTGGATAGGTCTACGCTTAGAACCCTCACCTTGACATGCTGATGGATGGAGACCACTTGGGTAGGATCGCTTACGAAACGATCCGCCAGCTCGGAGATATGGACAAGCCCGTTTTCCTTGATCCCTACATCGACGAAACAACCGAAGTTGGTGATGTTGGTCACGATACCGGGCAATACTTGCCCTTCTTTCAAATCCTCGATCGTTTTCACCGTAGGATCGAACGCGAATACTTGGATCGTTTGGCGGGGATCACGGCCCGGTTTATCCAGTTCCTCCATGATATCAAGCAGGGTAGGCATCCCGACCTTATCCGTAAGGTAGTCCGTTAGTTTTAGTTTCTTTTTAAGCGCTTTGTCGGTGATCAGATCGGCTACGGAGCATTTTAGGTCCTTGGCCATCCGTTCGACGATCGGGTAGCTCTCGGGATGTACGGCCGAGTTGTCCAACGGGTTCTTTCCGTCGGGTATCCGTAGGAATCCGGCGCTTTGCTCGAAAGCCTTCTCTCCCATACGGGGGACTTTCATCAGTTCTTTCCGGGAAGTGAACGGTCCGTGCTCTGCCCGGTAATTCACGATGTTTTGCGCTAACGTGGGGCCTAATCCCGAGATGTAAGTCAACAAATGCTTGCTCGCCGTATTCACGTTTACACCCACCAAATTCACGCAACTCTCCACGGTTTGATCCAGACTCTTTTTCAAGGCGTTTTGCTCTACGTCGTGCTGGTATTGGCCGACACCGATACTCTTCGGGTCGATCTTGACCAACTCTGCCAAAGGGTCCATCAGACGGCGACCGATGCTGACGGCTCCGCGTACCGTGACGTCGTATTCGGGAAACTCCTCCCTAGCGATCTTAGACGCCGAATAGATGGAGGCCCCGTTCTCGCTGACCACGAACACTTGTACCTTGCGGTCGTATCGTATATTCGTGATGAACTGCTCGGTCTCACGGCTAGCCGTACCATTACCGATGGCGATGGCATCTATGGCGTAAGTGGCTACCAATTGGGAGACCTTAGCGGCGGCTTTGCCTTTCTCATTCTGGGGTGGATGCGGGAAAATCGCCTCGTTATGCAATAAATTCCCCTGTGCGTCCAGACAGACCAACTTACATCCGGTACGGTAGCCGGGGTCTACGCCTAATACCCGTTTTTGTCCCAAAGGGGGAGCGAGCAGCAATTGCCGGAGGTTCTCGGCAAATACCCGGATCGCCTCCTCATCGGCTTTCGCCTTGCTCTGGTTGGAGAACTCCGTCTCGATCGAGGGTTTCAGCAGGCGTTTGAAAGAATCGTCAACGGCTGTAGCCACTTGCTCGGAAACCTCTCCACGACCTTTTACGAAACGCCGGTTTAAGCGATCCAGACAAGATTCCGCGTCGGGAGAGATACTTACACGAAGGATGCCTTCCGCCTCTCCCCGTCGGAGAGCCAATAAGCGATGGGAACTAGCCCGGTTCAAAGGTTCGCTGAAATCAAAGTAATCCCGGTATTTAGCGCCTTCCTCTTCTTTCCCCTTGATCACTTTGGATGTGATCATGGCGGTATGAGCGAATGAGTTACGTACGGTGTTACGTGCCGATTCGTTCTCGTTAATCCATTCGGCGATAATATCCCGTGCTCCTTGCAAGGCTTCTTCGACGTTTTTCACTTCCCCCTTGATAAAGCTCTTGATACGTGCGGATAGGTTATTCTCGTTTTGCATCATAACGATCTTAGCCAAGGGTTCCAGTCCTTTCCGGCGTGCGATTTCCGCCTTAGTGACCCGTTTCGGTTTGTACGGGAGATATAAGTCCTCGATCTCGGTACTATCCCAAGATTCCTCGATGCGTTTCCGGAGTTCGGGAGTAAGTTTCCCTTGCTCTTCTATCGTGGCGAGGATCGTTTCCTTTCGTTTGCGCAGTTCCGTCAGTTTATCCAGTTGAGCTTTGACGGCACCGATTTGCACCTCGTCTAATCCTCCGGTCACCTCTTTCCGGTAACGACTTATAAAAGGTATGGTAGCGCCTTCGTTCAAGAGTCCGATTGTCCGTTCCACTTGTCCTTCCGGAATTTGCAGAAAACGGGCTATAAGCGTGTGAAATACGTTTGTCATATCTAGTGTTCTTAGAATTCAGGTACAAATATACGGTTTTGCTTATATTTTTAGTCGTAATGTTCACCTCTTAGGTTTATTATTTGTTTCTATCATTATTTTTCGAGAATTTCACGGTTGGAATATTCAAGCCTTTGATTAAAAAAACAACATGGAAGTTAATACTACGGAGAACAAAACTTTGGAACAAGATTAAGGTTTTCTATCTGCAATTGGAACTTATAGGTAAATCACCTCATCCGCCAACAATCTAATCTCGTCCGGATTATGCGACGTGAAAAGAATGACCCGCTCTTCTTTCATTTGCATTTCTCGTATTCGTTTTATAATACAATGGCTTAAGGCTTCATCCAAACCCTTGAATGGCTCGTCCATTAAAAGGAGAGGGGAAGGGTATGCCAATGCCCTCGCTATGGCGATACGTTGTTGCTGTCCGTAACTAAGCTCTTTTGGGTATCGGTTCCCGAAAGGTTCCATTTCCATTTCCTGTAAATGTTTTTGGGCGATTCGCCGGGCTTTCTCCTTCGAGAGAAAAGAGGAGAGGGGAAGCATGATATTTTCTTCCGCGGTTAAATGGGGCAGGAGTTGTGGCTGTTGGAATACGGTGGCGATTCCAAAGTGCCTTGTGGGATATATCTCGCCTTCCGTAGGCAATAAGATACCTCCGATCAAGTTTAATAACGTTGTTTTTCCTTTACCTGAAGGTGCGCTAATTCCATAGATAATTCCTTTTTGAAAGGAGTAGGAGAAGCACTTTATACCGTATTGGTAACTTATATTTTTTGTGTCTAATACCGATAATGTAGGGTTCGGGATAGTCTTATCTTCACTGGCGAAGGATATTTTAGGGGTGATATCTGCAACCTTGCTAATCCCTTTGTCAAAAAGGAAACTGATGAATACCGCCACGATGGTCCAAGCGAGCAGCTCAGGGACGGCGATAAAGTTTTGCGCCCTTTTCATTTCACTTCCGATTCCGAATGCGCATTGCGACAGGACTTCTCCCATAATGATCGCACGCCAGCCGAATCCGGCGGCAGAGGCAAGCCCGCTATATAAGAATGGCTTCAGCTGCGGATAGATAATCTGGAATAAGACATTGGGACGTTTGATATGGAACTGACGTGCCATAGTGGATAAACCCGGACGCAAGTCGAGGATTCCCCGTGTCAGATTCTCTGTTAATAACGGGAACATGGTGAGAAAGGCTATTATCAAGGGGATACTTTCCGGATTTAGAAATATAAGCGCTAAAAGTATGAAGGATATGACCGGGATCGAACGCATGATGGCAAGTAGAGGCCTGAATAATTCATACACCCACTCAAAGCGGGCGAATGCCCCGGCCATTCCTATCGCGCAAACGAATGAGATCGACATACCTAAAATTCCCCTAAATATGGTCGCTCCGACTGACTGATAGAAACTACCGGAGACGAGCCATTCACAAAGTGTCCGTACGAGTCGTGGAAGTGAAGGTATCAGTTCCGGTTGGTTGGCTATAACGGCGAATAGTTGCCATCCCGCCAACAGGATAACGGTAGCGACTATCGTAATGATCGTTTTTCGTAATCTCATTGTTCTTGGGATATAAATCCGGCATCGGGAAGTTTCCCGCCGACAGCCTTAGGTTCATATTGTTCGATGAGACGAAGGAAATCCATGACGGCGTTTTTCGCCTCGATAGCCGATAAATAATGGATTTTACACCGCTCGATACTCTCAGGGGTTAAGGCGCCTTGGACGAAGATACCATGCTCTTCTAAGGAATGGATGGTCTCTTTCGGGTATCGTATGGCTTTTTCGCAGGAGGCTCGTAAGGCATCCTCAAAGGCCGTACGATATTTCTCCATCGTTGGGGTGTATACTACTGCTGTTTGGGCGAATCCAATGGTATCGTTGTCTGTGAAATGATTCAAATCGGCGGTTATTCGTAAGCTGCTGTCTCGTCGTAAAGCGATGCTTAGAAACGGTTCCCCGAGTACGGCACGATTTACTTTTCCGGCAAAGATACCTTGGGTGATTTCCCCGGCGGTATTGAAGGCGTAATTCAATGGATAATCTAATTGCTGGCGACTGAGATAATACCGGGTAAGGATATCGGGAGTCGTACCGTTGCCGAATACGTACAATGCCGGTTCTTTCAAGGGAGTTTTCTCAATGAGGTAAAGGGTTCCCCAGATCGGGCATCCCGCTAGTTTTATCTTGATCCCTTTATTGTATAAGTTCGCTGCATTGATCATGGGGAGTACGGCTATATCGGTCTCCTGCTTGATCAGTGAGGCCTGCGCCAGATCGGGCGAGTCTACCACTTTTACTTGTACCTTCTTATTATCTATGATCGGGGGATTCTCAAGCCAATCGGCGAATGCGATAACGGATGGACCACGAAGCACCGAAACCTTGATTACGGGATCTTCCGTTTGTGCATGTCGGCAATCGATGCAACAAAATATGAATAGTAGAAAAATGTATTTAATCATATCTAAACCTCTATAAAACAATTAAGGATTGCCTCCCGGCAATCCCTAACCAACTTTGTTAACCTTAAATCTAATACTATTATGAAAAAACCACAGTGCAAATGTACTGCTTTCTATATATCTGTCAATAGAATAAGTGCTAATTAGTGTTTTGAAATCCATAAGAAAAGCTAAAAGACCTTCTTTTGAGTCGCTAGGCTAACCAAAACAATCGTTATCGCCGATAATGGCAAAGCAAATAAGATCGGATCTATCGCATGCCACGGATATACATCGATCAAGACGTCTTGTCCGAATAAAGCCTTGCAAAGTCCTACCGGAGCCGCTTCCGCCTTATGAAGGAACAACATGGCGAATAAACTGGCCAAGCCTCCTACCCATAAGCTGGCCAAGGCCCCTTGCCGGGTAGCCCTTTTCCAATATAGCGAGCAGAAATAGGTAGGTAGGAATGTAGCTGCGCAAATACCCATGAACAAGGCGGTGCCTCGTGCGATAATACTTGCGCTTAGCGTATAGCAGATAATGTAACTAACCAAGATAGAGCATAGCACGCCGATACGTACACCTAATGTAGAGTTCGGCTGCTTGCTACGTCCTAGTTGGGGGAATGCGTCTGCCCCGAAAGCCGCTCCCATGGTGTGGAACTGTGCGCTAAGGGTAGACATGCTGGCAGAGAGGATACAAAGCATGAAAACCGCCCCAAACCACTCCGGCATCGCTTTATTGATAAATAGGGGGATGATCTTATCCATATCTTTTACCGCCTCCGAGGCGACTACACCTTCCGTCTTGAGGAAAAACAAATTAGACAAGGCTCCCACGTGATAAATCGCCCCTACCGTGACAATCAAGAACACGCAGCCGATCAATACGCCCCTATTGAGTTGCTTGGTACTTTCTACCATCATGAAGCGTACGACTAGTTGGGGCTGCGCTAAGCAACCGATTCCTACGCCAAGGATCAATGAGGTAACCAATGTATACCATTGTGGAGAACCTGAGATGGGCATAGCTGTCCATCCTTGATGTCCCAAGGCCTTGAAGCGTTCGGGCACCATGGGGGCGATATCCGTCAACTTCTGGTTTGCCTCGATAAAGCCCATGTCCATGATATGATAAAACCAAAATAGCAGGAAAAGCATGCAAGCGAACATGATAACCGCTTGCAACGCATCCGTATAAAGTACTCCCTTAATGCCGCCCGTAATCACGTAGGCCGCTACGATCAAGGTGAAGATCAACAAGGCTAGATGAAGGTCGATATGAAACATCTGTTCGATGAAGACGGCTCCTCCCTTCATCACCACGGCGGCGTATAGAGGCATGCCGATGAATATGATCGAAGCGATGAAGATCTGTATAGACCGGGACTTATAGTGCAATCCCAATAATTGCGGGAAAGTCCGTGCGTTATGTGTCTCGCCTAACTTCCGGGTCCTTCGTCCGAAAAAGATAAAGGCTATCACTACACCCATGAACATATTCAATAAACAAAGCCATTGAATACCCATGCCGAACGTGGCGGCTACGCCTCCGAAACCAACGATCGCCGATGCCGAGATAAAGGTCGCCCCGTAAGACAGGGCCATGATAATAGGATTTACTTTTCGTCCGCCTAATAAATAATCACTGGCGTTTTTCGTCTGCCTGTATCCGAGATACCCTAACCAAGCGATTACAAACATGTAAACGATGACAATAATGCCTAATGTTAACGTACTCATTTTCGTGATTCTTTAGTTGGGTTTATTTTCTCGTCGTCTTCTTTATTCCAAGTGGTTATCCCGAACCAAATAGAAAATAGGAGGCAAGCGAACGCTAGAAGGTAAGCCAGCCAAATACCGGGGTCGCTGATTCCGAACATATATCTGTGCCTATTAAAGTTTTATTAGATCACTTTCACGGATATACTCGAGATTCTGACGGCGGATTACTTCACGGGCACTTTCCCGGTTGTTCGTACGCAAGATCAAGATCGCTTTTTCACGGATGGAGAAGCAATACATATATTCTATGCTGATGCCCGCTTTCGTGAAATAAGATAATGTATTGGCAAAACTCCCGGCGCATGAGCTGGTTACTATTGCTAATACGTCGGTCAGGTTTGCGCTGACATTGTTCTCTTTTAATATTTTATAAGCCTTCTGGGGATCGCTTACGATGATACGAAGGATTCCATACTCGGAAGTGTCGGCTACGGTAGCCGCAATGATGCGAATACGCTCTTCTGCCAATAACGCTAATATCTCGCTTAATTTCCCGTACTTGTTTTCAAGGAAAATAGAAATTTGATTAACTGTCATAAGGTGTTATTTTAATTGTTTTTTAACAAAGTTTGCGATGATCTTTCACTCGTACCGCCTTGCCATCGGTGGTCGGCAAAGATCCCTTGGCTACCAGCTTGATACGCGGCGTAAGTAATAATTCGTCCTTCAACTGACGGGTGATCCCTTTCGTCAAACGCTGTAAGGCTGAATAATCATCGGTGAATAGGTCGCTCAACTCGACCTCGATCAACATCTCGTCGCTGTTGCCGATCGTTTCTAGGGTGATCATGTAATTGCTGCCCAATTCTTTGAATTGCATCAATATCTTTTCGATTTGGATGGGGAATAGGTTCACGCCCTTCAAAATTATCATATCGTCGCTACGTCCTTTGAAACGGGCAAGGCGTTTATGGGTACGTCCGCAAGGGCAATCGCCCGGTAAGATACAAGTAAGGTCACGGGTACGATAACGGAGTAAAGGCATCGCCTCCCGGTTGATGGTGGTTAATACCAATTCTCCGACTTCTCCCTCGGGCACCGGTTGCAAGGTAACCGGGTCTACGATTTCTACGATCACGTTGTCTTCCCAGATGTGCAGGCCGTTTTGCTCCGTACATTCGAACGCTACGCCCGGTCCGTTCATCTCCGACATACCGAAACAGTTGTAAGCTTTGACACCCAGAAGCTGTTCGATGCGTTTACGTTGTTCTTCCGAGTGAGGCTCGGCACCAATACATACGGTGTGTAGTTTGGTATCCTTTCTTGGGTCTATTCCTTCCTCATACATAACCTCGGCCAAACGAGTGGCATAGCTCGGTATGATATGTAAGCAGGTCGTGCCGAAGTCGGTGATGAATTTAATCTGCCGTTTGGTATTACCGGCTGCCGCTGGCACTGTTAACGCACCTAGTTTTTCTGCTCCATACTGGAAACCGAGGCCACCGGTAAACATACCGTAACCGGATGTATTTTGGAATACGTCCGTATCCCTTAGCCCCACCATATACATACAACGGGCTACTTGGTTTGCCCATTGGTCCAGATCTTTGGCGGAATGTAAGACAACAGTAGGATTACCGGTCGTTCCACTAGATGAGTGGATACGTACGCATTTCTGTAATGGGATGGCTGCCAATCCGAACGGATAGTTGTTTCTAAGATCGTCTTTCGTTGTAAACGGAAGTTTTTGTAAATCCTCCAAGGACTGAAAACTGTCTGGGGTAATTCCTTTCTCTTTGAATATCTTATTGTAAAAAGGAGAGTTGCCCGCTAGCTCTATGGTTTGTTTCAGTCGTTCCAGTTGAAGTTTTACCAGATCTTTACGATCCATGGTTTCTATTTCATTCTGCCGATACATCATCGTTTTTTCAATTAGAGTGTGTTTAATTCATGAAACTAGATTGCAAATGTATCTTTTATTTTGGATAACGCCATACTTTTGTGTCAAAATATTAGTAATTTGTTGAAATCAAAAAACCCCTTGAGAGAATGCCTCTAAGACATTCTCTCAAGGGATTTTTGTTGTAGAGAAGTTTCCCTTTCCTGAATTATTTCTGGAAAGATTTTTTCATACGTGCGATATCTGTCAAATAGTCTTGCAGATCTTGCTCGTGTTCTTCTTCCTCGGCTAAGATATGCTTAGCGATATCACAAGTCGTGAAGTCGATGCCGTCCGTAAATTTAGCGATCTCTTGATAACGTAAGATGGCGCAACGCTCGGAAGCGACATTCTGGTTCAGAAGGCTTACTACGTCAAAGTCTGTCGGTGAATCATATTTGCATCGGGCTAATTCAAACCATTGTTTCGGATCAAGTACCGGAACTCCTTCCAATTCGATGATTCGGTTTGCCAATAATTGGGCGTGATGCCTTTCTTCCTCGGCATGTTCCTCGAATTCACCTTGTACGTCGGAACGCATTGCTCCTTCTACGACCAAGGCTCCTACCCAATATTGATAGTATGCTAGCCATTCTTCCGCTAATGCGGCGTTTAGTTGAGATAATAAATTGTCGACATCCAATTTTCCTCTTAAAATTTTGACGCTTTCTTTTGCCATAGCTGTATTAATTAGAATTATAACGTGTTGTCTGTTTTTATAGTTCTAACAAGCTCACTAGGGCATTGTTTATTGTTCGTCAAAATTTTAACGTTATGCTGCGATTGTTACAATTTAGGCAATTCCCAAGGTGCTCGGTAATAGGCTTTCGACAAAGCGGTAGCCTCGTTATCGCCGACAAACAAATTGTTTTTGTCATCCCAATGGACTTCCCGTTGAACCCGGCAGGAGATATTCGCCAAATGAGCCATCTTCGCTACACGGGCACCGATAGCGACATCGGCGTTCGGAAGTTCACGACTTCTGATGCAACTCAACATGTTTCCCACATGATTATAAAGTCCTTTGCCTTCTCCTTTCTTGAAAGGAACGGCTTCCATGCGGGCTACGTTATTGGATACGACCGGTATGACTTCCCAACCGGCCCTGTCGAGTACCATCGTACCATTCTCCCCATAGAACGCTAATCCTTCCTTACGGCTATAGAGTCCGTGATTGATCCCGCAAGCGTGATCCCAGATGATATTAAAATCATCGTAGGCATAAGTCGCCATTAAAGTGTCGGGCGTCTCCATTGCGTCATCCGGATAGGCGAACTTGCCACCGCCTGAGAATACACGGGTGGGAAGACCTGCGTTCATACCTTCTAGGGCATAATCCAGTAAATGTACGCCCCAGTCCGACATCAAGCCTCCGGCATAGTCCCAAAAGAAACGAAAATTATAATGAAAGCGATAAGGATTGAACGGACGTTTAGGAGCCGGGCCTAGCCACATATCGTAATCCACACCAGCGGGAGCGTCGCAATTCGGTTTGACTGGAAGTGTCGGTTTGCCATCTTGGTAAGCCCATACCTTGACCGTACGGATTCGTCCGATATTTCCGGCTTTCAAGAAATTAGCCGCCTCGTCCCAATGCGGGTCGCTACGTTGCCATTGGCCTACCTGTACGATCCGGTTATATTTACGGGCGGCTTTTTCCATCAGGTTACATTCCTCGATCGTATTGGAGAGCGGCTTCTCTACATATACGTCTTTTCCCGCTTGGCAAGCCCAGACCGTCGGAAGGCAATGCCAATGGTCCGGCGTACCGATAATGACTACATCTACGTCTTTATTATCAATGACTCGTCGCCAGTCCTTATATAAATGAGGTACTTTTTTCTTGGTTTTCTTCTCAACGTCGGCAGCCCGTTTGTTCAGCCATTCGTCATCGACATCGCAAAGTGCCACGCATTCCGTCTCCGGGTAATCAAGAAAAGTATTCAAATCCCCATATCCCATGCTACGGCATCCGATGAGGGCTACTTTTACTTTGTTGCTAGGGGCGGTCTGTCCGTATATGGAGGAATACGATTTACCGATAAGCGGTGATAAAGTAAGTCCGGACATGATAAGTCCGGTTTTTTGCATAAAAGTACGTCTGTTCATGATATTAGTTTTTAATACTGTTATAAATATATTCCATATCCACATGCTCCCTTACGAGGGTAGCGAGTTTATCATACTGCTCTTCCTTAAAAGCGGCATAATCGAAAGGAGCCGTAGCCGCTTCCGTGCTAAAGCCCTCGGCTAGGTTGTCCAATACGACCGGATTGTCAAGGATACCATGCATATAACTTCCCCAGCATCGGTTGTTGAGGTAATATCCGTCCGTTCGTCCGTCTTCCAGTCGGGCTACGGGCTGTTCGGGGGCGTTGCCCAATAGGGTGGTTCGTCCCATATGTATTTCGTATCCTTTACAATCTTTATTCTCTGAGGAGGGAAGGAAAGCAAAGTCGCTTTGTCTCGTGATCTTCTCCTGCTCAATGACCGTGCATTGGGGCAGGAGACCGAGACCGGAAATCGCCCGGATATTTCCCTCGATACCTTCCGGATCTTCCAAGCGGACTCCCATCATTTGATAGCCACCGCAAATACCGATCACCTTTTTACCCGCTTTATGCGCCCGGATAATCGCTATCGCTATCCCATTGGCCCGCAGGCTTTGTAAGTCCGATAACGTATTCTTTGAGCCGGGGAGCAGGATGATGTCGGCTTTCTCTATCTCATCGATATTGTTGGTGTAATACGGATTGAAACGGGGGTCTATCTCCAATACATCAAAATCCGTGAAATTAGACATCCGTTTCAGCAGGATGATAGCTACATTGATTTTCCCGTCTTTATAAGTGTTATTTTTCATATCCAACGCTACGGAATCCTCTTCCTCTATCTTGATATCCTGAAACCATGGGATTACGCCTACCACGGGAATCCCGGTCAATTCCTTTAACAGGTTTCGTCCTTCTTCGAATAAAGAGGCGTCTCCACGGAACTTATTGATGATAACCCCTTTCATTAACGCTCGTTCCTCCGGTCGTAATAAAGCGATCGTTCCATATACGGAGCCGAATACGCCGCCCCGGTCTATATCTGCTACTAAGTAGGTAGAGGCTCCGGCAGCGATCGCCATACGCATATTGGTGATATCCCGGTCTCGCAGGTTTAGTTCGGAGATGCTTCCGGCTCCTTCCAATACAATCGGGTTATAGCGAACTTCCAGACGCTTGAAGGCTTCGATGGCTTTCTTAAATAGCTCCTCCTTTTGGTTTTGTATCCCGAAATAATCTTTGGCGGACATATTGCCAAGAGGCTTTCCGTTTAATACGACTTGTGAGTTTTTATCATTTGTCGGCTTCAACAATACCGGGTTCATATCCGTATGTGGGGAAATACCGCAGGCTTCCGCTTGTACGACTTGTGCCCGGCCCATCTCGCCACCTTCCGGGGTAGAGTAGGAATTGAGGGACATATTTTGCGCCTTGAACGGTGCCGGTTGATAGCCATCTTGCTTGAAAATACGGCAAAACGCCGCATTAATAATGCTTTTACCCGCATCAGAGCAGGTTCCGACAAACATAATTGGTCGTAGGTGTTGCTTCATCTGTATAGATTTTATTTACACAGTGTACAAAGGTAGTATTTTTGGCCTTGTTATTAAGGAGAGGATATGAAAAAAGAAGAAGATTTTGTTATGGACTTGTCCATCTACATGGCTTGTCTGCGTGAAAAAAACGGTATTCCACGGCGAAGAGTTATCAAGATGCCTTGAACTCGTTCAAGTGTTTCTGCGGTATGGAGAAGATTCCCTCCGGGGCGTTGCAGCCGCTGGAGGAGTTGTCCGCTTATACGGAAAAGGAATCCCTTTATTTATTTCCTTTTTTGAGTGGAACGAGAACCGGTGAGGCGGCTTACAAGGAATCGTAACTACAGGGCGGCCGCGCCAAACCATCATCTGAAAGGCGTCCCCTCCCTCTTGCGGATCTACGGACTTTACCGTCACAGCCTTATAACAACGTGTTTTTTCGCGTGTTAAAATCCGGTTAACATTCCGGGGGCGGAAGGGGCTGATGTGCAAAGCTCTACCTTCGTAGTAAGTCCGGTCCTTAGGACTGGGCTTACTACGAGGGCAGAACGAGGGCAGAACGAGGGCAGGGCGGTCCTGTCATGGAGATGTTTCATTCGTACGGGAGATGAGGAGCATGTTGATCCAGGCTTGGTATTTTTTATATCAAATGATGAGACGGGTAGTAAAATGATGTGTTTGGGTAAAGAAAACCTAAGATCTTTTCTAATTCCTCGTTGGTTTCGGTATATGTATATCCCGAAGAAATCTCTAAAAACCGATATCAATTTTATTTTTGTCTGGTTATGAACGTAATTTGGGAGGTTGCCTTGTTAGAATATCGGTTGGCCCAGAATCAATCATTATTGGTCTATATCCCATATAATCCTAAAAATAGGTTAGCGAAAGGAGTGTACACTTGAGTATTCTTATTATTTTTGCGCTTTTAAAAGTAAGTACATGAATTTTGATATAGTGTTTGTGTTGCTGGCCCTAATCGGTATGATCGCAGCCTTGGTATGGGATAAGATGCGGCCGGGAATGGTTCTTCTGACAGTGGTCGTATTTTTTCTCTGCGTAGGCATTCTTACTCCCAAGGAGATGCTGGAGGGCTTTAGCAATAAAGGGATGATAACCGTAGCCATGCTCTTCCTTGTCAGTGAGGGAGTGCGGCAGAGCGGGGCTTTAGGCCAATTGATCAAGAAACTGCTTCCCGAGGGGAAGACCACCGTCTTCAAGGCGCAGGCGAGGATGCTCCCGCCCGTGGCTTTCGTGTCGGCGTTCCTGAATAATACGCCGGTGGTGGTTATTTTCGCCCCGATCATCAAGCGATGGGCGGAGGCGGTGAAGCTTCCGGCCACGAAATTCTTGATCCCTCTCTCGTATGTCACGATATTGGGCGGTATATGTACCTTGATAGGTACTTCTACGAATCTGGTGGTGCACGGCATGATTCTGGAGGCGGGATATGAGGGCTTTACGATGTTTGAGCTGGGGAAAGTCGGTATTTTTATCGCTATCGCCGGTATTTTATATTTGTTCGCTTTCTCGAATAAACTGCTTCCGGACTCGAGGACGGATACGGTATCCGAAGACGGGGAGGATGAGAATCCCGGGAATTTCCACCGGGTGGAGGCCGTGTTGGGCGCACGCTTCCCGGGTATCAACAAGACCTTGGGAGAGTTTAACTTTACCCGCCATTACGGGGCGATCGTGAAAGAGGTGAAAAGCGGCGGACAGCGTTTTACCCGTAATCTGGATACGGTGGTATTGCATGAGGGCGATACCTTGGTGCTGTGGGCGGACGATTCTTTTATCCCTACATGGGGTGAGTCTAGTGTCTTCTTGATGTTGGCGAATGGTAATGAGGCAACAGAGCTGGTATCGAAGAAGAAACGTTGGCTGGCTTTAGGACTGTTGATCTTTATGATTACGGGGGCGACGGTAGGAGAGTTGCCAGTCGTGAAAGAGGCCGTTCCTAGTATGCGCTTGGATATGTTCTTCTTTGTCTGCATTACGACAATCATCATGGCGTGGACGAAGCTTTTCCCGCCTAAAAAATACACGAAATACATCTCTTGGGATATCTTGATAACGATCGCTTGCGCTTTCGCTATCAGCAAGGCCATGGAGAATTCCGGCTTTGCCTCCATGATAGCCCGCCATATAATCGGTATGGCCGACAATTTGGGGCCGTATGCGTTGCTGGCGATTCTATTTATTATTACCAATATATTTACGGAGTTGATCACGAATAACGCCGCGGCGGCATTGAGCTTCCCGATCGCTTTGTCGGTGGCTACGCAATTAGGCGTTGATCCGACCCCATTCTTTGTCGTGATCTGTATGGCGGCGTCGGCTAGTTTCAGTACGCCGATCGGCTACCAGACCAACCTGATCGTGCAAGGCGTGGGAGGCTATAAGTTCACGGATTTCGTGAAGGTGGGCCTGCCCTTGAACTTGATCACGTTCTTGATCTCCGTGTTTGTAATACCTATGATATGGAAGTTTTAGAAAATAATATCTATCCGATTTTCGACCGTATGCTGGGTCGTGAGGATAAAGAGGCGCTTCTGGGGCAAAGGGGCGTGATGGTGTGGTTCACGGGTTTGAGTGGCTCGGGGAAAAGCACGATCGCTATCGCCTTGGAGCGTGAGTTGCATAAACGGGGATTGCTTTGCCGCATCCTCGACGGGGATAATATCCGCAGTGGTATCAACAATAATCTCGGGTTCTCGCCGGAGGACCGGGTGGAGAATATACGCCGGATCGCCGAGGTGGGTAAACTGTTTGTCGATACGGGTGTTATAACCATAGCGGCTTTTATCAGCCCGAACAACGAGTTGAGAGAAATGGCGTCCGCTATCATCGGTAAAGCGGATTTCTTGGAGGTTTACGTAAGTACGCCGCTCGCCGAGTGCGAACGCCGTGACGTGAAAGGCCTGTATGCCAAGGCCCGGAAAGGCGAGATCAAGGAGTTTACCGGGGTTTCCGCCCCGTTCGAGGCGCCGGAGCGTCCGGACCTGTCCTTGGATACCTCCGTATTGAGCGTGGAGCAATCCGTGAGCCGGTTGTTGGAGTTGATCGTACCGAAAGTAGAAATTAAACACTGAAAAAAGATATGTCTGATTACAAGTTAAGTCATTTACAGGAGCTGGAGGCCGAGTCTATCCACATCATCCGTGAGGTAGCCGCCGAGTTCGAGAATCCTGTTATGCTTTATTCCATCGGGAAGGATTCTTCCGTGATGGTCCGTTTGGCCGAGAAGGCTTTCGCTCCGGGTAAGGTTCCTTTCCCGTTGATGCACATCGATTCGAAATGGAAGTTTAAGGAGATGATAGAGTTCCGTGATTCTTACGCGAAGAAATTCGGCTGGAACTTGATCGTGGAGTCTAATATGGAGGCTTTCCACGCGGGCGTGGGCCCGTTCACGCATGGAAGCAAGGTGCATACGGACTTGATGAAGACGCAGGCTTTGCTTCATGCCTTGGATAAATATAAGTTCGACGCCGCTTTCGGTGGCGCCCGCCGCGACGAGGAGAAGAGCCGTGCGAAGGAACGTATCTTCTCGTTCCGCGATAAGTTCCATCAATGGGACCCGAAGAACCAGCGCCCGGAGTTGTGGGATATCTATAACGCCCGTGTGCATAAGGGCGAGAGCATCCGTGTATTTCCGCTATCGAACTGGACGGAGCTGGATATCTGGCAATATATCCGTCTGGAGAATATCCCGATCGTTCCCTTGTATTTCGCCAAGGAGCGTCCGTGCGTGGAGATCGACGGTAATTTGATCATGGCGGACGACGACCGCTTGCCGGAGCAATACCGGGACCAGATCCGTATGCGTATGGTCCGTTTCCGTACGTTGGGCTGCTGGCCGCTGACCGGCGCCGTGGAGAGCGAGGCGGATACGATCGAGAAAATCGTGGAGGAGATGATGACTACGACGAAGAGCGAGCGTACGACCCGTGTGATCGACTTCGATCAAGACGCTAGTATGGAGCAGAAGAAACGGGAAGGGTATTTTTAACACAGAAGAGACATGGCAGATACAAAATTAAATATAAAGGAATTCCTAGATAAGGACGAGCAGAAGGACCTGCTGAGATTCTTGACCGCAGGCTCGGTGGATGATGGTAAATCGACCTTGATAGGTCGATTGCTGTTTGATAGTAAGAAAATATACGAGGATCAGTTGGATGCCTTGGAGCGTGACAGCAAGCGTATGGGCAACGCCGGCGAGCATATCGACTACGCTTTGTTGCTGGATGGCTTGAAGGCCGAGCGTGAGCAAGGTATCACGATCGATGTGGCTTACCGTTATTTCAGCACGAACAACCGTAAGTTCATCATCGCCGACACCCCGGGGCACGAGCAGTACACCCGGAATATGATCACGGGTGGTTCCACGGCGAATCTGGCGATCATCTTGGTGGATGCCCGCACGGGCGTGATCACGCAAACCTGCCGTCACACCTATCTGGTATCTTTGCTGGGGATCAAGCATGTGGTACTGGCCGTGAATAAGATGGACTTGGTGGACTTCGACAAGGATACGTTCGACCGGATCGTGGCGGATTATAAACGTTTCGTGGAGCCGCTGGATATCCCGGATATCACGTATATCCCCTTATCGGCCTTGGATGGCGATAACGTGGTGGAGAAGAGTGATCGCACGCCTTGGTATGAGGGTACGTCTTTATTGGATTATCTGGAGAACGTGCCTATCGACTTGGATCGTAATTACGAGGACTTCCGTTATCCGGTGCAATACGTGTTGCGCCCGAATCTGGATTTTCGTGGGTTTAGCGGCAAGGTGGCCAGCGGTATCGTGCGTAAGGGAGATACGGTGATGGCGTTGCCTTCCGGGAAGACCTCGAAGGTAAAGAGCATCGTCACCTACGAGGGGGAGTTGGAGCAGGCTTTCCCGCCTCAATGTATTACGATCACCTTGGAGGACGAGATCGATATCTCCCGTGGGGAGATGCTGGTGCACCTGGATAACTTGCCGATCCGCGACCGTAATTTCGAGGCTATGTTGGTGTGGATGGATGAGGAAGCCATGGATGTGAACAAGCAGTTCTACATCAAGCAGACCACTCATACGACACGTGCCCGTGTGGATAGTATCCGCTATAAGGTGAACGTGAACACGATGGAGCAATCTTCCGTGGATCATCTGGAGCTGAACGAGATCGGCCGTGTGGTATTTACTACCGGCAAGGAGTTGTTCTTCGATCCGTATAGGAGGAATAAGCAGACCGGCTCGTTTATCTTGATCGATCCGATTACGAATAATACGTCCGCCGTGGGTATGATCATCGACCGTGTGGACGCTAAAGATATGGTGACGGAAGACGCTTTGGCTACCTTGAACCTCCCGGAGATGGGAATCGGAGAGGAGCACTATGAGGCGATCCGTAAGGTTTGTGAGGAGTTGGGCCGGCAGGGCGTATCTGTGAAATGTATAACGGAAAAACGATAGGATATGGGATTGTTGGAGTTTGATAAGCTACCGATCAATACGTTGGTCGGGGCGGATTGGGATACGTTCAGGAAGGTGACGGCCCAGCAGCAGATAGACAAGGGCTTTAAGGGTAAGTATCGCCTTACGACCGGTGTTTGCCGCCTGTTGAGCGCCTTGAAGCCGATCGAGGATAGCCGGTTCAAGAAATTGGCCGATAAGCCGCTTGAGATGGACCCCTTGTTTATCTTGGGGCATTGGCGGAGTGGTACGACTTTTGTTCATAATATCTTCGCCTGCGATAAGCATTTCGGTTATACCACGACGTACCAGACGGTATTCCCGCACCTGATGCTCTGGGGGCAGCCTTTCTTCAAGAAGAACATGGCTTTCTTGATGCCGGATAAGCGTCCGACCGATAATATGGAGTTGAAGGTGGATCTTCCGCAAGAGGAGGAGTTCGCCTTGTCGAACATGATGCCTTATACGTATTATAATTTCTGGTTCTTCCCGAAACGCTGGATGGAGTATTGCGATCGTTACTTATTGTTTAACGATATCACGGAGGAGGAGCGGCGGATCTTCATGGATACTTTCATGCGTCTGGTAAAGGTGTCCCTCTGGAATACGAACGGTACGCAGTATTTGAGCAAGAACCCACCGCATACGGGACGTGTGAAGACATTGCTGGAGATGTTCCCGAACGCTAAGTTCATCTACTTGAAGCGAAATCCGTATACGGTATTCGAGAGTACCCGCAGTTTCTTTACGAATACGATCCAGCCATTGCGTTTGCAGGATATCACGAACGAGCAAATCGAGGCGAACTTCATCGAGGTATATCGCCGTCTTTTCTATAAGTACGAGGAAGAGAAGCACCTGATACCGGAAGGCAATCTGGTGGAAGTGAAGTTTGAGGATTTCGAGAAAGACGCTTTCGCTATGACGGAAAATATCTACGGGACATTAAACTTACC